>Ga0255044_10000093_pt1 | contig 15512 bp, 11 predicted proteins | sample BC1_12_21_MG_FD_183651 | JGI IMG/M metagenome (GOLD analysis project Ga0255044, IMG submission 183651) | Seawater microbial communities from Strait of Georgia, British Columbia, Canada - BC1_12_21 | ecosystem: Environmental > Aquatic > Marine > Strait | place: Canada: British Columbia... | reverse complement strand
ATTCTAGCTAAACTGCCAACTATAAAATTATTGTCAGAAACCTCCCAATCAAAACTGGTTGAGAGTATTGATATAAAACATCTTATTGATAATAAGGAGAATATCATACTAGTTGGTGGTTCTGGTTCTGCAAAAACACATTTAGCAATTGGCTTAACATTTGCAGCGATTCAAAAGAGTTATAGAGCCAAGTTTTACACATTAAATGAATTGGCGATATCACTACTTAATGCAAGGAAGTATAATAATGAAATTAGATTTATGGAGGTTATTAAGAGGTTTGATATCATTGTAGTTGATGAGCTAGGATACGTCCCAATCAAAGCAGAGTCTCAACCCTTATTGTTTGAGTTATTTGCGAAACTGTATGAGCAAACATCAATTATAATAACTACACATTTGAGATTTGAGGAGTGGGGAGAAATATTCGGCAATGCAAAAGCAACAAAAGCTATTATCGATAGACTAACTCATCATTGCAAAATAATTGAAACTGGCAATAAAAGTTTTAGAGGAGGTAGTAATGTAAACGTAAAGTAGTAAATCAGTATTGTAGGTTATAACTAAACCCATATAAAATATTATCTAATTCTTAATGGTTAATATTTACAATTAAATAGTGGTAGGTTTTGTCTATTTTTTTAGGTATTTAGGGGGTCAATAGTTCATTACAATAGGGGGTCAAAAGGTAGTTACAATTTACATTTTTTTGATCCTTTTTGTTATTATTGGCTTTTTTGTCACTATACATTGGTATCTTGGCTAAGTACTCATCTGGCATTTCTATAGTAACATTTCTTGACGTCCATTCAGAATATTTTTTATTTATTGCCATCGAATAAGAGTCACTATCTAGATTGTCGTTTTTGATCTCTATATAATCTTTTATCAATTCCCCTTCTTTGTTTTTGTAAAACCAATCTTTAATCACCTTGTGATCTACTAACAAATCTAAAGTTTTTTCAATGGGTTGGATTATAAGTTTATTGATATGCTGCGAAGTTTTTGACGCTGCGTAGTAGGTAATCATGCCAGTAGCTTGACATATCTTTAAAAGAGATTCGGTACTTATAACAAATTCACCATTTTTCTTTTTATCTTTATAACGATTCAAGTTTGCGAGATAAAGTATTTTTGAACCAACAGTAGAAACATATGGGAACTGTGTTTTACTAGATGATATTTGAAGTAACTTATTATCAAAAGGCATGACTCGGCAATTTAATAAATAATCTTGTACATCTTGACTAAATGCAAAGTAAACTATGCTATCTTTAATTTTTACAACCTCTTTTTTACACAAAGGCGCACTAAAATTAACTTTGCCATCTATTGCCTTTAAACTTATTTCTTTTAAATTATTCAACGAAAGATTAATAGCCTCCCTTGCTTTTTTTAAATTCTTTTTTCCTAGTTTTGTAGCTAAGTCTTGTAAGCTGATTTTCAGTACACCTGCTCCATTTTCTGTCAATTGTTGTATCATAACTACTAATAGTTTTAACTCTGGTTGAGTTATCTTGACATTTTGCTCGTGTAATATAATTTCTAAAGATGCCTGTGTACTGGTAGATTGAATAGATCTTGTATCTGCAATTTTATTGTGTGTAATTTTCATATTACTAGACATAGAGAAGAATAAATTTGTAATTACTCCTTGAAAGATCGTGATATAATCGTCAGAATCAACATCTGATAATATTTTTTCTTCCTCTGCTAGCCATTTAATCTCAGATATTTTGACGGCTTCAAGGCATTTCTGAAAAGCAGATAAAAAACCTTGTTTGTCCTCGTTGCATTCTATACAAATCTTTACGATTTCAGAGAAGTCTTGAACCGCTCTATCTGTATTACTTTGAATATCAAGAAGACTTATAACAACTGAATTACGTACTTGCTGTATATTATCGGGCATTGGTGCAGGATAGCAATCGCTATGAAGTTGAAATTTTGACTTTATTTTTTCAACATCTAAAATAGTTAGATCAAGAGTTTGTTTTATATTTAAAAAATATGTATTAATCTGTTTTTTAAGAGATTCTTTATTAGTAACTGTTGTAAATCTTAGCTTTCTAAACTGAGCAAATCTATTTTTTAGTCTGTCATTTATTAATGCAGATTCTTCTTGGCTTTTAATCATCTCAATACCACACCACCTTCATAAGCATCACTAGCCCTTTCTAAAAACGCCCAATATTCAGCAATAATACGATCTTTTACCATTTCACTGTTAGTTGTCAATTCAACCAACTTATCATTTTCCGTCACCTGCAATTTACATATCCAATTGATATATGCGTCTTTGCCGTAATAATTAATAAAGCAACTAACTATTTTACCCCAAACTCCTTCTGGAATTTTAATATCTTCTTCTATTAAAGCTTGTTCGACTTTGTTATAAGCTTGCGATACAACAAATTCAATACTCTTTCCTTCGGGGTCACGGTCATTAGGATCGGCATATGTCAAAGCCCCTTGCAATAATATTGTTTCTTTTTCGTAATCCGTTAGTTCCACTGGCTTTCTCAAGTATATGGTCAATATGTCATTTTCAAGATTTCCATACCGCATAGCAGTTAAAAATTCATAAGCTTTCGATGGGTCAAGGCAACCACTAATTCGGCGTTTAAAGCAGCTCTCTGGCTCTCTACCTTCGTATCTTTCGATCTTATCGAGGTAGTTCTCACGTTTTTGTATCTGCTTTGTTTCCTCGGAAATCCCTGCTAGCGTATAAAAACCTTCGGTGTTAGTTTGATACGCCTGCCTTTTTTCATGCCGTAATATCATTGCTAGATAAGCCGTAAAGCCATTGATATGATTGAAGAAAGCTTCTTTTTCTTGAGTTTTTGCAGCCACCCCTTTGGTAATTTCCTTGATAGCTCTATTATCAAATTCTCTACCGCTTTTATCACGCAAAATTTGGCATAATTCATCGGTCAAATATTCCTGCATCTCGCTTAGATACTTGCCTTTACCAAGAAAACCATCACGGATAACTTTAGCAGCTTTGTATTTCTTTAATTCAGCGTTGGTTCTAGTCTTTCTGCGGTTTGTAAGGTGTTTGTTACGGCTTTTGAGTTTGATAACACTCGCAACTTGCTCGACTGTGTCGGCTTGTAACTCGGTGTTAGCAGAATACCCACCTGATACCATTTTTTTTGTTTCCCCAAGCTCAGCAGTTTCAATTTTATCTTTTACCTGATTAAAATTAACAAAATTAGATTCACGCACTTGCGTGTTAGATCTATCTTTTTTAAAAGTTTCTTCCTTATATAAGTTGGTTGCCTGAATTTTTTCAGGCAAGGACGGCTCTTGATTACCTTCTTTAACTATTGAGTTTGCTAGGTTTGTAGCTAGTTTACCTACAAAATGTATTTGCGATAACAATACTGAAGAATTATTTAGCACGTCCTGTCCGTTCTTTGTGTGCTGAAATACATATACGTTACGATTTATTTTCCCCTCGATAATTATTTTTCGGTGAAATTTAATATCCAATATACTAGTAAGCTGTTTTACCAGATTAGCATTTTGGTCGCTCTTGCATTGCGTGACCCTGCTAAGGTAGTTTTGATTTAAAACAACTACCTTCTGCATCTTAAGTTTGAATACTACAACAGATAATATATTAAGGGCGTTGTTTTGTAGGGGCTTTTTAGGATTATTTGCCCTTGGTATTTGATGCCAATGAAGTAATGTATGTCTAAATCTATCCTTCTTTTTGACATAATCGTCAAAGTTAGCAACTCTAGATTCGCTGTAAATATTTTTTATATCTGTCGGACTGCTAGCGTCTAACGACCTCATAGTCTTCATGTTATTACCATAATTTAATAGTTGGCTTAAACATTGACTATTGACAACAAGACGTGACTATATTATTCTCACAGTCATATCAGCTGAAAGTTCAATGCTTTTTGATGTTTGAAAGTTTATAAAAAGTTCTTGCCGGTCCTAAATATAAAGTTTCTTTTTTGTTTTATGTACTTCTTACATAATTACTCCGTACATTAATCAATCAAATTATATTCATAGGCTAATTATTGCAGTTAGCCTTGTCAAGTTGTTTTTACGATCTCTTGACGATAGTTGCTTAATATCTTATTGTGTAAATAAAATATATTATATTAAAACTTATGACCCTTTTGCAAGATTACCCAAATTCAACTCACCTAATAGAAAAATCTACAATTCTTTCTAACGGACAAAAGCTAATTTTAAATGTTTTGTTACGTCTTGATTCAGGTGTTGCTATGTCTCATATAATGTTATTAACAAACTCTTCAAAACAAAGTCTTCATTTTAATATGAAAAAATTATTAGGTAGGGGGTATGTCAAAAGAGAACGTGAGATGGTTTTTTTATATAAATTGAATAAAAATAAAGTCCTCGAACTCTTAAAAATGGAAGAGGAATTAACAAACTACAAAAAATAATTTTACTAACGCAATAAAACCACTTGACTCGTTTTTTATTTAGTTATAAACTAATATCTAACAAGGCATAAAAAAACGCCTGAAGCTACTAACTTCAAACGTTTTAATGTACCTTGGAATTGTAAAAATATTCAACCGTCAAATTGCAAATATTTTTACTTTACATAACTCAACCTATAAAAGGAGAATCAAATGCATAATAGCAAAAATTCGGCTTACCGTAAAGATATTTTTACGAGTACCTTGCTAGCACAAGCAAAATTACTAGGCATTTCAGCCGATTTCAATAATTTATACGACTTAAACAACAAGATAGATGCTGATACTCAAAGCAAAGTATCTACTCTTCCTAGCTTTTTTGAAGCTGGGGTTCAAAATATCAATGCACCAGTTCAGTTACAAGAATATCTAAGCCACAAATCATTCGATTTGCGATCCAAGTTGTAAAATGTAATCAGCTATTGACCCCTTTAAGGATAAAATTGTAATCAAAATTGACCCCCTAAAATGGCAATAATATATCCTTCATAAAAAGTTAATTATGAGGGGTTTTTAGAGAGATGTTTATAGTGGAATCAATAGCAAAGATACGTAGAATGTATCACGTAGAAAAGAAATCAATAAAGGCAATTACTCGAGAATTGAAAATCTCGAAAAACACAGTAAGAAAGATCATACGCAGTGACGCAACAAAATTTGCACTTGCTAAATACACCAAAAACAAACCAGTTCTTGGTGATTACTTGTCTTTACTGAATGAATTATTAGAAGAAAATACAAAGGAGCCGTTAAGGCGTCGTATGACCAGCAGAAAATTATATGAACAATTGCAGGAGTCTGGTTATCAAGGCAGCTATGAGTCAGTAAATTTAGTTGTCAAAAATTTTCGTAGAGTTAATGAAGCCAAGGGTAAGCAAGTATTTATTCCTCTATCATTTGAACCTGGTGAGTCGTTTCAATTTGATTGGGGGGAGGAAGAAGTATGTTTAAATGGCGTCATCGTACGTGTTAAGGCCGCCCGGATAAAGTTGTGCTATAGCCGTCATTCATTGGTTGTAGTATATCCAAATGAACAGCTTGAAATGGTTATGTCAGCACATGAGGAGGCATTCAAGTTTTTTGGTGGATGTTGTAAACATGGTATTTATGATAATATGAAGACTGCGGTTAAAAAGATATTAATTGGTAAAGAGCGTGTATTCAATGAGAAGTTTATTCAAATGGCTTCACATTATTTGTTTAAACCAGTTGCGTGCACACCAGCATCTGGTTGGGAAAAAGGTCGTGTTGAAAAACAAGTAGGTGATACAAGGCGTAATTTTTTTACTCCAATCCTCAAAGGTGAAACATACGATGCCATTAATTTGCAGCTTCAGGAAAAGTGTTTAGGATGGTCTAAAAGCAAGAGACATCCAGAGTTACAAGACCAGACAGTGTTAGAAGTGTATGAAGCCGAAAAAGGATCTTTAATTGCTTATAGAGGTGCGTTTACAGCTTACCGATTGCATAGCACTGTGGTATCATCTTCAAGCATGGTAAATTATGATACTAATATGTATAGTGTGGAATGTGCATATGTTGGTCTTGCGGTACATATACAATCTTATGCTTGGAGCATTATAATTATGCATGAAGATAATATTATTGGTCAGCATAATCGCTGCTTTGATCGATACCAGAGAATTTATAACCCTTGGCATTATGTCCCGGCATTGGAACGCAAGCCAGGGGCGCTACGTAACGGAGCCCCATTTAAAGATTTAATGATATTATTACCTGAAGCTTTTAGAAGTATACGTAATAAATTGCAAGCTCATAAAGACAGTGATAAACAGTTTGTCATAATTCTACTACTTGTCAGCAAATATGGAATAGACAGGGTATCTAATGCTTGTTCTAAAGCTCTGTCCAGTGGTGGATGCAGTGCTCAATTGGTACAGCAATATTTACAACCACTAACCATGGATAGTAAGGATGATTATATTAAACTACAAAACCCCCCTGATGCAGATTGTAGTATTTATAGCAAATTATACTTAAAAGAGGGAGGTACGGCATGAAAGATTTGATTCCTTTGTTAGATAAACTAAGGCTAACTGGTATAAAAACTCATTTGCTAGAAATAGAAGATCATCCTGTTGATAGCTCATACAATCTGTTAAAAAGTCTTTTGGAAATTGAATATGAATACAAAAAATCACGTTCTTTGCATTATCGATTAATTCTAGCTAAACTGCCAACTATAAAATTATTGTCAGAAACCTCCCAATCAAAACTGGTTGAGAGTATTGATATAAAACATCTTATTGATAATAAGGAGAATATCATACTAGTTGGTGGTTCTGGTTCTGCAAAAACACATTTAGCAATTGGCTTAACATTTGCAGCGATTCAAAAGAGTTATAGAGCCAAGTTTTACACATTAAATGAATTGGCGATATCACTACTTAATGCAAGGAAGTATAATAATGAAATTAGATTTATGGAGGTTATTAAGAGGTTTGATATCATTGTAGTTGATGAGCTAGGATACGTCCCAATCAAAGCAGAGTCTCAACCCTTATTGTTTGAGTTATTTGCGAAACTGTATGAGCAAACATCAATTATAATAACTACACATTTGAGATTTGAGGAGTGGGGAGAAATATTCGGCAATGCAAAAGCAACAAAAGCTATTATCGATAGACTAACTCATCATTGCAAAATAATTGAAACTGGCAATAAAAGTTTTAGAGGAGGTAGTAATGTAAACGTAAAGTAGTAAATCAGTATTGTAGGTTATAACTAAACCCATATAAAATATTATCTAATTCTTAATGGTTAATATTTACAATTAAATAGTGGTAGGTTTTGTCTATTTTTTTAGGTATTTAGGGGGTCAATAGTTCATTACAATAGGGGGTCAAAAGGTAGTTACAATTTACATCAGGCTTTACTGGTTTGATGGCGTGGGTATCTATTTGCATATCTCAGATTAATTTTCGTAAACTATTGCATAAAGCTGGTTATACTATCAATGATCTTAAGTATAAGACTCCTGGTTCTCCATATACGGGGATTCTTGCTATTATATTAATGTGTAGCTGTTTGGTTTTTTTATTATTTCATGAAGATTTACTTTATATGATTGCTTTTATAATAGGCTGTATTAGTTTTATAGTGCCTATAGGAGTTTATAAATTTAATAATTTTATAAATGGCAGGTCTGTAGAGCATGATAAAAAAATAGCAAGAATGACGTTTCATGAAATTTTTCCAAATCGTAAATAAAAACTTTGTTGGTTAATTAAGAAAATCTTTAACTATTGCGACGTGTTAGTGTAGCTACATCTTTCTCATCTAGTCGGAAGCAATGTGGCATGGTTATTTTTGCTATAAAGGTCTTTTCTATAGGCAAGAATATGGTAATTGCGCTATTGTTGTTAGTAGTAGTTTTTTTGCTGTCTAATAGTTTTATTATGTCTTCCACCTCCGTTTGATTTTGTGGATGTAATTTTAGATTATGTACTAATCCTTGTAATTCGTCTTCTATACTCGCGAAGCGTCCAGCAGTGATGCGTAGACCACCCTTATCTTTATAAACCTCGCATGATACTACAACTGCGTCTTTAACGTTAAGTAGATGCGCATAATCTTTGAATATATCTTCATTAAAGATAGTTACTTCAAAAATGCCATGCTGGTCTGACATGATCAGGGTTATAAAGCGTCCACGCTTGGACATGCGTGAGTCCTTTTTTATAATAATGCCAGCTAATTTTATCGAGTGTGAACCTTCATCTAATCCATCTTTTATATAGATAGAATCTTTGATATTACATTTTTGTAATGAGTTAGAAAGTTCAGTTAGTGGATGATTGTTGAGAAATAATCCCATTACATCAAATTCAGCATAGGCCGCGTCAGATGTTGGTAATTCTTCAGCGTCAATAAGTACATCAGCACTATTTGAATCGACTGATATGAGGCTAAACTGGTTGGATTTTTGTTCTTCATGGTACGAGCCGCAATAGGCAATAATCTTAGCTACGCTTTTTAATAGACTATTGCGATTAGGGTGTAAACTGTCAAAGCATCCGGCTTTTATGACGTTTTCAAGTAATCGTTTATTAAGTAATTTAGGGTCAAGACGTTGTGCAAAGTCTATAATGGACTTAAAATTACCATGCCTTTCTCGCTCAGCGGTGACAGAGCTTCCAAAATTAGCTGTAACATTTTTTATCGCACCAATGGCAAAAATAATAGATTTTTTACCGTCTTGAGAACTGATACTAAATAAGCCGTTTGATTGGTTAATAGATGGAGCAATAACAGGGATCCCAAAATTCCTGGCCTCTTGTAGAAAAACATTTATTTTATCACTACTATCTATGTCTAGATTTAATGAGGCAACCAAAAATTCTGTTGTAAAATTCGCCTTCAAGTAAGCTGTTTGATAAGAAATAACTCCATAGGCAGATGCGTGTGATTTGTTAAAGCCATAACCTGCAAATTTAGCTACAGTATCAAAAATTGATTTTGCTTGCTGCGCCGGTACTTTGTTAGTGATAGCACCGTTTACAAACATTTCTTCTTGCGCATCCATTTCTGCTTTGACTTTTTTACCCATGGCTCTGCGTAATAAATCTGCACCACCAAGACTATATTTAGAAAGTCTACGAGCAATTTCCATCACCTGTTCTTGGTAGATAATCACTCCATAAGTAGCTTTTAGAATTGGTTCTAGTAATGGATGTAAATAATCCACTTCTTGCTCACCATGTTTGCAAGCAATATATGTAGGAATATTATCCATAGGACCGGGGCGATAAAGTGCACCAAGTGCTATTATATCGTCAACATTATCTGGATTTAGTTTTCGTAAGGCGTTTTTCATACCAACGCTTTCAAACTGGAATACACCAGTACTTAAGCCTTCAGAGAGCATATTAAAAGTATTTTGGTCATCGAAAGGAATGTCATCAATATCTAAATTGACACCAGAATCTGCAAGTAATTTAAGCGTTTTAGTAATAACAGTAAGGGTTTGTAGACCTAAAAAATCAAATTTTACCAAACCAGCCATTTCACAATATTTCATTGAATATTGCACGATTAGCATTTCAGAATTAGTATCTTTATAGACTGGTACAATTTCGTTCATTGCTTGGTTAGAGATGACTACACCAGCGGCGTGTGTTGATGCATGGCGCTGTAAGCCTTCAAGGCTAAGAGAGGTAGATAATACTTGTTTTATAAGCTCGTTATCTCCATCAATATTGTAAAGACCCTTACCCTTGGCAGCCCCTTTTAGTTCTGGAACTTCTGTAATGGCCTGATTTAGCGTTACTGGATGCACCGCATTAAAAGGTACTAATTCTGTTAAATAATCTGCAATACTATAGGGTAGACTAAGTACTCTAGATACATCTTTTATAACGGCTTTTGCTTGTAATTTTCCAAAAGTAATAATTTGTCCTACGCGCTCATCACCATATTTTGAACGTACATATGAAATTACTTCATGTCTACGTTCTTGGCAAAAGTCGATATCAAAATCCGGCATTGATACACGTTCTGGGTTTAAGAAACGCTCAAATAATAGACCGAATTTAATAGGATCTAAATCGGTGATTTGTAATACCCAGGCAATGATAGAGCCTGCCCCAGAGCCCCTACCTGGCCCAACTGCGATACCATTATCTTTACTCCATTTAATAAAATCCGAAACGATCAAGAAATAGCCAGCAAAATCCATGCGGCAAATAATATCTAATTCATACTCAAGACGTGCAAAATATTCTTTTTTTACGGTCTTTTGGTCTTTTGGAGTAATGTTTTCTTTGGCAAATTTATGTACAAGTTTGGCTTCTAGACCTGCAGCTGATTGTTTACGAATTAAATCTTCTTCTGAAATATTACCATCAGTAAAGTTTGGTAATGAAGGTGGACGCGGCTGCGACATAACATAGCAACGTTGCGCTAGATATACTGTATTTTCTACAGCCTCTGGTAAATCTTTGAACAATTCTAGCATTTCTTCGGAACTTTTGAAATAGCACTGATTACTAGCACGTTTTCTATTCTCTACATCACGTACCACGCCTTCTGAGATACAAAGTAAAATATCATGCGAATCATGCATGGATATATCACTGAATAATACTTGGTTAGTCGCTAGCAGAGGAATAGATAGGCGCTCAGCTAGTTGTAGGTAATTATATTCTATTTGTTTTTCTTTTTCAGAGTGACGGCGCATTATTTCAAAATAAAATCTATCTCCAAATAATTTTTGTAGCTTTGTAGCTGCATTAGTAGCGGCATCTAAAGCATTATTTAGCAGTAATTTTCCTATCACTCCTTCTGTATATGCAGATAATACTATGATACCTTCATTATATTTTTCTAAGTCATCAAAGGTTATATGGTTGCAAGTTGAGCGATCATTTATTGTAAAAGTTAAACTTACTAGCTTTAGTAAATTTTTATATCCTTGCTCATCTTTAGAAATCAGTAAGATTTCAGCAAAGTCTGGCTTTCCTTTATTAGTAAATAAAATATTTAAGATAGATCCATGAATCGGTTGAATTTTGGATTTAATTGCTGCTTGTGCAAATTCCAGAGAAGCAAATAAATTACCACGATCGCTCAAGCACACCGCATCCATACCATGGTTCTTAGTCAAGTCAATTAGCTGTTCTATTTTTATAGAACTTTCTAGCATCGAATAGGAACTTTGTGTACGAAAATGAATGAATTTATTAGCCACTTTTTCTTCCTATAGAATAATATTTAAAGCCAAGTGATGTAATTTCTTCTGGTTTGAAAAGATTACGCAAATCAATGATATTAGGGGTTTTAACCAGTGTTTTTATTTTGTTTAAATCCATTTTTTGAAATTCTGTCCATTCGGTTACGATAATAATCGCATCAGAATTTTTAGCCGCAGCATATATAGATTCTGCACAATCTAAATTAGTAAAATATTTATCAGTATTATTCATCCCCTCGGGATCGTAGGCGCTTATACTTGCACCTTCTTTTTGTAATAAATGAATCAAATCAATAGCTGGACTGCTGCGAAGATCATCTGTGCCAGCTTTGTATGTAAGACCAAGTATAGCAAGTTTTTTACCTTTGATCGAGCCGCCTAATGCTGCTGATATTTTATTAATAATAATATTAGGTCTATTACTATTAGCCTTAATTACTGCATCTAAAATTAGAAAATTAGAGCCAACTTTGTTAGCTAGATGTTGTAGGGCTAATATATCTTTGGGGAAACAGGATCCGCCAAATCCCGGGCCGGCGCGTAGGAAATCGCTGCCTATTCTTTTATCAAGACCTACACCCTCTGATAAAGCGCCTATATCTGCTCCAACAATTTCACATAAATCAGCCATTTCATTAATGAAAGCAATTTTATTGGCAAGAAAAGTGTTAGAGGCGTATTTAATAAGTTCTGAAGTACTTAAATCAGTTTTAACAAGAGCCACTCCTTGGTCTGTTAGAGGCTTGTAGACTTTTTGCATTACTTTTAGTGCATGCTCTGAATGTGTACCAATCACTATTCTGTCGGGCTCTATGAAATCCTTGATTGCATTACCTTCACGCAGGAATTCTGGATTTGATGCAATATGAATATCTATACCTTTATTGTGCATAAACTCACGTACTTGCTGACATGTGCCAGGTGGCACTGTAGATTTTAGTACTATCACACATTCAGGACTAATATACTTACTAGCGCTTTCTATGGCCTGAAAAATACCACTTAAATCAGCATCACCATTTTCCTTGGAAGGAGTACCTACAGTGATAAATAAACAGTCTGAATTTGCTATCGTGGAATCATAGCCATGAACAAATTGTAGGCGTTGGGTATTAGCATATTTTTCTATGTATTTCGTGAGGCCAGGTTCGTATATCGGAGCTTCTTTGCTTTTAAGTTTTGTAATCTTATTTTCATCAACATCTAGACAAACTATTTCATGCCCTAAATGACTCATCATTACGCCTGATACTAGGCCAACATAACCAGTGCCTACGAAGGATATTTTCATATGTATTTAATTCAAAATTTACGTGGCTCTAGCTTAGCCGAAAACTCAACAAAGTAAAATTAAAATTCTGGCGGAAAGCTTTTATTAGATAATAAGATAAAAAGTCTCTATACTTATTTTATTTATTAATTAATACTTATCACCCCTCGCATGCAAATTTTGTCTAAATTATTATTATTTCTAATAACATCTTTAGCACTGTGCATTGGGCTTTTATACGCTGTAAATAATGGCAAATTAGATAGTCAGATAAAGCATGGTTTGCAATATTATTTAGGATTAAAAAATATTAATACGCAATTTGTAGATTGTCAGTTTAAGGATGGGATGCTGACTGCTAGCCAAGTAAAATTTGAGTTAGGATCTGGATTCGGAGCAATTAATAATTTACAGATACGCATTGATGTTTTCGGTGCATGGTCTGACCCTGAACTTAGTGTTGAAATTATACCAGCTACAATGTTGGTTTGGGATGAGAATAATAATAAATTCTTTGAAATAGAGTTGGCAGGTAAGTTGACTAGGCATTTACTAAAAGCAGATAGAAATTACGAGTGGAATTTAGCAAATATTCAAATACCAAGTATAAAAGATATTAATGATAAATCATTAGAAATAGGCATTTTTAATGGTAAATATACTGCTTCAAAAACAGTTGCAGAGCTTGACTGCTCTTTAAATTTTGGCAAGTCTGCTTATCTTAAGGTGAGCACATTAAAAAAGGGTGAATCTAATCTTAAAGTAGAGATTAGTAATATACCTCTTCTCTTCTATAAGCTGTTAGATAAAATACTACCAGAGAATAAATTATTAGTCTTTTTAAATGAATTTATTAAGGATGGGCATATTCAGAATGGTACAATTTTCTTTGATCCAAGTGTAAAAAATGCAGAAAAAACCATAGTTGGTAAAGTAAAAATAAGTAAATTAGACCTTGCTTATGCCGAAGAATATCCGGTGATAAAAGGTATGGATGTTGATGTCGATATTCAGGGATCAAAGGTTAAGTTTCATATTAATAGGGCGCATTCATCTGATATTTTATTATCGGATGGATTAGTTGTAATGGACTGGAAAGGTCTTGATCACACCGTGTTAGCAGTAAATGTAAGAGGAGCTGGCTTAGCTAAAAACCTAACTGAATTTATTTCCGATAGTACTCATCAATCAATGGCTAAAGCCAATATCGACTTACGAAAAATTCAAGGTAAAGTAGAAGTAGATGTTGATATTAAAATACCACTTAAACCCGGAACTAAAAATATATATAATATAACGGCTCAAATACCAACTTCATCTTTGAATGTCTTTAAAAATAATGTGTTTCTTAGGGGGGCAAAACTTTCGGGTTTGTTTGATGGTGATCAGGTGACTTTAAGTGGCGAAGGAAAAATTAACGGATTTAATAGTGATATAAATTTTATATACAATATTACGGATGAATCAGAATTTTCTCATAAATTAGATATAAAAACACGATTTAAAACTCGACTCACTAAGGGGGGGCGAAACACTAAAATTGCTTTTATAAGTTTGCTTGGAGGTAATTCAATTGTAGATATTCAATATATAAATAAAAATTCACAGGGTGTTATATCAGTAAATTCTGATATTTCAAACCTAGATTTATATTTTGATAAATTAGGAATTCGTAAAAAGAAGGATGAGCATGCGAGAATTATTGTGAATGGCATGTTCGAAGATCCAACAAGTGGAGAGTTGGATTTTGCTATTACTGGTGATGGTGGTTTAAATATTAATGCCGATGTCATAATTAAAAATGAATCGCTTCAAGCGCATATTAAGGAAATCAAGACCAAAGAAACCGATTTATCTGCAAATATTTTAATTGAAAAAGACTTTGTTACTGCAGACTTAAAGGGTAAAACTTTGGATTTATCTGATGCAGATATGCTTCAATTTCTTGAGAAAGAAAGGGATGATGGGTCAACCAGGGTGCGTTTAAACGTAGCTAAAGTGCGGCTGAAAAATAATATTTGGCTAGATGATGTAAACATAATGTTTGAGTGCGATAAAGATCGTTGTTATTCAGGGTATATAGATTCCAAAATAGGCAGCAGATCCATAGAGATGTTACTTACCGCAAATGGCAATAAGGAAGAGTGGTTAATTAAATGCAGCAATGCGGGGGCATTATTACGAGGCTTAGGAGCATATGATGACATGAAATCAGGTAACCTTGTTTTGAATATTCATACTAGTCGCAAAGAAGTTAAGTCAGGAGAAATTATTCCTATATTAGATGGTAATTTTGCTTTCGAGCGCTTTGTATTAAGTGACACTCCAACTATGAGTAGGCTGGTTTCTTTTGTCTCTCTACCAGGTTTTCTTAATATAATTAGTGGTAATAAGGATATAGTGTTTTCTGGTATGAGAGGAAAGTTTAGTTTTGCTAATGAAATTTTATCAATTCAAGATAGCGCGGCAGAAGGCCCTTATTTTGATTTTACTCTTAAAGGAAATATTGATATTAAAAATAGACTCATCGATATTAAAGGACACGTCACTCCTGAATTGTACGGAATCAGTTCAGTAGTTGGGGCTATACCATTAATAGGAAGTATCTTTACTGGTAACAAAAAGCGTGGTGGCCTAATTTCTGGATCCTATCAAGTGAAAGATAGTTACTAAAAATCAACACTTAATTGACAAAAGTGTTTACTTATATTAATGTCTGGCATGCGCGTATAAAAATGTGCGTATAAAAAATGTTAATAATTAATTGGTAAATTATGAGTAAACTAGCAGAAATTACGCCCATAAAGGACGGCATGAGTAAAAAAGAGGCAAGAGAAGCAACTAAAACTTTTTTATCTGCAATTTTAAAGAACCATAGACAAATTAATCCTGACGATATATGCAGCGTAGAAGATATGCACTCTGATCGAAGTTGTAAAGTAGCAACAATGGTAGATGGTAGTGTCATACGTCAGTCATACTGGGCCAGTTAAGTGGTAATAACATCAGTTATACTGTGCCACCCCATCGTCAGTTAAAAAGCCACATTTGTAATTAG
>Ga0255044_10000090_pt1 | contig 15630 bp, 14 predicted proteins | sample BC1_12_21_MG_FD_183651 | JGI IMG/M metagenome (GOLD analysis project Ga0255044, IMG submission 183651) | Seawater microbial communities from Strait of Georgia, British Columbia, Canada - BC1_12_21 | ecosystem: Environmental > Aquatic > Marine > Strait | place: Canada: British Columbia... | reverse complement strand
ACGGTAAATAGGCTAACATCGCAAAACAGGACAGGTAATGAATTTGCCACAGGATAAGATCGAGTCGAATCGAATTGGCCCGGACGCCGACGGGTTTGAATAATTTGCTGATCGGATTCGATACAAAGGCGGCGGTCGGCCTGGCATGACAGGTGACACAGCTTTCCAGGTGAACCTCCTCACCGGCTTCAATGAGGTCGAGGTCGCCTGGATCAGGCGAATCGGCAAATACCACCCCGTAATTTCTGGCCCAGTAGCTTTGCAGGGCTTCGAGGGCTTCGGCATCCTCCGGATCGGCGTATTCTTCAACCATCTCGTCAAAAACAGGTTCCGAAATGATCTGGCTGCCTTCAAGAACAAATCCTGATAATAAAATAATTGACAGCAGTACAAGGGCCAGGACGTCATGGGAAGTTGAGGTTTTTTTTAACCCTTTTATAACTAGCCGTCGGCCGCCGGCGATCGCAATGCCCGCCAGCACCATGGCGCCGAATAAATTTCTTAAAAAAAGATAAGGATTTACAGTAGAATAATAATCCGAAAACAGGTTGGTCGTAATTTGATCATCCAGTGCGTGGAATAAAACCAGCAACAGGATGCCGGCAAAGATTAAAAAATGCATCAACCAGCGCAAGGGATCTTTTTTAAGGATGTGGCCCTGAAAGATTACCTGGAAGAAAAACGCGCTGGTTAACCGCAGGATATTGCGGTTGAAAAATACGGAAAAGAGACTTTTAAAGGCCTGCGAAAGTCTGGTCCGGACCGGGTATTGTCCGGCATCGGGGCCGACCTTGACTGTAAACCAGCGCCCAACCCGATAAAGGGTTCCCAGAATAAACACAGTCAGCGCCAGATTAAATGTTATCGAATATAGCATCTCATTTTACTCGTTGGGGTGATCTTACAGCCTTCATACAGCCATGAACTTTATATTGACTTGTAATTACAAGCTAACGGATTAAATGTCAACTGTTTTTTGTAAATATATATTAGCATGATGTCGGACATCTTTTAGTTTCGAGCGATTTTTGTATAAGCTCCTATATTATAATGAGTTATAGCATATTAGGGTTTTGTAAAATTATTATTTCAAAGCGATTGGCTATAATTGGACTTGACATAGCATTTTTAATTCCCTATGGTTGTCATTACAAGTTGTCTCGATTCACTCTATTCCAGGAATGACATATGAGCCTAAAAACCCAGGTTTTGATCATCGGCGGCGGAATAACCGGCACGGCAATTGCCCGCGATTTGGCGTTGCGCGGGGTCCACAGCATCGTAATTGATCGCAGTCACATCAATGCGGGCGCATCGGGCGCCAACCACGGTGTTCTGCACTCCGGGGCCCGCTATGTTGCCAGTGACCCGGAATCATCGCGTGAATGCAAAGCGGAAAATGAGCTGCTGAAAAAATTGGCGCCACACTGCATCGAAGACACCGGCGGCCTCTATGTTGCCGTCGCAGAAGACGATGAAAAGTACCTGGCGGATTTTCCGCAGTTGTGCGCAAAGGCCGGCGTTCCGTGCGACCCGGTGGATATCAAGGATGCCCTCGAAGTGGAGCCCGTGCTTTCAAAAGACATCATCGCCGCCTATCGCACCGAAGATTCCAGCATCGATCCATTTCGCGCTTCCTTCGAGAACCTGGCCTGCGCCCTGCAGCGCGGACATGATTTTATGCCCTATACCGCGGTCGAGGCTTTTAAAATTGGCAACCGAAAAATTGAATCCGTGCAGATCAGGAATCTTTTGACCGGGCAGGAGCAAACGATCGAAGCCGAACAGGTCATCAATGCTGCCGGTGCCTGGGTGGGACAGGTTGCCGCCCTTGCCGACGCGTCCATCGAAATACTTTACTCCAAGGGATCTCTTCTCGTTACGCATTCAAGGTTGGCGCAGCATGTACTGCTGAGGCTGCGTCCGCCGTCAGACGGCGATGTGCTGTGTCCCGGCGGAACCGTTTCGATTCTCGGGCCTTCGTCGGTTCGCTTGGACTCCCCCGACGACATCAAGCCAACCACTGAAGAAGTCGACCACATCATCGATCAAGGCTCACCCATCGTTCCTTCTTTGAAGCAATGCCGATATATTAGAGCGTTTGCGGGTGTCCGTCCGTTGATCGCCAGGAAAAAAGCAGAAGGTACAACCGATGATCGTAAAATCAGCCGAGGATTTGATCTGATTGATCACAGCGACGATGGTGTCGAAAATTTTATAACCGTCGCCGGCGGAAAGCTGTCCATCTTTCGCCTGATGGCAGAGCGGGCTTCGGATCAGGTTTGCGCGCGCCTGCAGGTTGATGCGCCCTGCCGCACGCGGCATGAACCCCTGCCGTCCACCCTGCACGGTGAATGGACGGAGCCGGGCCTGGCACCCAAGACCTGGATGGAAAAGCAACGACCCGGCGACATGATCCTGTGTGAATGTGAAATGGTGCCCAAAAGTGCGGTTCAATCCATTCTTGAAAATCCCGGCATGCAAACCGGTTCGGTTTTACTCCACAATATCGGCGCCCGCAGCCGAATCGGCAAAGGTGCCTGCCAGGGGACCTACTGCGGATTGCGCATCACCTCCGAGTTGTATCATCAGGGCATTTTTCAGCAGAACCAGGGTATGACCAGCCTGGCTCATTTTACTGATTCGCGCTGGAAAGGACAGCGACCGGTCCTTTTTGGCGAGCAGCTCAAACAGGCAGAATTGCAGGAAGCGATGTACTGCGGATTATTTGACCTTGAACTCTCTAATTCGGACAAATCAGAACCAGGATGAAATCTAACCACGAAGATCACGAAGAACACAAGGACAATACATGAATAAGCGACGGTATGTTTTCTTCGTGTGCTTCGTGCGCTTCGTGATAAACTTCGGATATCATACTATGCTATGAAATCACATTTGAGAGACTAAAAGAAAAGGTAAAAGAGATTCGAATAATGACTGACACAGCCACCCAAAAATATGACCTTGCCATCATCGGCGCAGGGATGGCGGCAATGGCGGCGGCCGTTTTTGCAGCCCAGCGCGGGATTTCAACAGCGATTGTGGGATCGCCTGGCGAGTCCTGGTTGACCGCTGGCCTGATTGACCTGATGGGGGTGCACCCGATTGCCGAGGGTAAATCATGGCCTGATCCCTGGGCGGCAATTGAAGCTGTCACCCAGGATATCCCCGGTCATCCCTATGCACGGATGGACAGGGAAGATATTAAAGCCGGGCTGCAGGAATTTTACAGCTTCCTGAACCACGCCGGTTTACCCTATTGTTTCCAGGATGATCGTAATTCCAATCTGATCACGGCCTTTGGCATGGTCAAAACGGCCCATGGCGTACCGCAGACCATGTGGCCCGGGGTGCAGGCATTTAAGCGTAAGGCCCCCTGTTTATTTGTCGATATCCAGGGTCTCAAAGGTTTTAGTGCCAGTCTGCCGGCAGAGCGGTTGAAATCGCTGTGGCCCCGCCTGAAGACCCTGAGCATTCCGTCAGTTTACGGTGAAGACCCCCATGAGATTAACCCGGTACCTCTGGCCCATGATCTGGAAATTGCTGAATATCGCCAAAAACTAGCCGGGTTGATCAGGCCGCATGTAAGGGACGTTGACTTCGTCGGACTGCCGGCAATACTGGGAATATATCAGGCCGAAAAGGTGGCCAGTGAGTTGAGCGAGCTTTTGGAAAAGCCGGTGTTTGAAATTCCGGCGATGCCGCCATCAATTCCGGGGCTGCGCCTCAAGGAAGCCTTTCTCAGATTATTACCTGAAAAAGGGGTGAGCTGCCTGTTTCAGAAGCAGATCCTGAATGCCGCATCAACTGCCGAACAGGGGTTTTTGCTTGATATCGGTCGAACCGAGCGTGAGCTGACCATCAGAGCCGATGGCGTCCTGCTGGCCTCCGGACGATTTTTAGGCGGCGGCTTGATTTCCAATCACCTGAGTATTAAAGAGCCTATCTTCGACCTGCCGGTCACACAGCCGGAACACAGAGAACACTGGCATCTGGACCGGTTTTTCGATGCCGGCGGCCATTCCGTCAATATGGCCGGCCTTGAAACCGACAGCAGGCTGCGACCATTGAATGGCAACGGGAGCCCCAGGCATGAAGGGCTTTTTGCCGCAGGATCAATTCTGGGCCACCACGACGGCAACCGCATGAAATGCGGTTCGGGCGTGTCTGTGGCGACCGCCTATGGCGCTGTCAAATCATTTGGCCGTTTCCACAAAACATCCTGATTTAATCCTTGCTTTTTTCTGATAAACTGCCGCGAAACTTAATATCCTATTGTTTTAATTAATTTTTCATCTTCTCTATTACCTTCCAGCCGTTTTAAAAAATGAAAATTTTTTCCTTGACAAAGGGGTTGGTGGCGTTTATTATGAAAAAAATTTCCAACATAAATAGACATAGTCCCAATTAAGGAAAAAATTTTCATATAAAATGAACGAATTCATCAGACATCTTCAAGCCAATTATTCGTCTTTGAGAAAGTCAGAGAAAAAAATTGCGGACTATCTGCAGCAGCACGCGGAAGAACGCCTTGATCTGTCCATTACCGAATTGGCCAGGCGGTTAAAGGTCAGTGAGACAACGGTCAGCCGTTTTTGCCGGGCCATCGGTCTTCAGGGTTTTCAGGATCTCAAACTTTCGATGGCTGCGTCTTCGAATAAGGGAGCTGAATTTAAAAACATACCGCCCACGATTCACGAAGGCGACAGCACACCGGAAATTGGCCGTAAACTGGCCGAATCCTTATCCGACTCCCTTGCCAAAACCCAGCAGGGCTTAAATGTTGAGGCCCTGGACAATGCCATTGACGCCATTGCGAAGGCCAAACAAATCTATGTATACGGCATCGGCGGATCGGCCGTCATTGCTCATGCGGCCCATCATCTGTTCACTAAAGCCGGGCTTAACTGTGTGGTTTACACCGACGGCTACATGCAGACGGTTTCCGCATCCATGATCAAGCCCGATATGTTGGCGCTCGGAATTTCCAACACCGGTATCACCAAACATGTGGTTGATGCTGTTAAAATTGCCGTCAATAACGGCGCCATCACCATCGGCATGACCAGTGACCGCCAATCCGCCCTGGCCCGGCATTCAAAAATATGCCTGGCCACCCCGCTGGAATATATGGACGCACCGCTTTACGGCGGAGCCATCGACGCCAAAGTATGCCAGCTGTACCTGGTGAATCTATTGTACATGGGTGTTTTGTTTAAGCTGGGCAAGCCGTTGAAGCGCAATCTGGATGCGACCGCCAGTGCACTCAGAACCCATTTCAATCCGATTGGGATGTAGCTTTTGATAACAACCATCATCGGTAAAAAGGATAACGTGTAATGAGCACAATTCCAATGTTACAATTTGCTTTAGATTTTATCACCCTGCCCCCGGCCATCGCCGTAGCATCCAAAACGGCGCCGCATGTCGATATTTTTGAAATCGGCACCCCCCTTTGCAAAGCTGCCGGGATAGAGGCCATCAGTGCCGTGCGTGAAGTATGTCCCGACAACCTGATTCTGGCCGATTTCAAAACACCGGACGTCGGCTGGCTGGAGGCTAAAATGGCCTTTGATGCGGGAGCGGACCTGATGACGGTAATCGGAGGGGCGCCCATGGCAACTGTGGAGTCAGCGCTGAAGACTGCCAACGAGTATGGCAAAGAAGTGCTGATGGAGCTGACCGGGGTCCGGGACATCATTGCCTATGCCAAAGAGTGGCGTCAGGTCGGCGTCGAATGGATGGTTTACCATCGCGGCTGGGATGAAGAGGCATCCAATCGTCAATGGTCTCAAAGTGATCTGGATACCGTCCAGCGTCTGATCGACATGGGATTCAAACTTACGGTTACCGGCGGAATCACCGCAGAGACGCTTCCGTTTTTTCAAAATCTTCCGGTTACTGCCATTATTACGGGACGGGCGATTCACGCGGCCGATGATCCCGTATCTTCGGCCATGAATATACGCTCAACCATTTCACGCCTGTGGGGCGCTCCGCGACCCGATGATGCCGCATCCGGAATGGACGACTTCGATTTGCAGACAGCCGCCAGGGCGATCCGCTGGGGCGTCAGCGAAATGGACCTGCTGTTGACCACGGACGGAACGGATTGTCCCGGCTGTGATGTGCCCGGAAGCCTGTGCCAGGGAACCAAGACGGGAATCTTTGTCCCTGAAGGCCTGAATGTCGATGGTCTCGTGAGGGAGATCGAGCAAATTTTGGGTCCGAGCAATGCATTCGGAAAGATCAATTATGCTGCGTTTTATCTGGATCCGGCTCAGATGGCGGATTTCTCGGCGGCCGCAGTGATTCGGCTGCTGACGGCTGTCGGCAATGCATTAACCGGTCTCGGGCACAGGGTGGATTTGAATTCCGGTCTATCCACAGCAAATCAGGTACTCGGAAATTAAGGAATATGCCGGGTCTGCCCGCCAGGGGGATTGACCACCCCGGGAGAAAGGACAGGCCGGCAAACGAGACAATAGCCAACTTACAAACAGGAGAATCGTTATGGAAAAGCAAAAACTGCAAAAAACAGCACTTGGCATGGTCGAAACCATCGGGCTGATCGCCTCTATTGAGGCCGCGGACGCCATGGCCAAAGTCGCCAATGTCAGCATCAGCTGTCAGGAGGAAATAGGCGGCGGCTACGTGACAATTATGGTGCGGGGAGAAATCGGCGCGGTCCAGGCATCCGTGGATGCCGGTGTTACGGCCGCCAAAAGGGCGGGGCAGCTGATCGCAGGTCACGTCATTGCGCGGCCCCATCGATTTACAGAGGCAATCATTCCCAATGGGGATCAAAAGGTGGTCCGGGCATTGGCTGATTAATAAAAGAGTATAAAGCAAGATTGCAAAGGAAGCGTAAAATGGAGCTAAGAACCTATATTTTAATAGACTCGATGCAACCGCAATTTGCCGCTCTTACCGGCATCCTCCTGCAGGGTGATGTACCGGTGGAAGGCATGGCGGAAGTATTCATGGAACTGGCACCGGCAAGTGATGTGTATGAGGTTTTGGACACGGCACTGAAAACCGCAGATGTGCGCCCCGGATTGTTGCGGGTCGAAAGGGTGTACGGAACCCTTGAGATTCACAGCCCATTTCAGGAAGCGGTCCAGGTCGCCGGGCAAAATGCACTTTCAAACTACGGACTGACCGAAAGTGACCGCATAAAACCTGAGGTGGTCTCGGTCAAAATGGTTTCCAAGGTCAACCCCTATGAAGCCCAGCTGGTTAATCAAACCAGCCGTGGCGGGCTGCTGCTTGCCGGCCAGACGCTTTGCGTCATGGAGGTTGCTCCGGCCGCCTACGTATGGCTTGCCGCCAATGAAGCCGAGAAGGCTGCCAACATTACCCTGGTCAATTACCAGCCTTCGGGGCGTTATGGGCGTTTGTATATCGCCGGCAGCGACTCGGAGGTCGCGGTCGGCCGCGAGGCGGCCATACAGGCAATAAAGGGCATTTAATCCGCCCGAGGCCAACAAAGGAGATTGCACCAAATGAAGACTTTTTATTCAGCCGAAGACATTCAAAACTTTGCCGATCAGGGTCAACGGGAAATCAGCATCGATGACAGGGTCGTTCTGACGGATATGGCCAGGCAGACCGCGCACATGCTGGGCATCCGTATAACTGAAAAACCGTCCAATGCACCGCCGGGCCCTATCGCACCCTCTCGTCCTGAGGCCACCGGCAAGACGCCGGTTTCAGGCGCTAAGCCCAGGGGATGTCAGCGGCGGCCGGCAATCCGATCGACACCGGCATCCGCTCCGTCATCCGGGAGCTCAAGGCAGGTTGTCGATAGGCTGGTCGAAACCATTAAGCGCATCAAGGGTAAAAACCAAAATTAGTTTTTGGTAATTCGCTAATAGATAAAATGAGCCATACCAGACTGATCAGGGTTCGCTCAATCAGGAAAGAAAGAGGTCGCCTATGTTAATTTCCAGGGTTATGGGAACTGCAGTGTCATCCACCAAGCACAAGGCGCTGCTCGCCACCAAATTATTGATTGTCTGTCCGGCCAATGTGGATGGAGACGTCTGCGGAGATCCTTTTCTGGCTGTGGATCTGGTCGGCTCCGGCGAGGGTGAACTGGTCATAGTCAGTCAGGGCAGTTCGGCCCGCGTGGCCACAGACTATAAGAATTCACCGGTGGATGCCGCGATTGTAGGAATTTTGGATTCACTTCAATATGATGAAAAGACACGATTCAGAAAGGAATAAATCATGGTTAAAAAGAGCCAAACAAAAGAAAAGTCTCAAAGTGCAGATACATTGGATCCGGAGATGAGGGCCCTCGGGATGATCGAGACCAGAGGGCTGGTAGCCTGCATCGAGGCCGCAGATGCCATGGCCAAAGCGGCCAATATTGCTTTGACGGAACGACGTGCCATCGGCGGCGGCTACATGACGATTATGGTAAGGGGCCATGTGGGCGCGGTGCGGACGGCGCTTGAAGCCGGCGCCAAAGCGGCCAAACTGGTCGGAGAAGTTGAAGCGATAAAAATTCTGCCAGCGCCCAATTCCCTGGTAGAAGATATTCTTCCCGGTATAATTGCCTAGCACACCGGCAATTATTGTTTGAGCAATTTGTAGTAAAACATTTTTGCCACCCAGGCACCAAAACACAAAGATTAATGTTAACATACCGTTTTATTTAGTGTTTTTGTGCATTTGTGGCCATTTTTCCGGCTTGACCGGGTTAGGATTGACCAATGAATACTCGTCCTAAAGTAACCGTTGCAGCGCTTCGAACCAAAAAAAAGCGCAATCAAAAAATAACGCTGCTGACTGCCTATGATTTTCCAATGGCTTCTTTTCTGGATCAGGCCGGGATCGACATTGTGCTTGTCAGTGATGCTGTGGGGACCATCGGCAACGGCCGACCCGAAGCTTTTTCAGTCACGGTCGACGAAATGGCATACCACACCCGGGCCGTGAAAAACGGGGCCAAATCCGCCCTGGTGGTAACGACGCTGCCATACGGCTCCTACAACTGTACAAGCGAAGCGGTTGGCAACGCCACCCGGATCATGAAGGAGGGCCGGGCGGATGCCGTCCATCTCGAAGGAACCGCGCGATCGGGGGAAATCGTCAGCAGTATCGTGGAATCCGGTATTCCAGTGTTGGGTCACATCGGGGTTACCAAACAGCGGATCGCATTGTCCGGGACCATCAGCTTGCCGGCCAAAGATGCCGAGTCTTCTAAAGAAATGATCAACGATGCCATGGTGATGGCCCAGAGCGGCGCCTTTGCACTGATCGTCGAATGCCTTCCGGTAAGCCTGGGTGAAATTATTACCCGAAGTCTCGAAATTCCCATCATCAGTATCGGCTCAGGTGTGCATTGTGATGGGCAGGGGCTTGTAGCCCATGACATGCTGGGGCTGTTCAAGGAAATGTCCCCCCGTTTTCTGAAAGTATACGCCGATTTGCAGCAGGCCACCGTCTCGGCCGTAACTCAATTTCGTGAAGAGGTTGAAACCGGGCAGTTTCCCACCGATCAATACAGCTACGGTCTTGCCGAACAGGAGCTGGATAAGCTGCAAAGCCAATTGGGAGGCTAATTTGTATTGTAGTAAGATGAGCAGTTGGGAGGTGTTTTCTATATTGCGCCGGCGGACGTCGACGGTTCCGCCGGCGCAGGCTGTCGCGACCGCAGCCTTCAGCTTTACGTACTGTGCCCGTTTAATTCGGGTTCATATCCGAAGCGTCTTGAAATCCTCAGCGCAAATTATTCGATAATTTCGCCAAACTCATCAAAGCGTTCCAGCTGTATCCGCTCGGCCGGTCCGGTGATCCATATTGCGGCGATCGGTGCCAGCTTGTGGTTGAATATCGGGCAGGCAACGCAATGCAGATTGATGATTTCTTCAGCCATATCGGCTGCATATCCTTTTTTTCTGGCCGCTTCCAAATTCTTTACAAACTGTCTTTTGGTAATAATCGTGTTTTCGTTAAATCGGGTATAAGTGATTGAATCGATAATTTTGCTCCGGTCCTTCTCATTCATAAAGGCCAGTATTGCCTTGGCTGGAGCCGCCGTGTGCAGCGCGAAATTATGCCCCGGATCCACCATAACTTTCAGCGGCTGCGTGCTGAGAACCTGTTCCAGAATAACGCCCCTGGCGCCGACGAGAGTGCCCAGCAGGACGGTTTCGTTGACTTCGTCCCTCAGATCCCGCATGGCGTCCATTGCTTTTTCCACCATGTGCGCTTCGCCCACTGCAGAATAACCTACTGCAAGAAATTTGGCCGACAATTGATATTGTTTATCTATTTCAAGGACATATCCTTTGAATGTCAGGGTTTTCAAGATCCGAAAAACACTGTTTTTCGGATAATCGAACTGCTCTGCAATTTCAGTGATGCCGCAGCCCTTTGGTTTACTTGCCAGATAACCGATGATTTCAAATGCTCTGTCTATACTTGGGATGATATACTTGTTACCCATCTTTTTAGTCCTAATTTTTTTAGTGATTGGTTGCTCACAACCCGGTGTTCTAACCGGAAAACGATTTATTTTACTATATAGAATACAATTCTAAATAGTAAACATTATTTTTATCAGAGTGTCAACCCCTCCTCACCCTGTGAAAGTAAGAATCAATCTGGATCTAAGATTCTGTAAAATGGCTTTCTATTCTTTATTATAGAGTTTTCCGATCCACTATCTATTTAAAACATCTCGGGTAAATGTCAAGAAAAAAAGTTAATTTTTTAAAATAACTCTTGACAGATATAGAATACTGTTCTACAGATAAAAAAAACACTGTTCTATATAATTAAAAACTCAACCTATTTATCTCGGCAATGAACGGGAGGAGACAAAAAATGAAATATCGGACTTTAGGAAATACAGGCATCTCAGCTTCAATTGTTGCACTTGGTACCTGGGCCATCGGTGGTGGTACCTGGTGGGGAGATTCTAACGACGCTGAGTCTATCAAGACTATTCAGGCCTCCATTGATGCAGGGATCAACCTGATTGACACAGCTCCAGCATACGGCTGGGGACGCAGCGAAGAGATTGTGGGTAAGGCAATTAAGGGACAACGGGATAAAGTGGTCTTATCTACAAAATGTGGTTTATGGTGGAAGGATGACAGAGGCTCTTCATTCTTTGAATTGGAAGATAAGCATGTCAGGCGTTGTCTGCTTCCGGAAACGATCCGGATAGAACTAGAAGACAGTCTCAGGAGGCTGGATACTGATTATATTGATCTTTACCACACTCATTGGCAGCCCATGGAGCCGGACAAGTATCCCATTGAAGATGCCATGCAATGTCTTATGAAACTTAAAGAGGAGGGTAAGATCCGGTCCATAGGAGTATCCAATGTGAACATAGATGAGGTAAAATTATACCAGGATGCAGGTGTATTAGATGCTGTTCAGCCTAAATACAGTATGCTTGATCGTGAAATTGAAAAAGGGCTATTGCCGTATTGTCATAAAAACACCATCAGTATATTGGCCTATTCACCGCTTGAGCAGGGTCTTCTGACCGGTAAAATCGGCATGGATGTGGAATTCCCCGAAGGGTCTTTCAGAAACGAAATTCCCTGGTTTGAACCAGAAAAGAGAAAAAAAGTTCTTGATATGCTCGATGGGTGGGAAGATCTTCTGGAAAAATACAATTGCTCATTATCCCAGCTGGTAATTGCCTGGACTGCTGCCCAGGAAGGCATAACCCATGTTTTATGCGGTGCCAGGAAGCAGGCGCACATTACGAATAATGTACTGGCAGGAGATATTGAGCTTGAGGCACCTGACCAGGCCCGGATACGTCTGGATGTAGAAGCCCTGTAACTTGAAAAGCTTATAAAGGTGTAAGGGCGAACGTGTTTAAATGTTAAACCCTGGCTTTCAGGAGGATAAAAATTGTCGGAATATCTGCTTGGCATTGACAACGGCAACACAGTTTCCAAGGCAGCGATTTTTGATTTGGAAGGTCATGAAATTCAGGTGGCAAGCTGCCATGTAGAATCCCGTTTTCCGCATAAGGGCTGGACCGAAATAGATATGGATGAACTGTGGCAGACCACGGCTAAGACAATCAGGGAAGTGATTGGCGCCGCAGGCATCAAGCCGGAGCAGATTATCGGTATCGGTACAACCGGCCACGGCAACGGGCTTTACCTGCTTGATAAAAATGGGTTGCCGATAAGAGCGGGTATCCAGTCTTTAGATACCCGTGCAGCAGACATTATTGATGACTGGAATACTCAAAACCTGCATAAAAAAGTCTTTCCCTATACGATACAGTCGTTTTGGCCGGCACAGCCAAACGCTTTGCTTGCCTGGATAAAGCAGAACGAACCCCGGGTTTATCAAAACATTGGGGCGGTTCTAATGATTAAAGATTACATCAAGTATTGTTTGACGGCTGAAATCTCCAGTGACTACACCGATATGAGTGGAACAAGCCTGATGGATGTGCGCAATAAACACTATTCAGAAGCGTTGCTTGATCTCTATGGCTTAAATGAAATCGCTTCTGCGCTGCCTCCTTTGGTGGAGAGTTTTGAAACCTGCGGTCAGGTTTCGTCAAAGGCTGCCGAAGCAACAGGTCTTGCAGCCGGGACACCGGTTGTAGGCGGTTTATTTGATGTGGATGCATCCGCGTTGGGTGCAGGGATTCATCAACCGGGACAGGTATGCATCATTGCGGGAACCTGGAGTATAAATGAGATAGTCACTTCAGATCCTATCGTCGATTCAGATCTGTTGATGACAACCATTTATACGGTTCCAGATTTATGGCTTACCCTGGAATCGAGTGCGACCTCGGCCACCAACCTGGAGTGGTTTATAAAGTATTTCTGCGCTGAGGAGAAATCCGCGGCAGAAAAGCGTAACATTTCTGTCTACGATATATGTGGTGAAATGGTTGAAAGTCTTCCCCCGGGTGGTACTGATATAATTTTTCATCCATTCCTTTTCGGGTCTAATGTTCAGGCATCTGCCCGGGCTGGCCTATACGGAATTGCGGGCTGGCACACCAAAGCCCATATTCTGCGGGCGATTTATGAAGGAATTGTCTACGGGCATTTAAACCATTTGGATAAACTTCGCAATACCGGGAACACCATCGATTCAGCCTACCTTTGCGGCGGCGGTGCCAGAAGTCCAATGTGGTCACAAATGTTTGCAGACGCCCTCGAATTTCCGATTGATGTACCTGACGGGCAGGAAATCGGTGCCCGGGGTGCTGCATTAAGTGCAGGTATCGGCGTTGGTGTATACAGGGATCATGTTGACGCTGTGAAACGGGCCGTTAAAATTCAGCGGCACTACGAACCCAACCCAAACGCAACGCCGTTTTATTTGGACCGATACAGGGAGTACAAACGGCTTGCGGAATGTATGCAGGAGCCGTGGGAGCACCTCAACAGGTTAAAATAGGAATGCTAAGGTGTACACCTTATATATTAATCGAGTTTGTGTTCGGCTCACAGGTGATGCTTTGATGTTATTGAAATAGTATTATGATTTGTACTATTTGGAATTAAAATTAAAATATCAATCATTGTTTTTAAAATGTTTCAGCCGTTTCCGTGATATTGGTGACAGGACAGAAAGACCTATTAAGAATTAACTACTTATAATTATTTAAATTTTTAGAATATGATAATCAGTGGGATAGCATAGGAATGGTTCAGATAAATTAAAACAAGTAGATTTATTATTGACAGATATAAAACACTATTCTATATAATTAAAAACCATCCTGTCCAACTCAAATTTTTTGAGAGCACGGAAAATGAAATATCGATCCATAATATCACCATTTGAAGTAAATTACATTTTTCACTATCTCATAATTGGTCAACAATAGCCGTCTAGTCATGCGGCTCAATCAACAACAAAAGGAGAAAAAAAATGCTAAAAGGACAAAGAAAGATTACGATGGGGTTTTTGGTAGGGTTGTTGGTTTCATCTTTAATTTTGGTAGCAGTTGGTGTCACCACAGTCAATGCGGCTAGCAAGCGAATCGCGTTCTTCGTGTCTGACCTGTCGAATGTGTTTCACCAGTCCCAGGCTACCGAGGCCAAACGGTACGCTAAAGAGAAATACGGTGCAGAAGTCGTTGTTTTTGATGGTAAAGCTGACTCTGCAGTGATGACTCAAAATGTAGACCAAGTCGCAGCTGGCGCATTCGATGGAGCGACGCTTCACATCTGGGACGCGGAAGCAGCTAAACCGGGTGTTAAAGAAGCACTGGCTGATAAGATTGCCATGACATCATTTTTCAGCCCACTTGCAGATACTGGTATCCCGACTGCACGTAGTGATGAGGCCGGTGTTTCATACCAGATGGGTGTGGAAATGGCAAAAGCCTGGAAATCATCACATCCGGGCAAGCCGATCGTTATGGTCCAGCTTGGATGGCCGAACCATACAGAAGTCAACTCCGGGCGTACCGCTCCGTTCGTTAAAGGGGTCCTGTCTGTTGACCCGAAAGCTGAAAACCTTGGCTGCATGGACTCAAGTAAGGGGCAGGAAGCGGCAAAGCAAATTATCATCGATCTTTTGACACAGCGACCTGAAGTTAACCTCATCTATTCCGAGGCTTCTAATCTAACGGTTGGAACAATGGCTGGCCTCTCTCAACTGGGCCGCGGCAAGTTCGATAACGGTAAGCCCTTGACCGAAATCGTTGCCAGTGTAGACTTCGACAGTGTTGAATTCCGTGAAGTCTATAACCCCAATTCCAGCCTCAAAGTTTCCATGGGCTTACCACCGGTTGAAACTGCACGTGGACGCGTCGATCTAGTCATGGATGTCCTGAATGGCAAAGTTGCAGCCACGAAAATCCCCGCTGAGGAATTTTTCTACAAGGCCTACACTATCTCCTTCTGGTCAATGCCTGAAGCTACAGCAAAACAGTGGCTCACTGATCAGTTCGGCATGTAACAGGAAAACGGCCTGATAGCCTGGTGGTCAAAAATGGAACCCCCTTTGATCACCAGGTATTTTAGAGAACAACGGTGGTCGGAGTGGGGTTATTCCTACTCCACCATCAGTTCCTAGAAAAAACTCACAAATTCAACCGGTTAGCAGTGTCATTTAAACTTTGCTGCGACCCGGGGTGACGGAGAGCCACCGTGACAGAAAAACAACCACCACCCGTTCTTTCGATCCACGGACTCACCAGGGACTTCCCTGGTGTAAGGGCAGTAGACGATGTGAGCCTCTCAATCGAAAGCAGTACGATCCATTGCCTGGTAGGTGAAAACGGTGCTGGAAAATCGACACTTATCAAAATGTTAACAGGTGCATTGCTCCCCACCAGCGGAACGATGAGAATAAACGGTTCGGAATACAAGCCAAACAATCTGCAAGATGCACGTGACGCAGGCATCGCCACACTCTTCCAGGAGCTTCACGTCGTCGACGAACTTACCGTATTGGAAAACCTTACACTTGGAATGGAGCGAAGTCGCTTTGGGTTTTTGATTAAATCCGACCTCGACGATCGCGTGATCCGGACACTCAAAGCGATTGAGCCTTCCATCGACCCGTCGGCCAGAGTCTCGTCGTTAAGTGTTGCACAGAAGCAAATCATCGAAATAGCTCGTGCGGCATCCTCCGGAGCAAACGTAATTATCATGGATG
>Ga0255044_10000089_pt1 | contig 15707 bp, 16 predicted proteins | sample BC1_12_21_MG_FD_183651 | JGI IMG/M metagenome (GOLD analysis project Ga0255044, IMG submission 183651) | Seawater microbial communities from Strait of Georgia, British Columbia, Canada - BC1_12_21 | ecosystem: Environmental > Aquatic > Marine > Strait | place: Canada: British Columbia... | reverse complement strand
GGATGTCACGACAATCCCTAATGATACAAATCTAACACCACAACCAATAACTAGTGGTAGGTCACAAAGTTACGACACAAATAATGGTAATGAATCCCGTGACGTTACGTACAGAGAACTAGATTACGAATCGACTGAGAATGGACCAATAGATACTGAAACAGTAAAAATAAAACCACTACCGAAAGAAAATGGTGTCACGACAATCCTACCGTCAACAGTTGGTGGCATAGAGGAAAGAAAACGAAGAAAATTACAGTACCAAGGTAGATTACAAGCAGCAAAAAATGATATAATATTAGAATAATGGGATTTTTATGTAAAATAAAAGAAAATAAGTATATGGACACCCCATTAGATAGGGATTTAGGTTTAAGTAACATATATAACGTTAACCCCGTAACTAATTTTTGTTTCGAACCCTTTAATGGGCCGACATATTGGGTAAGTGGGGCAACAAAACCAGTTACTGGTTCAACAACACCATGTAGTGGCACACCTACGAACTGTTATTCCGTCTATAATTTTTCAGAAGTTAATGATATAGACTTAGGGTTTAATTTTACGGGCTCTACTGATTACACTGGGTATACTGGTAATTTTTGTTATAAAATATATAATAGAACAAACTTCTCGTTAAACAACGCATTTAAAACATTAAATAACGTAACACCATCTTTTGAAAAGTGTCATGAGTTTAGTGCAATAACATCAACAACAATAAACGATATAATATCTTTAGGTGAATTACCACTCACTAACACAGAGTATATGTTAAGGAGTTACTATAAATTCACACCCAAAGAGTGCGTTAAAAGAAAAATAGACACATGGGAAAACTCAAACCAATTAAATAATTTTAACTTTGATTATGATTGGTATTTTATAACTGTGACTAACCCAGCAAAACCTACAATTAGTAAAACTTTCGCCAATATAGTAGATAGGGTAACTATGATACAAGAAACGATAAAAGGTAGTAATTTTAAAAACTATTTTAATTTAGCTAATCAACCTATAGGTAATGAAATTAACCTATACGTTAATGGTGTTTTATTAACGCCAACACTAGACTACACCATGGATAACTCGTTATACCCTAGAACGACACCTATAGTAAACATATCTAGTGGTAATATTGAATCTAGGGATATAATTACGATTGTGTATTTGATTGGTCCCGAGAGTTTCCAAACGGCAATATCAGTACCTAGTAATGAGTTATTTAAGATAGACACATTCCAAGTAACTGGATTCACAAACGGTGTTACAGCCTCAACAACAAACATAGTTAACAATAATATAGTAAAGGGCACACAAGAAGTGTTTTTAACATCTAATTTTGATTATGAATCTACAGTTGTAGCTATGGTTAATGGTTTAAAATTATTTGATGGTATAGAATTCTACAAAAGTACCACAACGCCTAACAAAATAATATTTAACCCAAACTACATAACAATTAAAGAGGGTGATATACTTTCTTTTTGGTATTTTAAAACTAACTTAGATTCGTATAATAATTTAGGCACATTAGATAAAGATAGTGTTATTTTACAATGGAATGTAACCCCAATAATTGAACAAATAAGGAATGAAGGTTATTTTACGGTTGAAGTTACTGAGGAGTCAGACACTAATTGGACTAGTCTGTTCTCAACAACAAAAGTAGAATATAATACAACCGAAACAACATATAGTACTAATGTTACTAATTTAGATGTCAATAAAGACTATAAATTTAGGGTGATATTTGAAAAGATATATAAAAATATGTTAAATGAAGATATAACAACAAGTTCAAATGTTATAGGGTATTTCAACACTAGAAATGATAAGATAATATACGGATATTAATGGAAGAGTTAAATAAAACTATAAGATTAAAAACAAAACCAGGTGGTGATGATAAACATTTAAAGGTAAAACTAGAACAAAGTTTTGATTTTTTAGAGGTATTAAGTTTAAAAATATCACAAGAAGATTTGTATGCAGATTTTTGCTCTAATTATGGTGTTGTTGTTGGTAGGGTTTTAGCCAATCAAGGTTTTGGTGTACCCAATTCAAAAGTATCCATATTCATACCAATCACAGATGAGGACGAAAAAAACGAATTAATAAAAGATTTATACCCATATAAGAGCCTAACAGATAAAAACAATGAGGGGTATAGATATAACCTATTACTAAATACAACCACCTGTGACTTAAATGTACCAACAGGTACTTTTCCAGACAAAGAAACACTCCTATCAAACGAAGTAATAATAGAAGTTTTTGAAAAATACTACAAATATACGACAAAAACTAATGAATCGGGTGACTTTATGTTATTTGGCGTACCAGTGGGGCCAAGAATCATACACATGGATACAGACCTAAGTGACTGTGGTTTATTAAGTAGTAGACCTTACGATTTAATATCACAAGGGGCACCATTAGGGTTTTTCGATGGGTATACTAAGTTTAAAACAAGTAAAAATCTAGACACACTAGTCCAAATAAAATCTAGTAATCAGTCAGTAGACGTTATACCATTTTGGGGTAAACCAGAAAATTGTGAAATAGGTATAACAAGAGTAGATATAGATACTAATGTGGTCCTAGAACCAACAGCTTTATTCACAGGCTCAATATTTTCTGATAATGAAAAAAATTCTATTAATAAAAGATGCAACCCAAGAAATGATATGGGTGAATTAACAGAATTAAGAACTGGGGCTGGAACCATTAATTTTATAAGGGCAAAAGAAGTAAACATAGTAGAGTGGGTTCAAAACAAAAAGATTGTACCAACCGAGTTAGAATTTTTTGATATAAATGGTGGTGATTTAATTGATGATGACGGTACTTTTGTTACTACATTACCAATGAATATTGGTAGAGTCGTAACCAACGAAGTTGGTGATTTAGTGCCTTCTGAAGACCCAGAAATAGGACTACCGACAAAAGCTTTGTATAGGATGAAAATGTCCTTCAACGAACCACCATCTAATAGAAAAAGAAGGACAGCCAACATGATTTTCCCAAGTTTAGGTGTACCTCACGGTGGTACACCAGGGTTTACAACTGACGGTCATACTGATAACATCGGAGGTACGGAAGACCAAAGATTTACAGACGATATATCAGACTATAAAACTGATGATTTGAATTTTGCGTCGTCATCGGGTAATTCTATACTTAAAGATTTTCACTTATTTGAGTGGAAGCAATTATACACAATAGCTCAATATATAAAAAAATATAAAAAAGGTAATAGTAGGTGGAGTTTTCTTGGATTAAAAAATACGGACGCTGATGGGGCAGCTAATAACGTAATGCCATTTAATACAGCTGTTAAAAAACCCGACTTCTTGTTTGGATTAGGTAGTTTTTTCTTACAAATTGGTGCGGCTTTTATTAGGATGATAATAATTATGATGACACTATCATTTGGTTTTTATATAGGGTTTAACCTATCTTTCACAATATTTGGCACACCTTTTTGTTTAGTTAGATTTTATAGTATAATAGCCTTCCGGCCCTTTGGTTGGCTTGGTAATATTATGTCTCAATTTTGTGATGATGAAGAAGATTCGTATTGTTGTATACAATATGGTCCAAATTCAAGAGGGTTTTCACTATCTTGTGCGGATGAAGAATATTGTATACACACAAACCCAGACAGTGGTTCAGTTTGTGGGGACGATAATGGTCCACCATGTGGTGGAACCGCTAATTGTGACGATGGAATCGATTGTACCCCACCTTCTTCACCAGATATTAGCGGAATAATATCAATAAAAGAGGTTTGTGGTTGTCCAGATGACACATTAGCTTTACCTGCGGACGCCACCTGTAACGACCCAGTTCTTTGTCTTAAAGCATTTTCTTTTGTTGCTAATGAAAATAATTGTGGTGCTTTAGATGTCCTTGAAAAATGGTTATGTTGTAGGATTATAGAATTAGCCGAAAAAAGACAGGTCATTAGAAGATGCTTCTTTGACGCATGGATTACTGGTACAGCTTATTTATTTCAATATAAGTACAAGTCTAAACTAAAAAAGCAAAGTGGTGAGCTAGTTAAAAAAGAAAAATTTTGTGGACCTGGTGCTGACACTAGGTCATCAGATAATTACAGAAGCAACCAATGTTGTCCACATGACAATAATACACCAAAGAGGTGTGAAAATTGTTTAATTAGGGGTTCCGAAACAACCGATGGTAATTATAGTACAAACTTCATAAATTACCATAAACATTGGCATAACAAAACAGTACTTGGTAACTGTGATGGTTATTCTTGTGGTAATGGAGCAACAGATATTGATGATAACATATATTGTAACGCCTATAACTCAACTAAAATTGTGTCATTAGGCCGTATTGAAATGTGTGGGGATACATTAAATGAAATAGAAAATTGTATAAATAAAAGCAGTTGTGTTTTTGATTTATATAAACAAAATCCACAATTTTTTCCAGGGACATTTTATGAAGATGGTTGGGACCCAAATTTTTGGTTTAATGACATAGGGATAACCAGTTACCAAGACCCAATAGATGTTTTAAAATACCTGATAGATGCGACTGGTTGTAATGTTTCAGCATTATTTGATAGAGGGTCTGGTTGTCATGAAAATGAATTAAAAAATCAAAACTATCAGTACGTAAAAGAAATTTCTAAAATTTATACTGAAATAATCACTGGACAGGTAGACCAAAGTATTGATTCAGATTTTTTTGCTCCTGGAACTCCAACACTTGTAGAAGACCCAAGTAATCCTGGATTTTTTATTACCGATGAAGATGATGATGGTCCTATCATAAGTGGTTTTAATTTTGATAACAAACTAGGTCAAAGATTTAGTCCTTGTGGTGGTGGTAATTTATCAACTTGTAACCAGCCACCAAACCCTTGGTCAGGTGAGGACACACAAGAAAACAGTGATGCAACTGCACTTGGTGGAATACTGTTAGGGCCGAGTGAATTAAATAACGCTAGTAAAAACATACCATATTATTACTTTGGATTAAATCCAGGTAAAACAGCAATTGAAAAATTAAGAAACAAATTTTTCTTAAATTAAGATAATAACATATTTATATAAAAACGATAAGAAGTGAGTTATATTGATAAAAATAGTAATGTAGTAATAAGCGCTAGACTTACAAACAAGGGTAGACAATTACTATCCAAAGGTTTATTAACCTTTGACACATTCCAATTGGGGGATTCTGAAATTGATTATTCAACACTATGTAGTGGTTATGATATATCAAAAAATATAGATTTAAGGGCGAAATCCAATAATCCTAACATAAAAACACCCCTATTCCCAACAGCAACAAGTACTTCACCCAGTGTTAATATAATTTCTTTACAGGATAATATTATTCAAACAATAATAGATTCACCAGAATTAGGTTTTTTTATTAGTGGTACAACAGGTACAAGTGTTACTTATACAGCACAAACATCAACAGATTATTCATATCAAAATGACACTGTAATACCTTTGAGTGGTCTAACAGGGTCAACAATGTTTGTACCAGTTAGACAGTCAACAACATACGGTTCAAATGTATACGAACCAAAAATTGGGGATTACATGCTTGTTAAAATGAGTAATGACGAACTTTCAACCCCACTAAGTCAAAGTTTAACAAATGTTGCCGTACCTTATTTATGGTACGAAGTACAAGATGTATCTGGTGATTTAGCATCAAATAACCTACAAGTAAATATAGACAGAGACTTTGCCTACTTCCCAAGTTATTCAGGTTCTAACGAATGTTGGGCATCTTTTTATCCTGGTACTGGAAATACATTTTCTAGTGGTGGATTTTATAGTGGTGGAACAGTTTGGAACATGAACAATGTTTGGTCACGAAACCAAATAGGGGTTAATACTGGTACCTATGAAGGTTTTGAATTTTACGGTTCTGAAGATTTTATTGGCTCAAAAGAATATTATGGTTACACATCTGAATTAAAACCAGGTATAATACCAACCGACACAGACGCTGACAGTCCGTTATCAGCAAGAACCTTCTGTGAGTTAGTTAATTCAATTGGTATAATACATTATAGTAACCCACAAACATGTGAGAACCAAACAGAGAAAAAAATAGGGCAACAGTTTTATATTAATAATAGTTTAAACAACAAATACTACCCAAGTTTGGTAATGCCAACATTAATGTGGCATAGAGAAATAACTGGTACAAGTATAGGTCATGTATTTCAGGGGTCTGGTGACACAAAATACGTAACACTTGGTGGTGATAATACAGATATAGAGTATGTTGATTTAATGGATGAATTTGGTAATTCTGTGGGTAGAGTTTTCCCACAATTACACACATTTACGATAGATGACCAAGAACTTGTTTCAGCTATGTCATACAAATCTAATAGAAACTGGACTTTACCTAAGTTAAACGTGGAATTAATAAGTAGTTTAGATGGTGTAATTGATGGTACACAAGTTTTATACGTAACATATCTATTAGTTTCAAATACAGGGTATACAACAGGTTTACATTGTAATTATGTTGTTTGTGCTAGTTTTGACGCGTTAGCCGGTGATTGTCCACCAACAGAATCAAAAGCTTTAGCACTTAATTTTCCTTCAGGTCAATTACCATTTATGGAAATTAGTGGTGGGACTGGATGGAACGCCGACACACTTTACGCGGTAGTACAAAGAACATCAATAGATAACGACCCAATACCTAATGGTTGGAAACTAATTGACTTAACATCTAGTATAGATAGTCATGTTGTAGGCCAAAAAATAGATAAAATTAACCTACAAAATAGCACATTTAACATAACCAACACAGTATACACAACTTCAGCAACAACATACAATTTACACGATTTTATTAATATACCATTGACAACTGAACCAACGTTGTTACAATTTGGTGATGAGAAATTCTTTTATGGGAATGTAGTAACTAAAGGTGAAACAAATAAATACAGAACTAAGTTTGATTTTACAATATCACCAACAGAGTATAATACATCTACTAACCCAACTTATCAAGGTAGTGGACAAAATGTCCACATAACAGAGGTTGGAGTATATAGTGGAGCTGATTTAGTAGCTATAGGTAAAATGAACGTACCAATAGAGAAAACGCCGACTAGTACGGTTATAATAGAAATGGCTTTTGATTTATAATAAAATGGGATTTGTTGACGTTGAAAAAAATAAATTTGAGATTATCTTTACTGAAAAAGGTTTGGAAACTATGTTAGGAAATGGTCTTTTTTTAAATATAAACTCTTTTACATTATGGGATGATAATGTAATGTATACTTTAAATGTAGCAAACCAACCAGTACCAGATGTTGTAGGTAAAAGAAATAATTATACAATAATAAAAAATAATCTAAGAAACCCATTAAGAAATGGCTGAATTTGACATAAACATAACAGAGCAAGGGTGGAGCACATTATTAAATAATGGTTTATTAAACTCGATAACATCATTTAATGCTGGTGATGAAACAATAATATACGGAATAGAAGAAAGTGGTGTAAACCCTAGTTTTTTTCAAATACCATTAACAGGTAACAGAGAAGGAACCACAAACATACCAACCTGTTCGTTTTCACAAAGTAAACCTATACCAATAACGCCACCAGTATCAGAAGAAATTAAAACACTAGATAGTAGAGTAAAATTAGCTTTTATTAGTGAAGACTGTTCAATACCATTTGAAAAAAATAATTTAACTGTTAGAGTAAATATAGATAAATGGGTTGCTGATTTATTAGCACTAAAATCAACGACATACACTAGAGCAGCTTCAGGTTTAAAAATACATATTTGGGACCATATATTAGCTTATTTAGAAGAATATAATTATGGAACCAAAACATGGAGTACAACAGACACATACCAATCAAATTTAGATGTATCATATAGATTACCTTCCGGTAAAGACACAAACAACTATAGATTAGTTAACCCAAAGTATATGGAACTAACTAAGTCTGGCAACAAAAAGTTTATTGATGGGCAAACAAGTACTAGATTTTCTTCTAATATGATATTATCTTTTAATACTATGGTTATTGATGGTATAGACGTATTCGGAACATCTAATACTTTAGGTTTATACCCAGACAGATGGGGTTATGTAGCTGACGGTTCATTTTTAAATGCTGGCGAAGTGGAGGATAAAATGAAAGAAAACCCAAACGCGTATAATCAAGTATATCCGGCAATGATAATAGACGATAAAACTTACCAACTTAAAGAGAATAAAAATTATGAAAGTTTAGATGGTGTTGGGTATATGGTGTGGGGTTATAAAGATGAAAATAACAACCCAGCAATAGATGGTTTGACAGATAAATTAAAACTATTTATGAAGGCTAACGGTGAAGAAGTAAGTACCGGTGTTTATAGGTTTGTTATAAATTTCATTCTTGACACTAAAAGTGGTAAGAAATTTAATAGAGCATACCAAAACAAGAAGGTTGGTGGTGAATTAACATACGAACTTTACTATAACGAAACAGGTCCTGTTTCGACAGATTTATATACAATAAGTTAAAATGGCAGCTAAAGGATTTTACGTAAATTATGGTGGACAAGAAACATTCACTAATAGAATAGCAGATAATATCGATAATACTGGGTTATCTAATATAGATAATTTTATTTCACCAAAGGGTAAAGAATTTATTATAAAGAACAATGAGATAAACAGTACAGTAAAAGTTGATTTTTTACAATTAGACAATTTTTGGCATTTTCAAGGTGGTACTATAATAAAAAGCATTAAACAAAATAACTTATAATGGCTACTTATTTAAAAGAGATAAAATCAGACCAAAAAAGAATTATGAATGATAAAAACGTGTCTAGTGTTTTTACCATGGCTTTTGGTTCTGAACTAAAATTCACAAAATTAGATTCTGTAAATAACGCAGGATTCAAAACAAACAAATATAATAGCTTATGGTCAATGTTTAACCTAAATAGTGAAAAAATATTTGATTCATATAATGTAAATTATTCTGACGGTGGTATGATAAGTACCGTATGGGAATCCATATTAGACGCTTATAACACAAATGGTATGGTTATGTTTGAAGTAAGTGACCAAAACTTTAGAAAATCCATCAATGGTCAAAACATAGAAATTAAAATACCATTATCAGGTGGAACTTTCACTGGGACAACATCAGCAACGACACTATACTCATCTTATATAGATACTGAAAGCTTAAAAGTTAAATCTACAATTTCTGTTTGTGACCCATGGAAAATAGATATGGCATATTCAGAACCAAATAGAATGTTTACAAATGACTTTGGTATAGGGTATGTACACCAAATGGGTACAAATCCAATCGGAGATGGTATATATGATTCTGGGTTAACACTTTTAATGTCCGATGATTGGTCACCTTGGAGTGGTAGTTCAACGGCTAAGACATGGTCTACTGGTTATAATGTTGTAAATAAATACACAAAAGAAGTTGCCCCATTAATAACACCTAACGGGCCAAACAGAGATGTTGCCGCTGGAGCGTTATTTAATAATTCTGGATTAGGTTTTATATGGGCTGAACCGTTTGTTAATAACTTCGATTGGTCTGGTGGTACTGGTGGTACCGGAACCACAATGGTTACTTTTGCTTCATCAGAAGCTTATTTAAACGCTTCTGATATAGATACAAGTACTAAATTACAAATAGACCTAATAATGGAACCAAGAGATTTTAACACAAGTTTAAATCAATCATATATTGAGGACTCTATAGAAAATGGTGAAAATTGTAGTGTTGCTTATAATACTATAACACTTAACGATTCACAAGGTAGGTGTTTAGTTGTTGCTAAAAGCCCTACGCCAGTAACAAAAATAGATGGTAACTACTCTATTGTTACAGTTAATATACCAATAGATGGGAATACAACAACTAGCCTAGCTGACATTCGTGGATGTGTTTACGGTAGTTGTTAATAATAAATAAATAAAAGTTTTAGAAATGGGAAGAATCTTAGGATTAGACGTTTCAACCAAGACCATAGGAATAGCATTATTCGAAGAAGATGGTAAATTGTTGGAACTCACACACATAACACCAAAAATCAAACCAATACCAGAGAGTAAATTGGAATTGTTATTTAAAAAGGTTGATGCCTTTGAGAAATTACTAACTAGATACATTGAGCTAGATATAGAAAAAGTTGTAATAGAAGAACCACTTTTAAATAGTAACAATGTTTATACCGTTGGCACACTATTAAAATTTAATGGAATGATATCAAAAATGGTATCAGAAGTTTTAAATGTTATACCAGATTTCATATCATCATATGATGCTAGAGCATATTCATTTCCTGAATTAATGCAAATAAGAACACACAATAAAAAGGGTGAACCATATACAGAAAAAGAAATTAGTAAGAAAAAACCAGTTTTATTTGGTAATCATGATTGGAAGGTTGATAAAAAAATGGTTATTTGGGAAAAGGTGGCAGACCTAGAACCACAGATAGTGTGGGAATACACAAAAAACAATACCCTTAAAAAAGAAAACTTCGACATGACAGATAGTTACGCCTGTGTTAGGGCTTTAATGTGTCGTGATGGTGTTTGGGACTGTAAAGAAAAAGTCAAAACAGAAGTAGTCTGAAAATTTTATTAATCATATTAGCTATATTGGTTTTTTTTGGTTTAGTTATATATGTAAATAATGATGATTATCATTGGTGGTAATCCCCCTTTATTTTTTAAATAAAAAACATTAGTTTTATTTTATGGCAGAAAATAGACTAATATATGGTATCCTAACCGATGTTTTGGGCAGACCCAAAAAACAAAATGAAGCAAAACAACAATACAGTTTTGATTGCCCAACATGTTCAGCTGAAAAGGGTGAAGACGATGGTGACGGTAAAGGTAATTTAGAAGTTAATTTAAGAGAAGGTGTTTACAATTGTTGGGCTTGCGGGCAAGTTAATGGAACAAAGGGAAACTTAAAAAAATTATTTAAGACTTTCGCTACAGCACAACAGGTTAAAAAATTAAAACTAATAGGGTATGATTTAGACTATTTAAACAAAACAAAAAAAGAACAAAAAGAATTAGAAGAGATAAAACTCCCAACCCACTTTATAGACTTCAAAGACTCAAACCCTAAATCACTATTACATAAACAGGCTTGGAATTATTTGGTTAGAGAAAGAAAATTAACAGAAGACATAATAAGTAAATTTAAAATTGGGTATTCTGTTGGTGGTAAATATGATTCTAGGATTATAATACCATCATACGATGTACATAATGATTTAAATTATTTTGTAACAAGAACATACGCAAACGCCAAACCAAAATACCTTAATCCAGATTCAGATAAAGAAGAAATAATTTTTAATGAATGTTGTTTAAATTGGGATTCAGATATATATTTGGTTGAAGGCCCATTTGACCATATAGTTACCCACAATTCAATACCTATATTGGGTAAAAAAATATCAGATAAATTAATGAATTTACTTTTTAATAAAGCTAAGGCTAATATTATAATTTTATTGGATTCAGATGCTTGGAATGATGCAAAAAGACATTACTCTAAGTTAAATGTTGGTAAACTATTTAATAGGGTTAAAATAATAAAAATGAAAGAAGATTATGATATTGCCAAAATACATGAAGATTTTGGTAGAAATGGTGTTATAGAAGTTATGAGGGGTGCATATAAATTAAAAGAAAGTGAATTATGACAGGATTTAATAAAAGATATATAAACAAAGAAGTTTTAATAGAAAGGTTTAGACTAGAAGGGTACCAAGGAGTTATTAACTATATAGGTAAATCAGATACTTTAATTGGTGTTGATGATGAAATACAAAAAATACTAAACATAACATACTGTGACGATTGCCCAACTAAAAAGGATATTGAAATTAAAAAGATATTAAATAATTAAAATGAACTGGAAATTTTGGAAAAAGAAAGAAGAGTTAACCCAATACACACCAATAGGTAGGTTGGGATATAAAAGAATAGATAATTTTCCTTATCACGCTGTAATAATAGTAGAGCAAATTTGTATGGTAGGACAACGTTCAAAAATAAAAATACTTGATGTTGCAATTGACAGAGATTGTAATAAAACTAAAAAACAAATCTTAAATAAATGGGGCGCATCTGATTGGGTATTAACAAGAACCATTGAATGGGAATCTGATGAACAATTACTAGAAAGAGAATTGGGACCACCACCAGTATTTGAGGGGGTCAACGAACCATATCCAATAAAGTTAAGACATATAACACCATATAGATTTAGTGATGATGGCAACTAAAAGAGATTCAATAGTTTGGTTAGAACCCGAAGAACACGTTTACATACATAAAGATACAGACATTAAGTATAAGTCCGTTACAACGGTCCTATCGATGCTTGAACCTGAGTTTCCAGCCGAAGAAGTGGCTCTTAGAATTTCACAACAATCAGAAGACGTTAGAAAACCCGAATACAAGGGCATGAACCAACAGCAAATATTAGATGAGTGGAAAAGAATAAATGATGAGGCTAATGAATATGGGACAGAAGTTCACGAAATCCTAGAAAGGTATTTATTAGCAGATAAAATATATATACCAAAAAGTGAGTATGAAAGGGAAATAATAACCAAATTTCAAAAGATAGACCCAATGACTAAGGGTATAATATATCCTGAAACAATCTTATTTTCTGAAAAACATGAGTTGGCTGGAACGGCAGATATTATTGAAGACTGTGGTGACTATTTTAATGTTTGGGATTTTAAAACCAATAAAAAAGTTAACTATGTGTCTGATTATGGACATTGGTTAAATAAACCATTAACCTATCTATCGGCGTGTCAATATAATATATATGGTTTACAAATGTCTATATACGCCTACATGTTCCAAATGGAGACAGGTAAAAAAGTTGGTAGAATGGGGTTATTATATCTTAATCCAGAAAAAGATTATGAATTTGAAATAATACCCGTACCGTATATGGGGTTAGAAGCAAAAAAAGTTTTAGATTTTTGGGCTAAAAAAAGGGTTAAAAGACATGAATTATGAAAACAAAAGTAAAAACATTTAATACAGTATTACCACTATTTGGTAATGAAGCTGACTATACTCTTGATGAGGATGTGACACAATGGATTGAAGACAACGACCCAATAATAGTCGATATAAAGTATTCTGTCAGTGGTAATAAACATTATGGTGGTGTTGGTTCTGTTTTGGTATTATATAGAGATAAGAAAAATAAAAAGAATAAGTAATATGGTTAAACAGTTTAGTGATAGTGAATTTAAAATGTATGGAAATGTACAATCATTTTTTTATAGGTGTTGGTCTATGTGGGGTTCACACCCTAGTGCTAATACAACAACAGCTACTAATAGAAAATTAGAAATGATGAGACACTGGTGTGGTAACTTATTCCCAAATGAAACCACTTACTACTCTAATGTAACACTTTTAACCGATGATGGGTTGCAAATACCTTATAATCACACTGACCAATGTAATATAATACAATTAACCTTACAACTAAATAGAGCGTTAGGGTTTGAAGTATTTGTTGTAGATTTAAGACAAAATTTAGAGGATTATGATTTTTACAATATAAAATGGGTTAGTAATGTAGAAACAAATCTAAATAGATTAAGTGAAACACCCACACATACCTATAAAGCAGTCCCAAAAGTGTTTTAATTTTGAAACCAAAAAAGAAAAAATATAATCATATATTTTCAATAAAAGAAGAAATGGAAAAATGTAAAAATGACCCCATTTATTTTTATGAAAGATATTGGTTACCATATGCTCTAGGGATTTCACCACCAAACATAAGAGACACAGAAAAGTTCCTTTTAGAAACCTATTGGAGAATGGGTAACGTGGATGATTAACTTATGTTAGCGGTTAGACGCTACGTTCAATATTTGACAAAGCTTTATCTACTTTTTTCTTCTTTTTATTAGGTATGGTATACCAACGAGAACCATCAATAAGCATGTAAGACCCTTTTTTTAGAATAGAATCTAAAATTTCCATAGTAGGTTCATAATCAGTTATCACAATATAACTTTTTGGTTTAAATCTTTTTTGTTTAATAGACGGTTTACCATCTTCCCAACTAACACCAACACTCATTGGTATTTGTGAATAAGATATTGTGGAGATTAATAAAATGGTTAGTATTGAAATTATTTTTTTCATTGTAGTTAAAGTGTTTATTGTTTTATTGATTATTCTTATTATTAATGTACAAAGATATAAAAAAATATTAATAAACAAAAAAATGGCAGAAAAAAAAGAATTCGAACCTTTATTAACAGAAGAAGAGACTTTAGAAATTAGAGACAATTTTGTTGGGTTTTATGAGAATTTAGACACAATACAAGATTATTTTTTAGCTAGAAAAAAAGAAAAAATTGTTGACATAAAACATGAAAAATATACTGTAAACATGTTTAATGACCCAACAGTAGAACCAAAAGACATGAACTTTAGGTTAAGAGTTATTGAAGGTAAAATGTTTACACCATCAACACAGATTATAACCTCATTACCATTAGAACCCCAAATCGGTAGACAAATAACCTTGGGGATAGAAGAAACAACCACAAATACTTATGTTGGTTTTATTAGAATGGCATCACCAGTTTTAGCTATTAAACCTAGAAATGATTATTTTGGGGAAAAAGTGGTCGCTACACAAGTTAATAGAAGTATGATTAATGGTGCCATCATAGTGCCTGTACAACCTTTTGGTTATAATTGTCTTGGTGGTAAGTTATTGGCTTTAATCGCTTGTTCTCATGAAGTAAGGAATATGCTAAAAGAAAAGTATGGTGAAAAGATTGAAACTTGTTTTATGGAAACAACATCACTATATGGTGACCTTAAAGGTGTTAGTCAATATGATGGGCTTAAACCATTTATGAGATACCAAGCAATGACTGAATCAGATGTGTTTTTATTCCCAACACAAGAGGTGTATAGCCCAATTAGGGGTAGAATGAGAGAGTTATACGGTAAAGAGGAGTGGAACGGTAACACAGTTGACCCTAAACCTTCAGGACCAAAAATGAGAGAGTTTAATAAAGCTATTTCCATACTCAAAAATCATTTAAGACATTATGATGAAGAGGCTTATAAAGAATTTCATCTATTCACCAAAGAAAGTATGAAAGCTAAAACCAAGAAAAGATATTACTATTCTAATTTTGGTTTTGACAACGTAAAAGAACACGTTAACTCCCAAGGGTCAATACCTTTAAAAGAAGGACAAAACTTTCATAAACATAATTTGGATTACATGTATGAGTGGTGGAAAAAGAAAGCACAGAAACGATGGGAAAAATTAAGCTCTGAAGATAGAATTAGAACAGAGTTGGAAATATATACGGAATATAGTATAGATAACAAAGTGGTAGATATGGTAAGATAATGGACGGAAATAAACTAAAACATAAATTTGTTAAAAAAGAAAAACAATTAGAAACAAATGATTGGGTACGGTCAGCACGAAGATACTGTAACACACATAGGGCTGGATTGTACCCAGTAGGAACCGTAGATGGCGTGAATGTTAATTACGAACAACCACCGGCAAGGTTTGAAGTATCACCAGTAGAAGAGGTAAGTATGGAAAGGGTGGTAACCATGAATGAGTTAAATACATATG
>Ga0255044_10000086_pt1 | contig 15967 bp, 23 predicted proteins | sample BC1_12_21_MG_FD_183651 | JGI IMG/M metagenome (GOLD analysis project Ga0255044, IMG submission 183651) | Seawater microbial communities from Strait of Georgia, British Columbia, Canada - BC1_12_21 | ecosystem: Environmental > Aquatic > Marine > Strait | place: Canada: British Columbia... | reverse complement strand
CAAGTTGAGAAAATTCACTTGCGCAACCATGGGAACTTGGATCTGTTTTCCCTATTTTGGTGAAAATATTTATTTCGACGTAGTGGAAACCAAACCCACCCCAGTGGTTAGTCTAATAGACACTGAATGCAATTTAGAGTTTGATCTACCACCTGTCAGGAGAGTTCAAGCTGTTAGAGCTACTAGTTCGTCGAAATCAAACACAAACACCGAATCACTTAAACCTATTACTAAATTTCCCGGTAAAGGTAGAAGACTGGGCAACAAGTAAAAACTCAAAAATTATCTTTTTTATTTTCATTCCAAATAAAAGATGACAATCAAAGCAGGTTTAATAGTATTGTACACAGGAGCTGGCATAGCTGGTTTAGTTACCTTGTTATGTATCATAGGTTGGCCTAAAATGTCGCCACTAGTGTCTTACATTTTCTGGGGGTTAGCTCTAGTACTTCTTATATCAGGAGCTGTTATTGACAAGGTTCAAGAGAATTATTGCTGTAATAACAGCTATGCTCAGATATTCAACACCCCCATGAACGCGGTAAGAAATCCAGATGATCCTAATCCAGAAAAAGATTTCAAAGAACGAGTTGAAGATTCATATGAAAGAAATCAGTATGCCAGATACGGCGCCAGGAGAAATAAAGTATCTCAACAATATAGATACACTTATTGAAAATGAATAAATTAGCTTAACAACATACATAAAAATAATTTAAATGACAGACTTTGCCATGTTAGATCAGGTCTTGGTTGATTTGCAAGACCCTGAAATACAAAAAATAGGAGAAAAAACTGATAAAAATCAGAAAAAACTAGTATCAACATCTTGTAAACACGAGAACGTAATTAATGAAAAATCTAGGTGTATTTGTACAGATTGTGGAAAAGAAGTTCGAATGAAAAGAAATAAGAATTTTGATAAATTCAGCGTAAACAAAAACAAACTCGATCCAAATAGATGTCAAATAAGAAAAGCGGATGAAAAAACAATATACAAAGACGTAGAAAAAATGAACTTTAGTGATGCAATCATTGTATTGGCTAATAAAATTTTTTTAGAAACTACAAAAGGAAATATTTATAGAGGAAATTCTCGGAGAGCTATCATTTTCGCATGTGTTTTCCATGCTTATAAGATAACCGGAACACCTCAAAGCTGCGAAAGTTTAATTGAAGTATTTCAATTAAATCGTAAGGTTGGGCTAAAAGGATTAAAACATGTCGGATTGAACGCGCCTAAAAACTCACTAATTAGAACCACGCATATTACACCTCAAGATCTTATCAGAGAGATAATGAAAAAATTCGAAGCATCTTTGGACCAGATAACAGAAGTAGTAGCTCTTTACGAAAAAATTCACAACAAGTCTTCTATTTTAAACAGATCGAGACCTCAATCGGTAGCAGCCGGATTAACATATTATTATATCTTATTGAAAGAGAAAAACATAACTCTCAAAGATTTTACGAAAAAGGTCAAATTATCAGATTTAACAATTATAAAAATTACAAAAGAGATTTGTCGAGTTTTGAAAACCCCTGGTTTGATTTAGACTTAATTATTGAATACAATTAAGTCTAGAATTAATAATTCATATTGAATGCCATATATTGAGGATGTTTCTCGCGTAATTTGATTTTAGAATGAGCTCTTAGACCTGCTTTGTTACCCTCACCGAGAACTGTATTCCAAATGTCGAGGGTATTATTACACATAGTCATCTGATACTGATCTTTGATTTGACTGGTGATCGATTGAATAACAATATCTATAATTCTCTTGAAAGAATCTCTTTTTTCAACAAAATCAAAAGTAGCTTCTGTGTAAATACCTGAATAGTTTCCACCGCCTTCTACGTTCCACACGCTTGTTATCATCTGTCTAATAACGTGATCTGGGACAACAACTGCCTCGTTATTCAAAGGCCAAAGATATTCTGTAACTTGTTTAGATATGTAATTTACAGTTTTTTGACTGTACAGTCTATTATAAATGTTTTGTTTACCTGAATCCGTATGGCTATTCCAACCCACGTGAATGTTGGCGTTATAGTCATGGGGACCATTTGATAATGAAACTCCGTATTCTGCCATTTATTTTGAAATAAATATTTATTTTTAATTCTTATTTAAGTTTTACCTTGTTATAGAAAATGAGTTGTTTATTTGATTCCATGTTTGCACTACTGAAACAACACGGTATATATTTTAGAGATAGTCATATTTTAAGAACTAAAATAGCTCTTTTCATGAGAGATAATCCTAAATATTCATTAGAGTCCGGGACGATAGAAAATTGGGTAGAAATGGTGGCTGGAGATATGAACACAGATTCTCAAAATTATATACGTGGGATGGGACATTCGTCAACGTGGGGTGGTGGTATGGAAATGGCCGTGATGTCTAAGATTTTCAATATACAGATAGTAGTTATGGGTCGTGGTAGCGATACACCACTCGCCGAATTTGATTGCACTGGGGGGAGAGCCGAAGCTAAGTTTACTATTCATTGGACTGGGAGTCATTTTACACCTGTCAAGAAAGAAGACATTCAAGTTAGAAAATGATTTTTTACAGTACCAAATACATGAAAGTAAGGATGCTACCAGTCAGATGTTATACATGTAATAAAGTATTAGGAAATAAAGGTGCTACTTTTGAAAAAATGAAAAATTCAGGAGTAGAATTAGACCAAGTTTGGAACGCACTCGGTCTTACAAGACAATGTTGCAAAACGATTATGATCACTCACGTAGATCTAACAGAAGAAATGATGAAATACGTAGATTATAATCCATGCAAGTATGTTGAGATCAGAAAACACGCCCCGGTTGATAGTTCTGGAAAGTCCAAACCACGTGTGTACCAAGCTGTATAAGCTAAAACAAGTTTTTAATAGAATAAACTAATAAAAACTTAGAAATCACCACCACCAGCTGGAGCGACCGCTTGGTCATCATTAGCCAAAGGGATCCTTACTCTCACCACCCCCACCACCCATAGAAGTCATTTCAATGTTACCCGGGTCGGCGAAACCTCCCATTCCTTTACTTCTCATATGAGCCGCATAGACACAGCCTATAGAATATAATAAAGCTATACCACCGACAGATATAATGGATATTGGCATCCATACGAAAATACTTGCACCATTTCCTTTATCATCTGGTTGTAAATCTTGACACGCTTCGGAAGTGAAAAACATAATACCAAAAACAAGGCAGAAGATAGAAACCACCATAGCAAAGGCTATACCGTGATCAGATGTCGCGTCGTCTATACCAAATACATCAGAACTCTTAGATACACCATAAATACCGTATGCCGCTCCTAACAAGCCAAAACATGTTAGTATTAACAAATAGGTTAATGCATCTTTAAGCTTGCTCATCGCTTTATCGCACTCACCAGAAGTAGCCATGTCTTTCATTGCAACGTCATTGATACCAAACCATAATACACTACCGAAGACGGATATGGCGAAAAATACAACAATCATTAAATACGTCAATATCATTTTTATTATAAAACTTTTTCAAAATATTAATTTTTTTGTATAAACACCAGATTCATTGAGGAACTTTCGTGTTTTTCTTTAACTCATTAATTCACACGAAAGTTCCATTTCTTTTTCTGATACAAAAGAAATGGAAACACGTTTGTATGATCGTTTAGACGAACCACAAACTTTCGAGGAGATGACGATTGTTATTAGCCATCCCGAAATAATACAACAAACTCATGAGTTATTGTTGCGTCGAAACTGCAATATTTCAAAAAAGATATTTTTGGCTTGTTGGTTGATATCCAGATTCCCGGAAGCGATAGGTAATACACCCGACCAAACTCTTAAAGCCACAGCGGACGCAGTAGTGTTATGTTGTAAGAATAATCACAACTTCACTCCTGTTCTTGATCTATTCAAAAATAGATTTAATACATGGAAGGGTCAGGACTTAGGAAAGCTAAAAGATGAGTTACTAACCACCTATGCTCATCTTCGCCAACAGCAACTTCAGACTCCTGAAAGTGCTGATATTTTAGAACATACCAAGAGTGTTATCTTACTTCAAGCTAGAAAAATAGGTGGTGAACTATTTGTAGAAGAGGTGATGAATTATTATAACTCACATAAGTAACTTTGAAAAATATATTATATCAGATAAATGGCATCGAAAAGTGAATCGCCCGAAATTCTAAAAGCTACAAAAGATCTCGAAGAAATTAGCAAAGAAGTTGAAACTCCACAAATTTCAGAAACTTCTAGTGATGAAAGTGATGACGAAAAATCAGACCAAAGTGGTGACGAAAAATATGTGGAACCTCCCAGAATTTACCTGGATTTAGATAATACATTGTTGCATGCAATTCCCACGCGCTTGTTTCACAAAAAATACAAAGATAGAGCTTCTAAAAGAAAAATAGCAGAAGCGTTGAGTAATATCAAAGTATATGATATGAAAGATGATGATGAAAGTTATTATTTAGTTTTTGAAAGACCAGGTTTACAACCCTTTCTGGATCATTTGTTTTCAAACTTCACAGTTTGTGTCTGGACTGCTGCTACAAAAGATTATGCTGCTTTCATTATCGATAAAATACTATTATCAAAGGAGGGTAGAAAATTAGATCATGTTTTTGTACAATATCATTGTAAAAAATCTAAAAAACGTTACGGTAAAAGACACCCCAAAGAGTTAAAAATGTTAATAGACCATTATAAAATTCCAAATATGAATAGTAGAAACTGTGTAATTATCGATGATCATCCGGATGTCAAATCACAACAGTCTAATTTATGTGTTACTGCACCAGAGTGGACTATTTTTGACGAAGATAACATCGAACTTAAAAAAGATGCTATGAACGATCAATTCCTCCCTATTGTATCAAAAAAGTTGACAGAATATTTGAAAGAGTTTCAATTAAAAGGTGGAATAGATAATCCAAGCGAACTAATTACACCTAAAATATCGTCTACTATGTAAAATTCTTAATAGGTAAACGCAAAGTTTTACAGTTGGCTATATCTGCTTCATCGAGCGGTTCTATAATAGGTGTATCGCCTTCTCTTTCTTTTACTTTTCCTACAACTCCTTCCTTTTTGGTTTTAATTAAAAATCCTGTATGAACAAAATAATCTTTAAAATATGGGTGCTTTCGAAGCACCACTTTAGGTTTGTCTTCTCTTGGACTACAAACCTTTTTTCCTAAAATAAGACCTACTAGGTCTTTTTTGGAGAGCTTACTGTATTTTTTTATTTTTTTATTTTTGCAAATCTTTTTCAATTCTTTTGTATCACACTTCAGAAGATATGGTTCGGTATATTCTTTTTTATCTTCCTCCGAGTTGACTTTGATAGGTGTTGGTCGCTTTTTTGGAGTCTCTTCTAATGATTCTTGTTCTTCAAAACACTTTAGAAGATCTTCGACTGGTATACAGTATGAATCGAAAATTTTTTGGGCGATAATCCGATCTCGTGTATCCAACCATTCTTTCATAATAGCTTGATTTCGTGTTAAATAATCTTTTAAGCTCATCTTGTTTAAATTTTTAGAATGTTATTAAAATTTCATTTTAATAATAAATGAGTATCGTAAGATCCAATGTTAATTATGTTCGAGATCAAATAGAAGCGAAAATCGGAAGCAAACCTTTTTTCGCGTCTCAAAATGCCGTAAATTTAAACGTGACAGACATCGATACGTTTCCTTATCCTAGATTTTATAGAGGGGTATACCAACTTTCCGAACCAGTAGTCATGGAAAGGGAAGCGGGTTGGCGTCAGAGACATGACATGTGTTATGAACCAACACGTGTATATGAAGTGGAACAACCAAAATATTGTTGGCAAGTTCCTTGTTCCACTGTATTTCCATGTAATAAATTCCACGGACCGGCTGCAAAAGCCGTGGCGCAAGAGTATCACTGTGTTCCTATTAGTAGGTAATTGTTGTAACTCATTTAAGTTTTCATATGAATATGAAAACTTCAAAGAAAGTGTATTATTATTTTTTAGATATTCCTATAACTGCGCATCCCATTCTACTACCAGCATTACCAGTTTTTAGACTTTCAGTATTTAGTTTGTTGACAATGGTTTCTCTGTTTATTTTGTCACCTCGTTTAAAATAATTTCTCTTAATTGCATACGCTTTCAGTTCATCTAGAGACATTTCGGAATATGATTTGAATTTTTTACCTTCATAAATCCCTTGCATTCCTAGATCGTCTGTTAATTTATGTATAACTACTGATCTCCCCAATATATCTTCCACGATTACGTCTGGAAAATAATGAGTTTCAGCAACAACACCTTTATTATTAGATACGATGTTGTTACATAGATCTCCAACGTGTCTAGGATTCTCGAGATGTTTTAAAGAACCATGAGTAACACCTTCTGGATTATAATGACCACCACAAGTTTTACACCCACCTGTCAAGTCACCAAATTCATGAATATGAATTGCATGTGTATGTTTTGGAATTAATCCTTGTAATTTTATTTCACATTTACCATTTTGGTGAAATTTAACGGTTCCTTTGATACCATTATTTGAAGAAGGTACAAAGCATGCGATTGCATTGCGTGTTTGTGTTTGTCCCATTTTTTATTATTTAATGTTTTTTATATTGGAATAAAAAATGACATTTGATCAAATAGCTTTGTACTCTACTATATTTATCCCATCGGTATTCGGTTTTGTGACAGCTGCATTTTGCAATGTTGGGAAAGATGCTGGAAGTGTTGTTAAATTTAGACCACCATCGTGTGTTTTCAGTATAGCATGGATAATATTATATATATGTTTAGGTTTGGCGTGGTTCTTTTCCAATAAAGATAAAACTAGTAACAAGATCCTAGTCAATATAATGTTTTCAGCCGTTGTATTATCGCTGACAGGGTGGTTATTAGTTTACGCGTGTGGTAAAAACAAGAAAGGTGGTATTTATATGATTGTGATATCAATTTTAGCAGCATTATTAGCTTACACTTCTACACCCAATTTGACAGCGAAACTATTAATATGTCCATTGATAGTTTGGTTATTTTTTGCTACATTGTTAAATACTTTCGAAGTCCAATCAAAGTAAATATTATTATTTGAAATAATGATCTTGGAAAAAAATCCTATTAATAAAAATGCAAATCACTGCTATCGATGTATTAGGAAATAAACGAGAAGTATCATCTGATGAATTAAATGTGTCCAGTTATAGCAGTATTATACCCTTCTTCCTGTGGAAAAAAATTCCAGAGAAATCTTGGATAATTTGTCCAAGATATGGAGGAGGAGGGTATGATGTACAAGTAGGTGTAACTGGAACTTGTTGGGAGGAAGAACCACCCGAACTTGCACTTTCCCGGGAAGTACAAGAAGAAACCGGCTTAGTTATGTTGAAGGAACCAGACTTTTTAGCAGAAACTAAAAAAGGTAGTCAAAAATGGTTATGGGCTGTATGTAACACAAACAAAACAGCGTCAGCCATTGGTATCCAATCATTAAAAAACGGCCCTGATAACAAAAAATGTAAAATAGGAGCTTTAGTGTATACCAATAGGAAAAAATCTCTCGAAAATATGATTGTCAATTCAGCTAAATGGGGGGGATTATTTTTTCTTCCGCGAGACAGAATAATAGAACTACTCATAGTACCCACTAGTCTTGCCAAACAGTGGACTCTCCCATTATCTAAGAATAGAAATGGGAACCCGGTAGATAATCATACTAAAAATTTAAAATTTGTAAAACCAAATGCTCCTAAATTTACAGATATTAATAGAGTTTGGCCACGTGGTAATGTAATTAAACAAAATCACAAATGGAGAACTAAATACAAGAAGAAAAAGAAAAGTCCCAAAAAAAGTAACAGGAGACCTAGATCACATAGGAAAAGATCACCTAGGAAAAGATCACCTAGGAAAAGATCACTCGGTAAGAAATAATTATTCTGATAGAATAATTATCTATTTCTTTTTCTGGAAGACTTTTTCTTCTTTACACTTTTCTTACGACTGGTTTTACGCTTAGAAGGTCTGCATTTTTTAGTTTTCACATCATATACTAAACCACGGCTTCTACACTCGGCTCTGAGTTCTTTTACAGTCTTCTTTTTAATCTTAATTTTGCGGGGTTTAGCTTTAGCACCGGTAGAAGCTCTTTTCAGAATACTATCTATCTTACCTTGATATCCCCTTTTCTTATCAATGATTTTGTATAACATCTGATCCCCTGTAGTTCTTGGATCGCCTTTTGGGAATGTTAACATCATCTTGAGAACATTCACGTGGCGATCTTTAACTGGGAGTGTTGCATGAGATTTATACCTTACAGCTCTCCCTATAATTTGCTGAGTACCAGCATCGTGCCACACAGGATCCAGAATAATAATGTTTCTAACTTTTTTAAGATCTAAACCTTCTCCTCCAGCTTTTGTGACTACTAAAACTGGAAATTTATCATCGTTGAATTCGGTCGTTATCTCTGATTTAGTAGCAGCCGACAGCCCACCCCTGAACACACGAAATCCTATGTTTTCTTTTTCGAGAAACTTACTAATAGCTTTTACACCGAAATTAATCCAATTTGTAAAAATTACTGTTTTTTGTATTCTCCCTTTAGAATCTCTGATCAAGTCTAATGCTTTGGTTAATTTTTCACTGTAATATGTATCAATACCAGCTTTATTTACTGCTTTTCTGTAACCGTGTAAAAAAGTCTTTGGATTTGGTATTAACAACCCACCAACTCTTACCCCAGAGATAGAATCTACATAAGCTTTTTCGTATTGTTTGCTCATAGGAACTTCTACAAATTTTTCAGTCATTTTTGGGAAATCTTTACTAGCGCGACATGAAGGTACATAATCAACTCTACCTTCTAATAATTTAGCCAAACTATCCGCTACGCGTTTGGTAAACATCTTATTAACTGGAAACTGTGAAGTACCAGCTATTTCTTTTCCATATAACATATTAATTAGATTGATAAAGTCTCTAGGACTGTTAATGAATGGTGTAGCGGTAAGTAAGAGTCTTTTGTGAGCCGTGTAAGCACATTTTAATACACTTTGGGCTCTTACAGACTTGATTGAACGCAAATTATGAGATTCATCGATGATTAAAAGTGCATTCTTACATCTGGGTCGGTTGCCTTTTTTAGCGAGGCTGTAGAATCCCTCAAATGAGTAAAACGAATATTTATTCATATTTGTAATACCGTAATGTTTCAGTTCGTCTTTGAAGTTATTTAACAAACTGGCTGGTCCAACAAACACTACTTTGTTTTTAGGATATTTGTCCAAATAACACTGAGAAGCAACTGTTGCAGCCAAAGTCTTACCACAACCGGTACCATGTACAACTAAAAGACCATCATATAGTGAATCTTTACGTTTGATGTAGTTAATGACTCTTTTTTGAATATCTCTAGGTTTTCTTTTACTACGAGCTATACAACTTTGTTTTCTACTCGATTTTCGTTTACGAGACCTGTTCATTTATTAAAAATGAATAAAATTGTGTTTTAAATGTTAATCAAAAATGTCTCAAAACACATATTTTCTACTATTCTCACATACTATGGTTATAGTTCCCCTGGGTATATGTTTTTGGAAGTATAAGACATCCCGAGACTATCAAGCATTACTACTGGCATTACAATTGCTATATACTGCTTGTTTTTCAGTTGTTTTTCACACGTATGATTATAGTGATGTAACAGATGGATTTGATCCCAAACAAAAAAATTACGATGTGTGGAGGTTTCTAGATTACTTGAGTTCTAGATCTGTTTTATTTACCAATATTGCATATGTGGGTAGGTTCAAAACAGAATCTTTTTATTTTGTCACGCACCTGGGACTGATAATCTTCATGATATTGGAATTGAAGGCTCCTAATGACGTGACCACTTTCATTACGATTCTTATGTGTGTTCTGGTTACAATATTGAAGATAAAAACTCTTGGTTTATATTTTTATTATTATTGGAAGCACACTTTTTTTAGCTTTTTCTTACTTGGAAGCGCGCTTTATTGTCTATTTGAAGCGTCACAATACGACTACCAATTGTTTCATTCTTTTTGGCACATCTTGATCTTTAGCACCTCAGCTAGTGCTTGTGTTTTAAAACACCGACTAGATGTGATCAGACCCTTAGAAGTGGAACCTATAATATACAATAGACCTCCTTCCGATTCACTGTAACAAAAATGAATTATTTATACACGCATAGTATAAATAAAATGGCTACTATTTCTGAAAGATTGGATGTGATGGAATGTAGTTCCATCAAAACTCTATTCCAGGATATGTTGAAGATTATAAATTCACATGAATCAAGAATTCAACAACTTGAGAAACAGAATAAAGTCGTGTTCTCTGACCCCAAACCTCGCAATAGCGAATCTAAATCCAATACCGAAGAAGTGACGCCTGAAATGGATGATAACGAAATAAAATTGTATGAAAAGATCAGGGAGTGGAGACTTTGTAAATGTAGAAAAGAAGGTTTCCCGGCGTTCTGTATATTTAGTAACAAAGTATTGGTAAGGATAGTTAAATCGAAAGCCAAAAATAAAGAAGATTTGTCCGCGATTAGGGGGTTCGGGAAGGTCAAACTAGAAAAATACGGAGATGATATATTGAACTTGTTGATTCAGGATAAGTGTCACGGTCGTAATCTCAAGTTTTTAACACAATCTTGTAATTATGAGAGTTGCGACGAGGTTGATGTAATAGAGGTCAGTGAATACGAGGAATACGAAGAAGAAAAATGATTTTAGAAGGAGAAATTTGTTAATATAAATGACTAACCAAAGTTGTCAAACAGATTTTATAGAATATACAGAATTTACCCCGATCGTCACAGCCATCCAAATCAATGATGCTAAACCTGTAGAGGAAGACTACGATGGAGATTGTGATGTTACAGACTGCTGTTGTTTGTGCCTATGGTATTTAGCAATGGGTGGTTTTGCAATAGGTATGTTGTATTATACGGGCGCGTTGTAAAATGTTATCAAGGATAACATTTAAAAATTTAACTAGTTTTTACAAATGCCTCGTAAAAACTGTAAAACTGTGAGTAAATTACTAGCAGGATGTCTTTCCAAGACTAAACCCCCTAAATCATGTGAAATTTATTGTAATTTGTTTCTAAAATGTCAAAAACCAGTTTACCCTCTAAAATGACACCTACATTGCTTAATTTTGTCGTAATCTGCGAGTTCTAGATTCTCACGACCTACTAAAGCAGCAGACTGTGGAAATAGGACTCTCCACTGTGTCCAATAACAGATTAATAAGAATAATACCAAAATGATAAGTATTGCTAATGCAAATGGCCATCTTTTATCTCTATTAATCAGTAAATTTACACTGGGAATAGCAAACCAGATACCAATCAATGCTAAATAACTAATCAATAAAGAAAGTTCCTCGGATGTTCTTGTCTTCATTTATTGAATGGAAAATTTTATCTAAACAAATGTTTTCATCTTGTAAAATGGAAGACACAACAGCTAACAATGCATCGTCGGGGTTCCAAATCCCCCGTTACGATCAATTAAAACAGTCCTACGATATGAAATGGTTAGAGGAAAAAGAAAAATTCCACTCTCAATTAAAAGAAAATTTTCAAGCCTTGACTGCGCAATTCAGAACTGGAAGGCAAGTAATTTATGAACTAGCAGAAACTCCGATGGCGGAACAATATATCAAAGCATTCAGAGAATTGTTCGCAGATACTGGATATCAAGCAACTGTAGGAGAAATGGAGAGATTGGGTACGGGTGCTAAAAAATCAAGAAAATTGATCATTAGGTTACCCGGTCAATTCAACGGAACTATTTGAAGTAAAAGTGAATTTGTAAACAAAACATTGGGTAATAAAATGCACATCTCCCGTGACCCCTATCTTGGATCTCATATCATAACTAGAACGATAAAGTTTGATGAAAAGTGGATAATGGTGGCTGTAGTAATAGCTTACGGAATGTATTATTTGAGTTGATATTAATGCTTATTAATATCAATTATTGTATCTGGAGAGTTGTTGTCTAAGACGTTGCCAATTATCTCCCCGGGGTTTATGATTATTTTTATTATTGGTTGATTTTTTTTCTTCCTGTGTACTGACTTCTTCGACTATATCATCTATCTGAAATATTTCTTCAGTAACTGTCTCCGAACGTCTTCTTCGTCTGTTAGTTGTTAATCTACGTCGTCTCCGACGCATTCTACGGCGTGTTCTCTCATCGAGTCTCCTGTGAACTTGCATTTCCTGGTTTATATAAAAATCATCCGATACTACTTGTCTGGGTTCGCGATTACCCAGAAAAGTAGTAATGGTAGTAGGATTTGGAGCGGAATTTGCATAACTGGTTTGCGAGTATTCTTCAAAAGGATTTCGGCACATGGGACAAACATTTTCCCGTAACTTCCCAATACATACAGCACAAAAACTATGCGTACAAGGTAGAAACCCGAAAGAGTCGGGGCTTTTTTCTTCGAAGCAAATATCACATTTTTGAGAACTCATTTTATTTGAGTAAATATTATTTAATTTGCGCAACGGCATCATTCAATTTTTTTAATTGCAAAATTGTTGTTTCAAATCCGATGCAAGCATCAGTAACACTAACCCCGTAGTCCATATCCGGCCCTATGGATTGTTTGCCTTCAAAAATATTTGATTCAATCATCACACCACCGATAGAAAATGTACCATGTGCTTGGATTTGAGATACAACGTAATCTACAACGTTTATTTGTTTGCGATAATCCTTGTTTGAATTACCATGAGAACAATCTATCATTATCTTAGTACCTAGTTTTCTATTGATGCATTCTTGAAATACTGTTTCTGACATTTCAAAATTAGGTCCAGAGTCATAACTTCCTCTCAAAATCACATGAGTGCATGGGTTACCGGTAGTTTTTACAAGACATATATCACCTCTCGTATTAACACCCGGAAAGGCGTGAGGATGTCTGGCCATGATAGAAGCATCTATTGCTACTTTACAGTTACCAGATGAATTATTCTTGAATCCAATAGGACATGATAATCCGGATGCAAGTTGTCTGTGAGTTTGGCTCTCCGTGGTACGAGCACCTACCGCTCCCCATACAATCAAATCTGAGTAATATTGTGGTAAAATAGTATCTAAAAATTCAGTCCCTGGTGTTATCCCGGTGTCTAGAATATCCAATAAAATTTTCCTCGCCATATTAAGACCTTTTTGTAAATTACAACTACCATCCAGATCCGGGTCGTAAATCAATCCTTTCCATCCTAAAACAGTCCTAGGCTTTTCGAAATAAGCTCTCATTATAATTAACAAGTTAGGAAATCTATCTTTTACAGAACTAAGTCTTCTAGCGTATTCTATGGCAGCTTTTGGGTCATGTATACTACACGGACCAACTATTACAATCAATTTATTAGATACCACACCCCCCATTATGTTTTTAATCTCCTCCCTAGTTCTCGCTACTAGCATGTTTGTCTTCATAGACGACATGAATTTAGCTAGAAATGTTTCGGGCGTTTGCAAGGTATGAGACGAATCCCAATCAATGTTCAAATCCATATTTTATCTTGGTATTTTCTGTCTAAATTGTATTATGCTTATAATAAATGGCACAACATGTTATTTCATTACGAAGACCTAGGATAGGATTTATTATAGGTAAAGATTGTGAAGATCTTGTGAAAAAGAAAACATTGAAAAAATTATCATATGTTCCCCATGATTATCGTTGTGATGGTGAAAACATAGATGTAGATGTTGCTATTCCTTTTTGGATTAGTAGACATTATGATGTAGACGTAGACATTATAGATACTTTTGTTGGGGCTTTGTCTGAAAAAAGATTGAAGTCAAATGATCTTAATTTCTGTATCGGATTTGATGTTATTACAGGGGATTGGTTTAAGCATTATGATGCGACTTTACCAACACTGGCTAGAAAAATCTTTAAAAGATCAAAACAAAACAAGATTTATCCACCGTGGAAATTACAAGACTTTGTTTATAAAAAAGGGCCTTATTTGAAGAAATTCGAAAAGGCTGGGATTCCAATTGCACCTACTATGTTGATACGTTCCACTGGTAAATTTGATCTAGCAAGATCCAAAAGAATACTGAATCGAATTAAGAAACAAGGTTGGGGTGATTTTATAAGTAAACCCGAGATGGGAGCGGGCAGCATTGGTTTCCAGAAATTCGACGCGGGCAAAGTTACTCCCGCTGAATTTTTAAAATATTTGAAGAAGTATTATAAAGATTTTCCCGGATTTATATTACAACAAGCCATGAAGGGATTCTACAAGTTCTGGGAAATTAGAATTTGGTGGTACAATGGCAAGTTTGCGTATGCTATAGCTAACAAAGCCAAGGTTGTGACCGGAACGAAAGAAAAAATCTCCAAGAGACCACCCAAAGCTATTATTGATCAATGTAGAAAGATTGGAAAGCGTATATTTCCTCTATTACCTAAATTAAAAGGAAAGGAAGGAAAAGATCACCCGCCTGTTATGATTAGAACAGATTTTGGATGCTGTCAGGGAAATTCAATGGATAAAACTAAGTATTTCCTTAACGAATTTGAATTACAAGCAGCAAATTATTTTGCTAGACATACCCCATTTCCAGTTGTTGAAAAAGGATCGAAAGCGTTTGTTAAAACTTTTGAGGAAATGACAGGAGAAAAACTACGTAAATTGTGTTAAAATGGATTTTTTCTAGCCTATAGTAGAAAAAATCGAAGATGAGTCATAAAGTATCTGAGCTCGAATTACAAAGACCCATTTTTAACTATACCAGGAACTTTCTTAAACAATGAAGCGATTAATGCGATTCCCAGCAGTGCTAAGCAATGAATCGTTAATATTTCTTTAGTTTTCATTATTTTGTTAATGAAAACTTAATTTTCAGCATATTTTTGCAATGACTCCACTAATGCTTTCTTGACACTATTAGGATCAACTGGTGAATAATTTCCAGCCACCAGTGTAAAAAACAAAAACTCAACTAACATGACTATAATCATGAGAAGAACAATCCGCTGCACTATACTCGGGTAAGGATCTTTTCTTTTTTCTTTTTTGGATAAACCAAAATACCACACAGTGACTGATAATAAAGAAAACACTAAAAATGTGACAGCTAAAACTATCGATGCCGTTTTAATTAGTTCAGAATTACTTTTTTCTACTTTTGCATCTACCGCACTCAAATCTGGGGGGTTGGTCTTTTTTATAGTTTTTCCTATTTCTTTGAGTAACCCTTCGCCCGATTCTGTTTGTTCTGCAAAAAAGATAAAATCTTCAGAAAAACTATCTACCAGTGTATTTATTTGATTACTAACAACTTTCTTCTCTGTATATGCTCCATAAGTGAAAAAGAAAAATCCCACAAAAGCCGTGTACACTCCAAGCATCAATAATGTCGTTGTTGAAAAAATCGTGATGTGATGTTTTACTGACATTTATTATATATACAAAAATTACTTCTTACAATCAATTCTTTTCTTATTACCGAAAAACCAAAAAAGAATTAATACAGTCGTAATGACTAGTGATAAACTCATTATTCCTATTGTATTATGCACTTGGCATGCAAATACATATTCTATTATAAAAAATAGAGCAAATGCGAAAATTATCATTTTAGCTACAAATTCTATTACGTGATTCATTTATTTATTATACAGGTTTAATATTATTTTGTGTAGGTCTTGGCATAGACGCATCCATCTGGTCTCTACTAGCCGCTATATTAGCAGCAATACTTGAAAGCTTATTAGAAGATTTTATAGGTAAATTATTAGTAGAAGCATCCCCCCTTCCTGTTTCATTCTCTTCATGGGTATCTTTATTGTCATCCCCCTCGCTAGTTTCTGTAGTGAATAAATCGTCACCATTTAAGTCATCCAGAGAACTAGCGAGG
>Ga0255044_10000084_pt1 | contig 16103 bp, 10 predicted proteins | sample BC1_12_21_MG_FD_183651 | JGI IMG/M metagenome (GOLD analysis project Ga0255044, IMG submission 183651) | Seawater microbial communities from Strait of Georgia, British Columbia, Canada - BC1_12_21 | ecosystem: Environmental > Aquatic > Marine > Strait | place: Canada: British Columbia... | reverse complement strand
GTTCCACCCTGAGGTTGTCCATACCCCCAGTGGGGCCAAAATGCTGCAAAACTTCCTCTTCCGTTCCTGCGGTTGCAAGCCCGTCTGGACCATGAAGTCATTTGTGGCAAGTACTGTGGAAGGTCTGCGGCAGACCATCGGCTCTAAGAAGGTGGTCTGCGCCCTCAGCGGCGGTGTGGACAGTTCTGTGGTCGCAGTCTTGCTTCACGAGGCGGTGGGCCATCAGTCAACCTGCATCTTTGTCAATAACGGCTTGCTGCGTCAAGGCGAGGCTGAGGAGGTACAGAGGATTTTTCGAGACAGTTTCGAGATTAATCTGGACTATATTGATGCCACTGATTCCTTTCTGAGCCGGTTGGAAGGGGTGGCGGATCCGGAGCAGAAACGGAAGATCATCGGTAACCGTTTTATTGAGATTTTTGAGGCTGAAGCCAACAAAATTCCGGGGGCTGAGTTTCTCGCCCAGGGCACCCTTTATCCCGACGTTATTGAAAGTGTGTCATTTCAAGGCCCTTCCGCCACTATCAAGACGCATCACAATGTGGGAGGACTTCCTGAGGTGATGAATCTAGAACTCATAGAGCCGCTCAGGGAGTTATTCAAGGACGAGGTGAGGAAGGTGGGTGGTGAACTGGGCCTACCACACCGGTTGATACACCGACACCCATTTCCGGGACCAGGTCTTGCCATTCGCATACTGGGTGAAGTTACGCCCGAGAGATTAAAGATCTTGCGGCAGGCTGACACCATTGTCATGGCGGAGATGGAGAGAAGCGGTCTTCATGACCAGGTGTGGCAAGCATTCGCTGTCCTTCTGCCAGTTCGCACCGTTGGAGTAATGGGCGACGAGCGCACCTACGATCAGGTAATTGCCATTCGTGTCGTCGAAAGTGTTGACGCCATGACCGCAGACTGGGCCAAAGTACCCTACGAAGTACTAGGGCAAATGTCGAACCGTATCATAAATGAGGTAAAGGGAGTGAATCGGGTGGTTTACGATATTTCTTCCAAACCGCCCAGCACCATTGAGTGGGAATAGTCCCCGCCATGACCCTACCGACCCATGCGCCAGGCAGACTTCGTTCATCTTCACCTTCACTCTGCTTACAGTCTTCTGCAGAGCACCATAAGACTGCCCCAGCTCGTCAAAAAGGCGCGGGAATACAGGTTGCCGGCCCTAGCCGTCACTGACCATGGTAATCTATTTGGCTGCATAGAGTTCTATGAGCTGGCATACAGTAACGGGATTAAACCCATTATTGGCTGCGAGCTGATCGTTGATCCCACCGTCGCAGCCGAGCCAGAGAAAGCAAACAGCGCTGAGCCCGCCAATCATATCGTCCTGCTGGCCAGAAATCGAAAAGGCTACCAAAATCTGCTTCAACTCGTCACCAAAGCCCACTCCCAGGGCTGGCAACAGGAACCACGCATAACTTCGGATCAACTCCACCAGCACCACCAGGGGCTCATAATCCTGAGCGGTTGCCAGCGGGGAGAAATTCCCACTCGGCTCCTCAAGGAAGACCAGCAGGGGGCAGAAGCGAAAGCTGTCGAATATCTGGAGGTTTTTGGCCGGGAATTCTTTTTTGTCGAGCTACAACCGGCGCGAACGGACGTGCACCGTATTCTGAACGAAAGACTTTTGAGCTTGGCCCGTCAGCTGAATCTTGAAGTGGTGGCTACCGCCAATAGCCATACCATTGACCCCGGCGAAGCAGAGCTGGTTAGAATTCTGACAGCCATCAGACTAGGAACCACCGTGAAGGAGATACCTCCTCCGCTGGAGCATGGTTTTCTCTCGCCAGAAGAGATGAAAGCCGAGTTTGCCCACCTGCCTGAAGCGATCGCTAATACCATGACCATTGCCGAGCGCTGTAACGTGGATTTGGATTTAGGCAAAATCCATCTGCCAAAGTTTCCCTTGGGAAAAGGCCAAGATGCCGCAGCCATCCTGAGGCAAGAGGCGGTAGAAGGCCTTCATGCACAACTTTCAACAAGTCGTCCAGATGGTGGGGACTACAGTAAGAGACTGGATGCTGAATTGCAGACCATTGAACAGCTGGCTCTGGCCGACTATTTTCTTGTGATAGCAGATTTTGTTCGATTTGCGCGGGAGAAGGGGGTTCCTGTTGGCCCGGGTAGCGGCTCGGCAGGTTCGAGTCTCACTGCCTACGCTTTGGGGATTACCAAAATTGATCCTCTCCGACACGATCTCTTGTTTGAGCGCTTGATCAATCCTTTGATCTCTGAGTTCCCCGACATTGATCTGGGTTTTGGTATGGAGATGCGCGAGGAAGTGCACCAATACCTGCGGTCCAAGTATGGGCAGGACCGGGTGGCGCAGATAGTTTCACTTGTTACCATGCAGTCGCGTACAGCCATTCGAGATCTAAGAAAGGTTTTTGCCCTGTCCCGGGAAGATTTGGAGGTCGCCTCTGGGGATGTAGAACAAGCTCCAGGGGGAGAGGGGGTAAGAAAAGCATCGGCTCTTCCACTGGAAGAAGAACTCTCAGCAGCACCACAGCGTAAACTGCAGGAGCTGGCGGCCGCCCTTGAGGGCTTACCCAGACAGGTAAGTACCCATGCCACTGGTGTGGTTATCGGCGATGGTCCCCTGGTTGAGCGTGTTCCTCTCTACCGAGGTCCCAAGGATGAGTGGGTCAGTCAGTACAATATGCGCGCTCTCAAGCGGGCCGGCCTGGTAAAGTTCGATTTCATTGCAAGAAAAGCTTTAACCGTGATTCGTAAGGTTTTGGATCTTGTTGGCGATGAATCTGATCTCTCTGTGGCCTTGGAGGATTTACCCCTGAACGATGAAGCGGCCTTCCAATTGCTGTGTGGGAGGCAGGTCGGAGGCATTCCCTACCTGGAAGGTGCGAGAGCTCGAGACTTGCTACTCAAATGGCAGCCTCGGCAATGGCAAGATCTCATTGCCCTGCTGGCACTGGTTCGGCCTGTTGCCCTGGAGAGTGGATTGACTGAGAGTTTTCTGCGAACTCGACAGGATGGACAACCAGAAGAGTCACTTCCTCCGTCTAGGGATAAGAGGCCTGGCGCTGGGACTGCATTTCTTCTCTTCGACGTGGATCTGACAAGGCTGATCGTTCGCACTACCGGCTGGTCTCTGGAGAAAGCAGATGAGCTTTGCCGCATAATGATGAAAGGTGAAGAAAAGGCGGAAGACCTACGACTGGAGTTTATTGAGAGTTCTGAAGGGAAAGGATGCGATCGCGAACAAGCAGAGACCACGTGGTCCACACTGGAACGTTCGGCGGGAGTGGTCGCCAACCGGAGCAAAACAGTGGCCCAGGGGCTAACGGTGCTACAGGCCGCTTTCCTGAAAGCCCGTTTTCCGGAGCACTACATGGCGGCTCTTTTGAGTAGTGAATTGCGTCAGCATGATCTTTTGGCAGCTCACGTGGAGGTTTGTGGTCGCGAGAATCTTCGTTTGCTGCCTCCGGACATCAATGGTAGTGGGGTGGAATTTACCGTTGAAACAGAAGGCATTCGGCTGGGACTTGCTGCTGTCCGCCATGTGAGTCGGGCTACTGCGGCCGCCATTGTCCAGGCCCGGCGAGAAAGAGGTCCATTTCATTCCCTCTTTGAGCTCATATCCAGTGTTGAGCGGGAGCATTTGGGAAAAAGGGCTTTGGATGCGCTGATTAAAGCGGGAGCCTTGGACAGCTTTCGCTGCGGCCGGCAACCGTTGCACGACATGCTTCCAGAGGCCGTGGAGCAAGCACGTCGAGGTCAAATGGCACTTTTTGACCGTTGCGATATGGAGTCCCAGTCTGTGCCAAGCTCTTCTCCTGCAGTTGAATGGGATGAAGCCACCAAAGTCTCTCGGGAAAAGGAGGCGTTGGGATTCTACCTCAGCGGCCACCCACTATCTGAATTCAGGGCCTTGGTGGAAGAACTGGCGCCCGGTGGGACGGCAGGACTGGGTGATCTTCCCGGAGATTCACAAAGCCGCCTGGGGGGTGTTGTCGAGGAGATTAGAATGGTCAGCAGCCGCAAGGGAGAACCTCTCCGCTTCCTGCGGTTAGAAGATTTCAATGGCTCTGTGGAAGTAGTTGTGTTTGCAGATGTACATGCGGAGTATCAAAGATACATATACCAAGGGGCACTGCTGCTTGTGAGTGGTAGGGTAGCCAAAGAGAGTGGCCAGGTGAGGTTGGTTGCCGACGAGATCATGTTGTTGGAAGAGGCTGCGGCTGATATGGCGAGCTCAGTTCACCTTAAACTTACTGTGGAAGGGCTTTCCGGGGAACCGCTGAAAGAGCTGAAGCAACTGCTTAAAACTCATCCCGGTTCCTGTCCAGTATACCTTCACTTTGGCGTTGGCCAGCAGACGGTGGTGGTACAGAAGTTACCGACCAGTTTTCGGATCAGTCCCAACAAAGAACTTCAGGTAAGGCTCACCAAACAGTTTGGTAAAGACTGTCTGGAGGTTCGTTACGAAGAACCTCATGCCGCATAGCGTCAAGCGTAACGACCGTGAGAGGAGAAGATATTGACTGAGTACCGTGAACGGAGATATCGCCACCAGATCCGCCATGAACGGCTGGTTACCTTTGAGGCGACGGTTCAGGAAACCGATCTGTTGATATTGGCTGAATCCAACCTGTCCCTACTTGCTAAGGATGTTATTTACAAAATTCGTGGGCCCTTGGAGGGATACATTGCTCAGCATCCTGAATTTCTCAATGCCATGACACCTTTACCTTACGATAAGGTCGCACCTCCTGTGGTAAGGGAAATGCTTGCCGCAGCTCAAAGTTGTGGTACCGGTCCCATGGCCGCGGTGGCCGGCGCCATAGCAGAGCAAGTCGGTTTGGCCCTTCTCTCGGAGAGCAGTGAGGTGGTGGTGGAGAACGGCGGCGATTGCTTCATAAAGATGGATTCACCCTTGCAGATATCCATTTTTGCAGGGCAGGCAGAGCTAAGTAACCGGGTGGCACTGAGAATCTATCCGGAGAAAACACCGCTGGGGGTATGTACCTCTTCAGGCACTGTTGGTCACTCGCTGAGCTTGGGACACGCTGATGCGGTGACGGTGCTAGGATCTTCTGCGGCCCTGGCCGATGCTGCGGCAACTATGACTTGTAACCAGGTGCAAAGCGCGAACGATGTCCAACGGGCCCTTGATTTTGCTCAGCAGATTGAGGGGGTAATGGGTGTGGTAATCATTGTAGGGGATCAAATAGGGGCATGGGGCGATGTCGAGCTAGTGTCAATTTAAGATTTCACTCAGCAGATGACAGCCTAGACTGCACAAGGAGTTGAGGGTTAAAGGATTATTAATCTTCTCGTCATTCCTCAATCTGCAATCGATGCCCCGCAATCTACAATGTGCTTGTTTTTTTGGCAAATGTTGGTATACTCGCAAAAAAAATTTCGTGTGGCAGGTGAGGTTTTACCGGTCGTAAGGTGGCAAAGTCAGCGAGAAAAGGAAGGTCATGCAGAACTTATGGGCGCCCTGGCGAATGGAGTATATCTTGGGCGACCGGCCACAAGGTTGCATATTCTGTCCTGACGGTAACGGAGAAACCGACGAGGAGCGGCTTGTTCTTTACCGTGGCGAGCTTTCCATGGTAGTGATGAATCGTTTTCCTTACAGCAACGGCCACCTGCTCGTGGCTCCCTGGAACCACGCCCCCTCACTGGACGGCCTGAAAAATGATGAGTTACTTGATCTGATCCAAACGGTTCGGGCATCTGTGGGCGTGCTTCGCGAAACCATGAGCCCTGACGGCTTCAACGTGGGACTGAACATTGGCACGGTGGCGGGGGCTGGTTTTGAAGCGCACGTCCACTTTCACATTGTGCCGCGGTGGAACGGTGATACCAACTTTATGACGGTTTTTGCCGAGGTGCGCGTTGTGCCAGAACATATCCAACAAACTTACAAGAAGCTACTCCCCTACTTCACAAAGGAGAGATTGAATGAAAGTAGTTAAGCTTGTGGTTTCTATGCTCTTGGGAGTATTACTGATTGCTTTTCTCTTTCAGAACTACAATGCCTTCCTCTCCACAACCACCCTTGAGTTTAGACTGCCTGGACTTGCATCTTTCCGATCCATGCCAATCCCCCTCTATGGTCAAATTCTGGCCTCTATTTTTGGGGGGGGCTTGGTGGCTGCCCTTTACATCGGTCTGGGTAACTTTCGATTGCGCCGGAAAGTCCGCGCGCTTAGGCGTGAGAATAACGGTTTGCAGACGGAGCTCCAGTCCTTAAGAAATCTTCCTATCACCGAGTCAAATGTGCCGGTGAGTCAACCGCCAGAGACGATTGGGAGTGGATCTGTGGAGGAAGCCGAGGCGGCGAACTCCGGGTAAACCAACGTGATGGATGGATGTGAATACCCTACATATCGGGGGAATGGGCTTTAATGTTGTTGCCGTCCTGGTTACGGTAACTATTTTGGGTGGTGCTCTCGGGTACTTCCTGGCTCGACGAAAAGCACACAAAGAATCGTTACTCCAGCCTGCTGGCCCTCCTAAAGACTACACTGTTTTTCTCAAAGGAATCCAATACATTCTCGCCAACGACACAGATCAGGCCATTGAGGCTTTTACCAAGGCAGTACAGATCAACTCAGAGACCATAGAGACCTACGTGGCTTTGGGCAATTTATTCCGGGCCAAGGGTGAAATCGACAGAGCCATCCGCATCAGACAATCCATTCTTCTTCGGGAAAGGGTGGATGCTGAAACCAAGCTGCAAGCCCTGTTCGACATGGCGCTGGACTACAAGCTAGGCGGTCTTCTGCAGAGAGCAATCTCCACATTTGAAGAGGTAATCAGTCGGGCGCCCAAGAGGTTGGACGCTTACGAGGAACTGGAATCTCTTTGTGAAGCCACGCATGATTGGCAAAGGGCTTATGAACTGCAGAAGGAGATGCGCAAACTGAGCAACACGAACAACCAGCACATCATGGCTCACTTGCGAACAGAGCAAGCCAAGATAGAAATAGAAAAGGGCAATTTGGATAGTGCCCAAGCACATTTGGAAAAGGCACTGTCTTTGGATTCCCACTGTGTGCATGCCAGCCTACAATTAGGGGAACTCTACTGGTTGAAGAATAAGAAAAAGAAAGCGCTTGCCATCTGGAAAAAGCTGGTCCACAAAAATACGAAGTGGGCCCATCTGGTGCTCGTCCGTCTGCAAGAGAAAGATGGGGCGGCCGATGAAGAAACACGAGTGCTGGATTTCCTCGAACATATCGCAGAGGAAAATCTAGACGCTGTAGCTCAAATGTCGCTGGCTCGCTGCTTTATGCAGCGCAACAGGAAGGAACAAGGTCTTGCATCTCTGAAGAGGTCTCTGGAGATGGAACCCGATCTCGGTGAAGCGCGTCAGTTGCTGGGTGAGATACTGTTGGAGGATGGCGATGAGGCAGGGGCGGTCTCTGAATACCGTGAACTCCTGAGCCATCTCGGGCCGGCGAGAAAACGTTATCGCTGCCAACAATGCGGGTTGGAAACTGATAAAATCCTGTGGAAGTGTCCAGGGTGCCATGATTGGGATACTGTCCAGCCCAGGAAGAGAGATGGTTAGCGGGCGAGCTCCAACAAAATGGCATAAATACCTTATATTTCGAATTCCGCTATAGCAGACTTTTTATCGGGATAATTGATTTTGCTCTAGGTGGATTAAGCGAAGCGAATCCTCCAAAAAACTATGGCGGGACAGGGAGCTTCAAGTGAAGCCACGTCCTCTGGACGTGGATTTTTTACTTGTAATTAGTTGCTGGTCAGGTTCACGCCCTCGATCCTCGTTAATCTTGCCATTTCCCCATGACCAGGCCTACGATGCTATAGCGCTATGGGCACCGGGGGGGGGAAGACTGGCTAATCGGTTCACCGAGAGTTGGTTAGCCCGGATATTTCATGAATTGCTGTCGCGAGACCATGAAGATGGGTGTGCAACCGGGCAACCGTCCCGCGGTACCGCGGGATTCCGAGGCGTACCTGAACGGTACGTCGCAGGGGCCGACACCCGAGGACGCCCGGAAGGACGGCCATGTCCGTGGTCGCAGCAAGTGATTCATGAAATATCCGGGCTAGTGGGGTGGATGTAAGATGAGTAAAGTCACGCCCATGATCCAGCAATACCTGGAGATAAAAGAGAGCCATCAAGATGCGATACTCTTTTACCGCATGGGAGATTTTTATGAGATGTTCTTCGAGGATGCCATAGTTGCATCTCGAGAACTTGAGATCACCCTGACCTCCCGCGATAAACAGGCGGAAGATCCAATCCCAATGTGTGGCGTACCACACCACGCAGCGGAGACTTACATTGCCAAGCTTCTGGAAAAGGGCCACAAAGTGGCCCTCTGTGAGCAGGTGGAAGATCCGCGGCAAGCAAAAGGGTTGGTACGTCGCGAAGTGGTGCGCGTAGTAACACCGGGAACCGTCCTGGACAGTTTGGAAAGCAAGAGCCCCAATTACTTGGCAGCTGCCCACTGGGCTGGAGAGAATTGCGGCTTGGCATTTTTGGATCTTTCGACCGCAGACTTTCGCATGACGCAAACGGAGAGTCTGGCCTGGCTCCTAGAAGAATTGGGCAGGATAGAGCCTCGAGAACTCCTGGTGCCGCAGGATGCTGAACGAGACTCAAACTGGTGGCGCCGCCAGTTGTCGGAATGCAGAGTCCAATTTCTAGAGACGGAGTCTTTTGATTTCACCAGAGCCCACAAACGGTTGCTGGATCAGTTCCAGGTTCACTCCCTGGAAGGTTTTGGTGTCCGCAATCTGCCATTGGCTGTAAGTGCTGCTGGGGCGGTCCTCTCCTATGTGCAGAAGACCCAGCAGCAGGCCGCTGAACACATTCGTCGAGTTATTCCCTACCACCGCAGTGACTACATGGTCATAGACGAGGTGACCACGCGGCATTTAGAACTGTTTCGTTCCTGGCACCATGGTGGCCGTAAGGCTACACTCGTGGAACTCCTGGATCAAACGGTCACCTCCATGGGGGGACGGTTGCTGAAGGTCTGGATGCACTACCCATTGATTCAGCCTGAAGCTATTGACGTCCGGCAGGATGCTATTGTTTGTTTTCGAGAGCATGAAGCCATACGTGCCCAGGTACGCCGGGAGTTGGAAACTGTTTACGATCTTGAACGGCTTAACAGCCGGGTTGCCATGGGTTCGGCCACCCCACGCGATCTTGCCTCCTTAAGGAAGTCTTTGCAGTCTCTGCCCCGCCTTAAATATCTCCTTGGTAGTTTGGGGGATCGAACCCTGTCTGAGCTGACTGACAAATTAGATCCTCTGGAGGACGTTTCCCTTTTGCTTCAGGAAGCGCTCGTGGATAATCCACCCCCAAACCTTGCAGAGGGTGGCGCAATTAGAACAGGATACGATGAGGAGTTGGATCGGTTGCTGAGCCTCAGTCGTGATGCCAAAAAATGGATTGCCCGGCTGGAAGCAGATGAGCGGCAGAAAACAGGTATCACCTCTCTTAAGGTTGGCTACAATAAAGTTTTTGGCTATTATCTGGCAGTCTCAAGGGCTAACCTTGCCTCGGTACCGGATCGATACATTCGTAAACAGACATTGGTTAATGCTGAGCGCTACATTACTGAAGAATTAAAAGAGTATGAAACCCAGGTGCTTACCGCTGATGAGCGCCGAATTCGGTTGGAAGGAGAACTCTTTTTGGCACTCCGCGCCAAGGTTGCCAGCCAGGGGGAGCGTATTCAGATAACCGCTGCTGTGGTAGCGGAACTGGACGTCCTTGCAGCTCTGGCAGAGGTCGCTAACCACAGAAACTACTGCCGACCTCAAATTGATGACGGAGCGGAGATTCATATAGTGGAGGGACGCCACCCAGTGGTTGAGGCAGCCCTGCCCCAGGGGAGCTTCGTTCCCAATGATGTGCATCTGGATAGTGTTAGCCAGCAAGTAATAATAATTACCGGGCCCAACATGGCAGGGAAGTCCACCGTTCTTAGACAGGTGGCGCTCATAGTCCTCATGGCGCAGATGGGGGCACCTGTGCCTGCAACTTCTGCTCGAATCGGAGTTGTCGATCGCATATTTACCAGGGTAGGTGCTACTGATGAATTGACGAGGGGTCGTAGCACTTTTATGGTGGAAATGCAGGAAACCGCACATATCCTTTATCAGGCTACGGACCGCAGCTTGGTTATTTTGGATGAGATTGGCCGAGGAACCAGTACTTTTGATGGCTTGAGTATTGCCTGGGCTGTGGCCGAATTTCTCCATGACTGGCAAGGGAAAGGAATCAAGACCCTATTTGCTACTCACTATCATGAGCTCACCGATCTAGCAGAAACCGGATCACGATTGAAAAACATGAACGTGGCGGTGAAGGAGTGGGGGGACAGGATCATTTTTTTGCGAAAGCTGGTGGAAGGCGGGACAAATCGGAGCTATGGTATTCAGGTAGCACGGTTGGCAGGCTTACCCACTGAGGTTGTGGAAAGAGCCAGGCAAGTGCTTCAGCACCTGGAACAAGAGACCACGGATGTGGAAGGACTTCCGCGGTTGGCTCGCTCATCAGCAGGTCGCCAGAGTGAACAGCTCCAGCTTTCTCTCTTCCAGCAGTCAGGCCAGAAACTTCGTCGTCGCCTGCTGAATCTGGAGCTTGAGGAAATAACTCCCATTGAAGCTCTGAACGAGCTTGCCAAGCTGCGGGAATTGTTTGACGAAGAGTGAGTTTACTTGCTGTTATATTAGATTTTTATATTTATTAGTTAATATTATACTTTAATAAATTTTGTGATCTGCTTATGCGTTTTTTTCGTCCTATCATAAACGAGCCGTCGCGATTCAGCTGGCTGATCTCCCTCCTTATTTTATTGGTGTGGACGGCTGTTGCTGTTGCTCCCGTTTCAGCAGCACGTCAGGACAGGTTGAAGGGGGCAAAAGACTGTAGTCGGAGACTCTACAAATCCAAGAAACGCATTAGGTACCGGGATCAGTGGATGAGATGCGTTCAAGGTTATGAGAGCTACTACCGCAAATACCCCAAAGGCCGCCAAGCAGATGAGGCTCTTTATGCTACAGCGAAACTCTACAAGGGTCTCTATGGCTACTCTCGGCTGTCGAGCGATTTGAACGAAGCTATCAATAGGTTCAGGCAGGTTGTCAAAAGATTTCCGAAAAGCAGATTTGCTGATGACGCCCAATATCAACTAGGGGAGATCTACCGCAGGTACAAGAAGGATCCGGAACGGGCTTATGTGGAATACTTCAAGGTGGTGATGGATTTTCCTCATGGCGATATGAAGCCGCGGGCGCAAGAGCGGCTCGCGCAACTTGAGAGCAAGACGAGCAAAGGAAGGTCGAAGCAAGAGTTGCCACTCCTGCCAGAGGTACCAGCTGTGGCCTCGACTTCTCTGTCGAGGGTGACCGATATTCGCCACTGGTCTGCGCAAGACTATACCAGGATTGTGATTGATGTGAATGGCCAGATCGATTACAGCAGTCACTTGCTCAAGCCCGATCCTGCAATAGGAAAACCACCTAGGCTTTATATCGACCTTCGGAACTCAGCGCTGGATCCAACTTTTGTAGGAACTATTCCCATAGGGGATGGCCTGTTGCGCAAGGTACGAGCTGCCCAGTACAAACCCAAGGTGGTGCGGGTGGTATTGGATATCGAGACAATAGAAGACCACAAGATTTTTTCCTTGAGTGATCCCTTCCGCATTGTGATCGACGTTACGGGGGAGAGCAGAAAACGAGTACTGTTAACTGGTAAGGGAGAGGTTCCGAGCATTACCTTGGCCCAACAGCTGGGATTAGGAGTAAAAAAGGTTGTTATCGATCCTGGCCATGGGGGCAAAGACCCGGGAGCGGTAGGTCCGAGCGGAGTGCGTGAGAAAGATGTTGCCCTGGCTATTGCCAAGAAACTGCAAAAGAAACTGAGAGAAGAACTGAAGCTGGAGGCTATTCTCACTCGAAAATCGGACACATTTCTACCGCTGGAGGAACGCACTGCTCTTGCCAACACCCAGAAAGCGGATCTTTTTGTTTCCATCCATACCAATGCCCATAAGAATAAGCGTGTTTATGGTATGTCAACCTACATTCTCAACGTGGCCACCGACGCCGAGGCAGCGCGACTGGCGGCCTTTGAAAATGCCGTTTCCGCCAAACGGATCAGTGACTTGGAGAAGATACTCAACGATTTGATGCTGAATTCCAAGATTAATGAGTCCAGCCGCCTGGCCGACGCAGTTCAGCATGGGCTGCTTAAGCGTTTGCCGAAAAACTACAGTAGAGTCAAAGATCTTGGTGTGAAGCAGGCACCTTTCTATGTGTTAATTGGAGCGCGGATGCCCTCGATCATGGTGGAGGCTTCGTTTGTCACCAACAAACGGGAGGAGAAGAGATTAGCAAGTGGTGCCTACCAGGACGCAGTTGCCGACGGAATTATAGCGGGAATTCGGTCCTACATTAAACAGATCGAGAGCGTTCCTGATCGAGGATGATGCAGAGGAGATTTTGGATTGTAGATTTAAGATTGCAGATTGATGAAAGGCGCAAGGCACAAGGCGCAAGGAAGAAGGTACAGCACTTTCTTTAACAATTCCTGTAGGAGCAAGCTTTGCTTGCGATAGAAGGATATACGAGTTGCGGGATTTCGGAGTGCGGATTTGAGAAGGCATAGAGCAAAATTCAGGTTTCAGGTTTCAGCTCTTGTGTTTTTCTTTCCTGACACCTGACACCCTGAGATTTGGTTCTTGGGATTTGGGATTTGTCCTGCGGACTCCCACCGTTCGGGTGGGTTCCCGGTTCAAGATTGTGGATTTGAGATTGAAGGACAGTATGGAAACAGAGATCAAGCCAGGAGCGAAAGTCGAATTTTTTGAGAGCAAAAAACTCCTGTGTGCGGTATGCCTGGAGGTGAAGAACAGCCGGGTGCTGGTGCTGACTGAACAAGATCGCGAGGCTAATGTTTCTCTCACGCGAATTCTTCATATTGATGATGAACTCCTTGATGTCGAACAAAGCAGGACTCAGTTGGTGGCTGCCCTCCAGGAGGCGGCAACGAGGCGCCAGAATCTCATGAACCGCGTCTCCGTGGAAGAGTTGTGGGATTTGCTACACGAGGAAGAAGGAGGATTCGCTAGCCAACACCTGGCAGAAATCTGTTTCAATGAAGAGATTACTGCAGATCATACCTCGGCTGTGTTCAGGGCTCTCCTCACAGATGACCTCCACTTTAAGTACAAGGGGGGGGTTTTTTACGCCAACAGCCCAGAAAGGCTCGAACAGATAAGAATTCAGTATGAACGACAAGCCCAGAGGGAAAAAGAGTTGGCAGAGGGGAGTGCTTGGCTCGCAGCAGTGTGGCAGGGTGAACCAGCCGTAGAACTCGAGAATCGGGAACACTATGTACAAATGCTCCAAGATTTCTGTCTCCTGGGTAACGAGGCCCCCAATTACCAGCAAATCAAGAAAATCCTTACCATGGCTCACGTTCCCGTGCCGCAGGGCGTATTCGAACTACTGGTCAAGTTGGGTGTCTGGAGGGTGGATGAAAACCTTTACCTCCACCGTTTTGGTATCCAACAAGAATTTTCATCTGGCATTATCGACGCTGCCACTCAGGCTGCCGGAGATTTGAGGGGTACGAGTAACAGGGATGAGGGAGGCTTACGTGAGGACCTGACCTCAATCTCCGTTCTAACCATCGACGGATCTACGACGAGAGATTATGACGACGGGCTCAGCATGCGTGCAGTGGAAAATGGCACTGAGGTGGGAATTCACATTGCTGATGCAGCAGCGGTAGTTTTTCCTGATAGTCCCTTGGACAACGAGGCTCTGGAACGGGTCACCTCCCATTATTTACCAGATACCAGAATCCCCATGCTGCCTACAATGATTTCCGAAGATGTCTGTAGCCTCAGACAAGGGGAGGAACGGTTGGCTTTGAGTTTGCTGGTTCGCTTTGACAGTGAGGATCAGTTGCAAGATTATCGGTTTGTTCCAAGCCGGATACGAGTCCAGCGACAACTTACCTACTCAGAAGCCAACGAATTGGTGGCAACTGAAGAGGATCTTGGTAACCTTTACCGTCTTTGCACCCGACTCCGGCGACAGAGGATTAAACAGGGAGCGCTTCTCTTACCACTGCCCGAACTCCGTATCTGGGTGAACAGCAATAACGATATTAATATTGGCAAGCTGGATCGTGAGACTCCTTCACAGCTGATAGTCTCCGAGCTCATGATCCTGGCCAACGGTTTAGCTGCTCAAGCACTGGCCGCCAATAATGTTCCAGCTATCTATCGCAGCCAAGAGAAACCCCAAGAGAATCTCGTGGGTGAAGGCACTGACGATCTCTATCTCAATTATTCGCAACGCCGTTATCTGAGCCGAGCCGAACTGGGCGTTAAACCTAAACCACACAACGGCCTGGGCGTAACCGCATATACCAATTGGACGTCTCCCATCCGCCGTTATATGGATTTGGTGGTTTTACGGCAGCTAAAGAGTATGGTGCAGGAAGAACTTCCCGTATATACGCTGGAAGCCCTGGAGCCAATTGTTGCCAGGATAACCATTGGTCAGAGTCAAGCTTTGCAAATGAAAAGGGAATGGACAAGATATTGGATTCTTAAATATTTGGAAAAAGAGCAGATCAAGTTCTTGGACGCTCTGGTCTTGAGACAGGGCAGGAGAACTTACAATTTGTTAATACCAGAGTGTCTGTTGGAAGCCAGGATGCCTCTGGAGGAGGGAAGGGGCCTAAGCCCCGGAGATCATTTTCGAGTGGAGGTGTTACGTGTGAATGCCAGGGAGGAGGTATTGAAGCTCAGAATGGTGTGATTCCAGCTTGGCTGAAATGCTAGGCACTAAACACTAGGCACTAAGCACTGAGAACAGTTTATTCTTCAAGATTTCACTTGGCAGAGGACAGAATCTGAGTTTTCCTGTTTTCTGACTTCTGACTTCTGACTTCTGACTTCTGACTACTGACTACTGACTACTCTTTTCCTCACCACCTCCCTGCATCAGATAAGCCTCTATCAGCTCGTCCAAATCACCATCCAGGACTGCATCAACATTTCCCCTTTCCAATTGAGTTCTGTGATCTTTCACGAGTTGGTAGGGATGAAGCACGTAAGAGCGGATCTGACTACCCCAAGCGATATCTTCGAGGGAATCATGGATTTCCTGCATTTTCTCTGATTGGAGCTGCTGTTCCCTTTCATAGAGACGCGAACGCAACACCTTCATAGCCATTTCTCTGTTGCGGTGTTGTGATTTTTCATTCTGACACTGAACAATTATCCCTGTGGGTATGTGGGTTATGCGGACCGCTGAGTCGGTCTTGTTGACATGTTGGCCACCAGCCCCACTGGCTCTGTAGGTGTCGACCTTGATCTCCGCGGGTTTGATTTCGATTACAATTTCATCTTCCACTTGAGGGTAGACGAATACCGCCGCGAAAGAGGTATGGCGTCGACCGCTGGCGTCAAAAGGGGATATACGCACCAGGCGGTGTATGCCCTTTTCGGCTTTTAGTAAGCCGTATGCATATGGGCCGCTGGAGGCATAAGTAACGCTCTTAATACCCGCCTCCTCACCGGGCTGTATGTCGATAATCTGATTCTTGAACTCCCGTTTCTCAGCCCAGCGCAAGTACATCCGCAGAAGCATCTCCGTCCAGTCCTGGGCTTCAGTCCCACCGGCGCCGGCGTTTATGCTAACAATTGCGCCGAGAGGATCATCAGCACCGCCCAACATTCGTTGGAATTCTTGGGCTGATATCTCCGCATCGATGGCCTTGAGTTTTTGAGATATCTCGTCCAGTTCTTCAAGGTCTTCCTCTTCGAGGGCCATATCCAAAAGAATGGTGACATCTTCCAGTTCGTCGTTCAACCGCTCGAATCGCTCTACGATATCGGAGAGAACTGCGCGTTCTTTTAAAAGCTGAGGCTGTTTGTCAGGGTTGTCCCAGAAGCCTTCCTTGGACATTATGGTTTCAATTTGCTTAAGGCGGTGGGATTTTTGGGGGATGTCAAAGATGACCTCGCAGATCTTGTAACCGGTCAAGCAGTTCTTTGATCTGTGATTTAGATGGAGAAGTCATGAATTTCTCTCCTTTG
>Ga0255044_10000083_pt1 | contig 16143 bp, 24 predicted proteins | sample BC1_12_21_MG_FD_183651 | JGI IMG/M metagenome (GOLD analysis project Ga0255044, IMG submission 183651) | Seawater microbial communities from Strait of Georgia, British Columbia, Canada - BC1_12_21 | ecosystem: Environmental > Aquatic > Marine > Strait | place: Canada: British Columbia... | reverse complement strand
AGAACTAAAAAGAAAAAAAGGGACTAAACCAAAAAGAAAACAAAAGATACAAAAACCCAATATAGGGACACCCTCATCAAAAAACCCAAAACTTAAGGAAAGTGGTAAGAATAAAATGAACTCTTTAATAGAAGATATTTTTACAAAAAAAGATTTTGATAAGGAATTTGTTGAAAAAAGAAAAAAGGATTTGAGGTTGAATGGTATTGAATCGTTGGAAAGTATAAGGGAAACAAACCCAATACTAATAAGAAAGGTCGGTACTCTTAAAGATTTAATAGAAAAAAATAGTGCTAGTGGTGAAGAAAAAGCTGTAATACTAAACTTTTTATTAGATATAGACATGACAGATGTGCCACAACAATATAAAGAAGAATTAAAAAAGAAAATTAGATAATGGCGAATTCCAAATTAAAAGGTGTAACTATTACTATAGAAAAAGATGTTAACCATCATCTAAAAAAGATATTTAACGCTTATTGTGGTGACAGAAATGTGGAAGGGTATACTAGACTAAAAAATCTATGTGATAGTAGTGATATATCATATGAACAATTAGCTAGAGTTAAAAATTTCTTTGATAGTTTCACTGGTAAAAAAAGTGATACCCCATACTTGTTAAACGGTGGAACCAAAATGAAAGATTGGGTTGAGATGAGTTTAAGTAATATGAGGGATAGTGTTGAAAGTAAAAAGAAAAATATGAGTAACGTAGGAATGCCTAACCAATATCAGAAAGAAAAAATAACGATTGATGGTGTAAAAATAGACAATCATGACACAGATACCAACAAAATTTTAAGACAAGAAGGTATTTATAATATAAAGGTCTTGGATGACCTTATAACAACAATTAATAAAAACAAACAATTATGTCACATTTCTTAGGGCCAATCGCCCCAATATTAACAGACGAAGCTTCAGTACAGGAATTAAACCCAAACGGTGGTGCGGTCACAAACCAACTACCATCATTAAAAGTAGAGAGTATTATACAAAGAGCCAATATAACATCTTTTAATGAATTTAAAAATGTACCAAATCAAGGTTATAGCGCACAAAATCCGGCAGCACAATCTGACGGTGATGACCATGGTAGAGGTGAAACAGGCCCAAACTCTGGTGTTGGGACAATAATAGATGAACAAAGAAAAGATACACTACTTTATTCATCTGGTAATAAATATTCACCTGGTGGAGCCGGTAGTAATTACTACAGCTTTAGTTTTGGTGAACAATATTGGTAGAGATGAAACTTTACTCTCTTCTAGAAAATATTATATTAGAGGTAGCTAGTAGGTCTGAGATTGAAGACTCGATAGAGAAACACAGAACTTGTAGGGTTTATTACGAAGGTGATGAAACACAGGTTAAAGGGTGGAGGTGGATTGAACCTTACGTTTATGGTGATTCTTTAGCGGGTAACCCTATAATCAGAGTCTACCAAATACAAGGTGTTACTGACACAGAGCAACCTGGTTGGAAAACATTTAGAGCGGATAAGATAACCTCATGGGTTAAAACGCCTAAAATGTTTTACGTACCTATATCTGATAGAATCAGCGGAATACCAAAATATAACCCAAATGGAGATAGGAGTATGACAAGAATATATAAACAAGCAAAATTTTAAAAATGGACCCAAAATTAAAAGCAATATTACAAAAAGCTAAAGAGATAGATATAAAGGCTAGAAAATACGATTCTGTGGATACTAGTGTTTTAGAGAATAGTGTTAATGGTAGAATTAATAATAGTGGTAACGGTGGCACACTTCATGACCAAATGGGCACAACACAGTCAGCTGTTATGTCAGAAACAACCACACAAGTAAAACCAAACATAAACCCTGATTCGGAAAATTATAATCAAATGGTGAAAGAATCTAAGTTACCACCAGAAATAATGCAAGCTATGTTGGAAAACCCAATTCCACAACCGGATATGCCTGGTACGTTCTCAATGGACGAACAATCAATCAGAGAAATAAACCCAAATTACGGTAAAAAAAATATTAACGAAGTGGTACCAAAATCACCTTCACCACAAAAATCATCAGTAACATCAAAACCTAATAGTAATGTAATGAGAAAAATGATAGCTGAAGAAATCGCTAGAGTTTTACCTTCTATAGTTGAGAAGTATTTTGATAAAAAATTAATTCAAGAAAATGTTAAAGTACTACAATCTTTAAAAATAAAACCAAGAAAAAAATCTTGATAACAAATAAATAAAAAATGGAAAAATGACTCAAAAAGGATGTGGTTGTAAAGGCAGCAAAGGAAAATGTAACGATAGACCAAAAATAACAAAATAGACAATAAAACCCAACACGTAGTTGGGTTTTTTGTTTACTAACAAAAATAGTTTATTATATTAATAAAAATATTAAACTATGGGTAAAATAAAAGTTTTAGTCCTACCATCAGATAGGACTGGGGTATCAAAATTCCGTTCTGTGGAACCCCACATGAAATTACAAGAGACGTATAATGACGATTTCCATGTTGACATTGTTACCGCCGGAACAATGGATTTTACGTGGGAGGATACAGAATTACTAAAAAAATATGATATAGTACATTTTCATAGAACATTACCAACAATTATAAACGGTCAATATAGTCACGTATACTTAGATAATATGTTCTCAATTCTAGATAAACTACATAGTTTAGATATTATTACTATTATGGACTTAGATGACTATTGGTCCCCATCAAAAGACCACCCAGCTTATCAAATGATTATAAATGATAACTTACCGCATAAGATTAGGGAAAACATAAAAAAAGTTAATTACGTAACAACTACAACACCAATTTTTGCTGAAGAAATAAAAAAATTAAACAAAAATGTTTTAGTATTACCTAACGCTATAGACCCAGAAGAAAAACAATTCACCCCTAGACCAGAAAGCACAACTAAATCACCGAGAATTGGGTGGTTAGGTGGTTCATCACATTTAAAAGATTTGGAGATTATCGGTGGTAGTGTGAGTAGATTTTTAATAGAGAATAAAGATAATTCACAAATGGTTTTATGTGGGTTTGACACAAGGGGTAATGTAACCGAAATTGATAAAAACACTAAACAACAAAAAACTAGAAAAATTAAACCAGAAGAAAGTGTTTGGGCTAGATATGAAGAATTATTTACTGGTAACTATAAATTAGTTTCTGACGATTATTTGTCTGAATTAAAGAAATTTGATGAATCTAGTGGTAAAAAATATAATGATTTAGTTGAGCCTTATAGAAGAGTATGGACCAAACCCATTACTTCATACGCCTCAAATTATAATTTATTTGATATATCGATGGCCCCACTTAAAGAACATATGTTTAATAAGGTAAAATCACAATTAAAGGTAATTGAATCCGGATTCCATAAGAAAGCTTTAATTGCACAAAACTATGGGCCTTATAAAATAGATTGTATAAATTTATTTGAGTATGGTGGTGGGATTAATGAAAAAGGTAATGCCATTTTAGTAGATACTAGAAAAAATCATAAGGATTGGTATAAATCACTTAAAAAATTAAATGATAATCCAGAATTAATTGATTTATTAAAAAATAATTTGTATGATACGGTTAAGGATAAATACCATATAAATACGGTTACTAAAACAAGAGCTGAATTTTATAAAACAATAGTAAAAGACAACAAAAAAGAAGTAGAACAATTAATAGAGGAAACAAATGCAGTTTAAAGTAGACAAATTATTATTTTTTGACATTGAATCGGTAAGTCAATATAAAGACTTATATGATATGCCTGATAGACAATTAAAAATGTGGGAATCTTATTATGATTCATTTAGAAAAAAAGTAACTGACGAAAGCCAAATACCAACCGAAATGGTTGAAGGTGAGTGTCGCCCAGACCTAATGAAGAGGGTAAAACAAGAGGTTTATAGACAAACTGCGGCATTTTTTCCTGAGTTTGGGAAAGTTGCTTGTGTTTCTATGGCATTTGTTACTAAAGGTGGTGAGATTAGATTTGAATCTTTTTATGGTGAAGATGAATTACATATCTTAAATGAGACTAGAAAAGTATTTGATAAGATTGAACCTCTTGGTTTTGACCTTTGTGGTCAAAGTATTAAAATGTTTGATATACCATTTTTGGGTAAAAGATACTTTATCAACGGAATGAAACCACCAAGACTTTTTCCAAAACACGATACAAAACCTTGGGAACTTAGAGTGTTGGATACGAAAGATGTTTGGCAATTTGGTAATAATTGGTCTTTGGGTTCCTTGGACCTAATGTGTTCTGTACTAGACATAGATTCACCTAAAAATGGTGACGTTAAAGGTGATACAGTTAATAAGAACTATTGGGAGGGTAACCACGAAGAAATTAAAGAGTATTGTGAAAAAGACGTAAAAGCTCTTGTAGATATAATAACAAAATTAAATAATTTAAAATAATGGCGGAAATTAATAAACAAATCGAAGAACTAAAATCGTTAGCTGAAATGGATATGTTACCGGATGAGACAAAAGAAGAAATTAGGGCGGCAATAAAATTAGCTGAATCAGTACAGGAATATGACAAAAATCCAGAATTTGGTTCGTCAGAACCAAAAAAAATACCAATTAAATATATTAATAAATCACCACATAAAAATCCAGTGTATGCTAAAGAAGGTGACTCAGGGTTTGATTTAAGAGCAAACGAAAAAGGTTCTTTAAAATCTCTAGAGAGAAAGCTAGTACCAACTGGTTTATTTTTTGAATTACCCGAAGGGTTTGAATTACAAATTAGACCAAGAAGTGGTTTAGCGTATAAAAATGGTGTTACAGTCCTTAATTCACCTGGAACAGTAGATACTGGTTATAGGGGTGAGATTAAAGTTCTTTTAGTTAACTTAAGTACTGAAAAATTTACTTGGGAAAAGGGTGAAAGAATCGCTCAAGGTGTTGTTGCACATAGAATTGGTTCTGATTTTGGTGAATTGGTAGAAGTTATGGAAATAAATGAATCTGATAGAGGTTCAGGTGGATTTGGTTCAACAGGTACAAAGTAATGAGTGTAGTAGCGGTAAAAGTAGAAAAAGATAAAATAACCATTGGGGCTGATAGTATATTAGTTTCTGGTTGGACACAAGAAAAAGACAAGTTAGCCAAACTTAACGAAGTTAATGGTATGGTTGTTGGTGATGTGGGTGACGCTCAAGAAGGGGCTCTGTTTCTTATGTATTGTAAAACACGTAAACCTAGAGAGGCTTCAGTTGAAGCTTTAGTGGAATTTATGTCAGAGTTTCAAGATTGGATGACTAAAAAGGTAGAAGTGAACAAGTTAGAAAATCAATACGTTATTATTTTAGGTGGAAAAGCTTTTATGATGGAAGGGTTTTTTATTAAAGAAGTGACCGATTATACCGCGATTGGAGCTGGTATGGATTACTCTTTAGCCGCACTTTATTTAGGTAACTCAGTTAAAGAATCTATAAAGGCAGCTTGTCACTTGTCAATATATTGTGAGGAACCAATTAATATTATGGAAATTAAAAAATAATGAAAAGATTAATAAAAATGCCATCTGAAAGTTTAGAAGACATGTTTTTTGAAATATGCCTTAAGTCTAAATCTGGATGTAATGTAAAAGTTGGTGATAAATATTATAATGTATATGTCAATGCTGTTGGTGAATATGTAACGACTGAATTTAAATTAGATTATGAACTAACAGAAGAAGAGTTTAAAAAATTTAAAAAATGATTAGCGTTATATACTCAACTAGAACCACTAAACCAGAATTTATTGAACAAATAAAAAAAACTAGTGGTGTACATAAAATAGAAATTATAGAAATTGTTAACGATGGGGTGATGTCATTAACACAAGCATATAATAAAGGTTTAAAAGAAACAAATAATGATATAGTAGTTTTTTGTCATGATGATATTATTTTTAATACCAAAAATTGGGGCCGTAAATTAAAGTCTTTATTTGATAAAAATCCTAAGTATGGTATTATTGGCATTGCTGGTACTACAGATTTAATAGATGGTAGGTGGTGGACCATAAAAGAGTCTATGAACGGTGTTGTCTCACACCAACACGAAGGTAAAAAATGGACCAACCATTATTCAAAAGACCAAGGTAAAACCATAACCGACATGGTTGTTTTAGATGGTTTATTTTTCGCTATAGACAAAACAAAGATAAAACATGAGTTTGATGAAGATTTTCATGGATTTCATTTTTATGATATTTCGTTTTGTTTTCCTAATTATTTAGATGGGGTTAAAATTGGATTGACAACATTTATAAGAGTCACACATTTATCTATTGGACAAACCAATAAACAATGGGAAGGGCATAAAGTTAGGTTTGAAGAAAAATACAAAGATAAATTACCAATTAGATTAACAAATAATAAAACTTGGGAAGAGAAATTAAATTTTGACCCAAATTCAGTTGCTTTTGGTATGGTAACATATAATGCCGAACATAGAATTAAACAAAGCGCCTTTACTGTACCTAAATGGGTTAAAAATTTTGTTATTGTTAATGATGGGACACCGTATTCTGAAAACGCTTATCCCGAACAAGCACATATTATACAACACGAAAAAAACAAATCTGTTGGTGCCGCTAAAACAACCGCGATTAATTATTTATTAGAAAACACTAATTGTGAACACATATTCATAATGGAAGACGATATTCTTATTAAAGACGAAAATGTTTTTAAAGAATATATTAGACACTCTCTTATTTCAGGTATTAAACATTTAAATTTTGCTTTGCACGGCCCCGCTAATAAAAAAGGTGGTCAAGGATTTAAAACTCTAGACGACAGAAAAGATACTGATGGTGAACCAAACCCAAGAATGGTTATCCCATATAGTAATGGTGATAAAGATAATGAAGATGTTAGGGTGGCTTTATACCCTAATTGTGTTGGTGCCTTTTCATATTATTATAGACCAGTGTTAGAAGATTTAGGTGGGTTTGACCCAGTATTTAAAAACGCGTGGGAACACGTAGAACATACATACCAAGCAATTAAAAAGGGATACCACCCCGCTTTTTGGTATTTCGCGGATATAGATAGAAGTTGGGAATACCTTACCGATATACCAAACTCAATAGAAGAAAGTACCATAGGACATACACCAACATGGAATGAAAATTTTAGAAAAGGGACCGCGTGGTATAAAAAGAAACATGGGGTAACACCAACAGAAACCCCTGTTGCAACACCAGAGATGGTTCAACAACAATTACAAGCAATATATCAAAATAGAGGATGATGATAGATTTTAAAGATGTAACATTTATAGTACCAGTAAGGTTCGATTCGGAAGATAGAAGAAACAACTTCAAGACATCAATGAATTACCTTTTAAGAAACTTTGATACGAATATTATTGTATTAGATAGTGATAAAAAATCTAACGAAGAATTTGTTAAATCTGTTTCAGAAAAAATTAAATATATTTTTGAGGAAAATGATGAAAAATTATTTCATAGAACAAGATTATTAAATGATATGACTAAATTAGCAGAAACAGAAATAGTTGTTAATTATGATGTTGATGTCATTTTTCCGGTAGCCCAATATATAGACGCTAAGAAAAAAATAGAAGAAGGGTGTACAATGTGTTTTCCTTATGCTGGAAATTTTTATGATATACCTAGAAAATTCTTTGATTTAGTTAATGATGATAAACTATTGGAAATACCCTTGGGACAATGCACTTTATTTAACCCCAACTCTGTTGGTGGGGCTCTTTTCTTCCATAAAGAAAGATATCGTGAAATTGGTTGGGAAAACGAAAATTTTATTTCATGGGGGCATGAAGATTGGGAAAGAATTCACAGAGTCAAATTTTTAGGGTATGAGTTATGTAGGACAAATGGTGTTTTATATCATCTAACACACAGTAGAACCTCAAATAGTAACGAAAGAAATCCTTTTTATGTGTTTAATGGACAAGAAATACAAAGAATAAAAAGATTAAATAAAGAACAACTCTTAAATGAGATAAAAAAATGGAAATGGAAAAAATAAAATCATATAGTAGTCATGGCCAAGATTTATTCCCATTATATATAATGGGAAATAAACCGGGTTATTGGGTGGACATAGGTGCTCGCACTTTTTATACATCACCTTTCGGAGCAAATAACACACGTCTTTTATATGAAAATGGTTGGCAAGGTCTTTCTTTAGATATTCAAGATTTTCATAGTGAATATAAAAACCTAAAAAACGTACACTTTGAGGTTGTAGATTGTAAAAACAAAGAAAAAATAAAAGAAATTTTTTTAAAACATAACGTGCCTACAATTATTGATTATCTTTCTCACGATATTGATGAATCTAAAACAATAGAGGGTTTAAAAAGTATAGATTTTAATAAATATAAATTTAGGTGTATTACTATAGAAAACGCTTCTTATATTTTTGGGCAGCAAAATAAAATAAAACAAAGAGAGTTTTTAAAGTCCCATGGTTATGTGTTAGCTGGTGAAATAATAGATTTTGAGGATTGGTGGGTTCATCCTGACCTTGTAGATTTAAATAGAGTAAAACATATTGAACGCATTAAAGAAATAACTATCCCATTTACTGGTACTAATAAATTAGAAAGATTAAATAGACTTACATTAAATTTAAAATAATTATATTAAATTTTTATTAGTCACTAAAACCTAAAAAACCACTTAAAAATATGGATAACACAACCAAAATTTACTTCGCTCCAGCTTGGGGTCTTTCAAGTAAACAAATGGTAGATTGGTATAAAAAACAAACACCAAACAGTGACGGTATTTGGGAAAATATTTCGTGTGTGTATGATAAAAAAAACGCTAATTTTATTATTATGCAGGATTCTACTTCTGAAAATATAAATTACGAAAAAACAATATTTTTTGGTAAAGAACCTAACCATATATCAAAACACAGATGTTCTAAATGTTTAAAAGAGTTTCATCACGAAAAGAGTAACACTTGGATGCCACAAGTTTGGTGGTTAGATTTTACTTACGATGAACTAATTAAATTAAAACCAAAAAAAACAAAAAATTTAAGTGTTATAAATTCTATTAAACAATCAACAGAAGGACACAGAAAAAGAGTTTCTTTAATAAATAAATTAACAAAAAAATATCCCGAAGAATTAGAGGTTTGGGGGTCAATAACAAGGGGTAAAGAAAATAAAGGACCATTTAAAACTAAACTACCCCCTAAAAATAAAAAAGAAGGTATATTACCTTATAGATATCATTTAACCATTGAAAATGGTTCATCCCCTTTTTACTTTTCAGAAAAAATAGTAGACCCTTTACTATGCTGGTCAATGCCTATATATTGGGGGTGTAAAAATATAGATAAATTTTTACCTAAAGGCTCCTATATTAATATAGACATCAATAAAAGTGGTGTTGAAGACGAGATAATTGAAATCTCTAAAAGTACACTATTTGAGGAAAATATTGATAATATTGCGGAAGCAAGGGAGTTAATGTTAAATAAATATAATTTATGGCCCACAATAAAATATTCTTTAGAAACAGAAAATATATTAAAAAATGTTTAACCTATCAGTACTTTCACCTTTAAAAATAACAAATGAAAAACAATTTAGTTTATTTTGTGAATGTTTAGAAACTTACAAAGATATCATAGTTAGTGATGGTACGGAATTAATAATAGTTAATGAATCTCCTAAAGAATTTAAAAATAAAGTTAATGATAAACTAATTTCTATTAAACCTAATCTTATAAATTTAAACCAAAAAGGTTTTGTCAACTCTGTTAGAGGTTTAATTGATAAATCTAAAGGAAAATATATAATGTTTTTTTTAGATGATGTGGAAATGGTTTATAACTCAAAAAAAATTTGTGATTCGGTTATTGACTGTATGATTAAAAACCAAAAAATATTACAAGTTAAGATAGGTGGAGGGAAAGTTAGTAATACCCCAAAATCTAAAAACGTTAAGAAATTTTCTAACACCCATAAAAAATTAAATATTAATGAAAGTTTTAATATTTGGTTAAATAAAAATACTGAAGAGTATAAAAATAACAATTATGTAATAACTCATTGGAATTGTATAACTAGGGGTGACTTACTTAGAGATTTTAATAGTAGACTAAAAACAAATACCCCCACATGGGATGGTTTAACTTTAGCCTTTTCAAATACATTTAAGGAAGAGATAAAAAATTACTACACTGGTTGGTTAAACTTACAAAGTTTTATATATCCATGGGGTAGAACTAAATATAATAAAAAAGAGTGGATTCAATTAACTGAATCTTAAAAAAAAATAACATGAATAAGTTACATTTAGGTTGTGGTGATAAAATACTACCCAATTTCACCAATATAGATATAAGACCAATGAAAGGGGTTGATTTAGTTGAAGATATAAGTAATTTAAATCAAATAAATAATGATAGCGTAGAATTGATTTATGCTTGTCACGTTTTAGAACATTTTGGTAGAAGAGAGTATTTAAAGGTTTTATCTAGGTGGTTTGAGGTATTAAAAAGTGGTGGTGTTTTAAGGTTAGCAGTCCCAGACTTCGAAAAAGTAGTTAAACATTATACTGAAAATAAAGATTTAAAAAAAATAATGGGTTTTATGTATGGTGGTCAAACTTATGAACAAAACTACCATTACTGTACTTGGGATTTTAAATCCTTATCTGAAGATTTAAAATATATTGGGTTTAAAAAAGTTTATAGATATAATTGGAGAGAAACCGAACATTCTGAAATTGATGATTTTTCACAGGCATACTTACCACACATGGATAAAGAAAATGGTGAACTAATGAGTTTAAACATTGAAGCAATTAAATAATATTAATATGGAACTAGAAATACAACAAAATTTAAATACAGATAATTGGTTTAACTACCAAAATTTTTATAAAATTATTTCCGAAAAGGATTTTAATATTTTCGTAGAAGTTGGCACATGGAAAGGTCATTCAATTTGTTACTTAGGTAACTTACTTAAAGATAAAGATGTTAAGATTTATGCGGTAGATTTATGGGATGAAACATATAAATATGAAGACAACCCTAGACTTAAAAAACAAAAAGTTATTTTATATGATATTTTTAAACAAAACCTAAAAAATAATGGTCTAAGTGATAAGGTTATAGATATTAAGAGTTTATCATGGGAAGCCGCATCAAATTTCAAAGATGGGGAAGTAGATTTTGTTTTCATAGATGCTGACCATGAATATGAATCCGTGATTAAAGACATCAAAGCATGGTTACCCAAAATCAAAAAAAACGGTATAATTTCAGGACATGATTACTTTAACCCTTGTGGAGTGAAAAAAGCTGTAGATGAGATTTTCGGTGATAATGTAATGTTTAACGGACCTTGCTGGTTTGTAGAATTATAAAAATATAAATTATGCCTATATCAGATAAATACAAATTAATTTTTGTTCACATACCTAAAAACGCAGGTACTGCGATAACAAACACTTTAGAGATGGTAGACATTGGTCATCACGGATGGAGTTATTATAAAAATAAGTACCCCAATAAATGGGAAAATTATAAAAAAATAAGTGTTATTAGAAACCCTTGGGACAGGGTTGTTTCCTGTTATGAATACGCTAAAATGGATAAAAGTTATTGGCACGCAAAAGAAGGTAAGGCTAGAGCTGGTAAACATTTAGATTATGATTTACTAAAAGATAAATCATTTGAACAATGTTTAAATATTTTAAAAAACACACCCCAAAGTCTAAAACATCAAGGTTGGAAAAACCAATCGGATTACATATATCAAAATAACCAACTAATGGTTGACCATACTTTAGATATGTATGAAATTAACGATAAATTAACTGATATACTTGGTTTTGAAATTAATATACCTAAAATTAACGTTAGTAATAATAAAGATTATAGAGAATATTACGTTAACAATGATTTAATAGATATTGTATCTAAAAATTATAAAATAGATTTAATAAATTTTAATTATGAAGAATCATTTAATATCTTATCCTAGGTCGGGTAATCATTGGGTTAGGTTTATTGTGGAGTGGTTTTCTGGTAAACCAACTAAAGGTATGAGCAAAGACGATAAACCCATCTATATTAATTTAGTTAATAAGGATACTCTAAGTCATGTCTCTGGTACTGATTATATACTTTTTAAAAATCATTGGTACTCAAACATTAAACCTAATGAAAACTTAATTTTAATAGTTAGAAACCCCAAGGAAGCTATTATGAGACATAAAAATAAATTTACTGATGATGATTTAAAATGGTTTATGGGTTTAATAAAATCTTTTCATAACCATAAAGGCAATAAAATGTTAATTTATTATGAAGACCTGCTAACTCAACCCGAGAATAACATAGAAAAACTTTTAAAATTTTTAAATATTTTAGATAAAAAAAAATTAAGTATTTTTATGAGTAAGTATGAAGAATTATTTAATGAATCTATAAATGTTTATGATAATACAGGTAAAAAAGAAATAATTTCAGGTGGTAAAGGTAGGGTTTCTAAGACTAAGGGCAATAAATTAAAATTCCATAGTAATTCATTAACCAAGGAAGATAATCAAAGATTTATAAATTATTTGAACAATGGTGGGGTAAAAAAATATATAATTAGATATGAATAAAAAAGTTTTAATTACGGGAATTAACGGACAAGATGGTTCATATCTTGCAGAATTTTTAATAGAAAAAGAATATGAAGTATGGGGCACAGTAAAGAGAAATTCCGTATCCGAAACACAATCAACAAGGATAGAACATTTATGTTCATCAGGTAAAATTAATTTAGAATACGCTGATTTAACTGACATGGCATCATTGGTTAGGGTATTGCAAAAAATACAACCAAATGAAATATATAATTTAGCGGCTCAATCACATGTAAGGGTCAGTTTTGACCAACCAATATATACCGCAAATGCAACAGGTTTAGGGACACTTAACTTATTAGAAGCTTGTAGAATGGTTTCACCTAATTCTAAAATATACCAAGCTTCTTCATCTGAAATGTTTGGTAATAATATTGATGCGGATGGATATCAAAGAGAAACTACCCCCATGAATCCTGTATCACCATATGGGTGTGCTAAAGTATTTTCATATAATATTACAAGAAACTATAGAAATTCTTATGGGATGAAAATATGGAACGGAATCCTTTTTAATCATGAATCACCAAGAAGGGGGACAAACTTCGTTACAAATAAAGTTGTTAAGGCAGCGGTTAGGGTTAAATTAGGGTTACAAGAAAAATTACACTTAGGTAATTTAGATGCGACTAGAGATTGGGGTCACGCTAAAGACTACGTTGAGGCTATGTGGTTAATGTTACAAGATGATAATCCTAATGATTATGCTTGTGCAACAGGTGTTTCACATTCGGTTAAGGATTTATGTGAATACACTTTTAATAGATTAGATTTAGATTTTAGAGATTATGTGGTAATTGATGAAAAACATATGAGACCTGAAGAGTTACATGATTTAAAAGGTGACTCTACTAAACTAAGAAAAGAGTTAGGGTGGAAACCTAAATACACTTTTGAATCCATGTTGGATGAAATGATTTCTTATTGGTTGGATTATTATAAAGAATCGGAGATTACAATGGGAATACCAAACGAAGTTATGAACACTATGTTAAAACCAAGAGTTTAATATACACATTTTAATCAAATTTAATATATTTTATATATGAGTCAAAAAAGAAGAAGGAACAAACAACTTTCAGAAGAAGATATCAAAGAAATGGAAACATTTCTTAATAGAAACAACATAGAAGAGGACAAACTATTCTCAACAATATCAATAAACGTTAAATGTAAAACGGAAAACCAAAAAAAATTAGTTAATTCAATAAAACAAAACGAGATTACAATATGTAGTGGGTTACCAGGTTCTGGCAAAACTTTTTTATCTTGTGCTGAATCTTTGAAGTTAATTAAATCAAGACCAAGGTATAAAAGAATTGTTTTAGTTAAATCTATTGTACCACTTAAAAACGAAGAAATTGGTCATCTTCCTGGTGATTTAAAAGAAAAAATGGCACCCATTATGGAATCATTTACCGATAACATTAGAAAACTTATCGGTATGAGTCGAATGGAAAAATTAATGGAATTAGGTGTTATTGAAATAGTACCTATAGCTTTCGCTAGGGGGAGAAGTATTGATAACTCTATCATATTAATTGATGAGGCACAAAATATATCAATGGATAATATAAGGACGTTAATGACAAGAATTGGTAATGATTCAAAAATGGTTATTATGGGCGATGTTAGACAAAAAGATATTAGAAATAAAAAGGATAGTTCATTAGAAATAGTTTTAAATAAATTTAAAAACGTTGAAGGGTTTGGTACTGTAGAATTAAGAGACCCCGAAGACGTTGTTAGGAATAAAATAATAAAGGTGATTGAGGATGTGTTTGAGAGTATCACAAATAGTAACGAAGCCCAAAGGGTTAATGCATAATGAACATTAGAATAGATAGAAAAAGACATTTATTAAAATCTGTAACTTGGAGAATAATAGCTTCTATAACCTCATTTTTAATTGGGTGGGTGGTTACTGGTAGTTTAAATGTTGGGGTTACTGTGGGTGTGTTTGATATTGTCATTAAATTTATACTTTATTATTTCCATGAAAGAATATGGTATATGTCTAAATTTGGGGTTAAAAAATAAATTAATATGTGGGGTTATACAATATTAGAGTGGTTTTTTGAACTAGGATTTAAAGAAGAACCTAAAGGTGTGTTATTACAAATAGATAACGGTGATACCCAATACCTAACAATGAAAGAATATAAAATATTTTTAAAAAATAGAGAAAAATTAGAAAATGAAAATAGGGATATCAATTGATGGGGTCTTAAGAGATTTATTAGGCCAAATAGAGGAAACACATAAAAAATATTTTCCAACAGAAGAAGGTGAAGACCCTATTGAAGTTAGGGATTATGATTTAAAGAAATGGGTTACATTTCCTGATGAAGAAGTTAATCAAGGTGAAATGGACTTTAATCCTGAGTTTAATGAAGACGATTTTTTAGAATCTGAAGAAGACACTGAATTAGTTAAAATAACAAAAAAAGTTACTTTAGAAGAATTTCTATATGAAAAATGTACTGTAGAAGTCTTTGGTTATGCCGATGAGGTTGTTAGTTCCGCCGTAGAAACATTAAATCAATTAATATTGGAAAACCCAAGACACGAATTTATTCTGATAAGTAGAGAAGGTGGTTTGGCGGTACCATCGACATTATTCTTCTTATCTAAAACAAAATCTATTTGTTCAAATATAAAATTTGTTACCGAATATTCTAAAGTATGGGACCATGTAGACATTATGGTTACAGACCAACCAAAAATATTAAATACAAAACCATTAGATAAGTTAAGTATTGTTATTGATAAAGAATACAATGAAAATATATTACAATCAGGACATAGGTTAAAGACAATAAAAGAAATCAACGAAAGGCTTTTGGATAACTTTGAACATGTTTTATGTGGTGGTAATTCTGATTGGATTTTATAATAAAAAAAGAGTTTACATATAGAAAATTAACATTATTAATTGAACATGGAATTATTTGAAATAGCTGGAGAACATTTTTACTTTGATTTAGATGGTATCGCCGATTTTGTTAGGATTGATGAAAATGAACCTAAAAATCTAGAGGACTTACTAATGAAAGACACACAAATAGATAAAGATAATAATATTGTTAATGACGATGAACTTGTATCTGGCCCATTAATAGACATGACTAGATGGGACTTAACAAAGGCTATGGTTGAAACTATTTTAAGTGAAAATAGTGGAATTATAGATGAACGTATGGGTGTAGCAAAATTAGGCGAACAACTATCGATACCATTTAGACTTTCATTTAATACATTAGTAAGACATAAATTAATAAAAATAATAAGAAATAAATAATATGGAAAGAACAGAAGTTATAGAACAAATTGAAAATAACATAGAAAAATTATCGAAAAAAGATTTCGGTATATATTTCTTTACTACAGACACAAAGGGTAATCCTAGTGGTGGTGTAGCTAATATATACGAACACGTTAAGGTTTTAAATGAACTTAAGTATAAGTC
>Ga0255044_10000077_pt1 | contig 16555 bp, 17 predicted proteins | sample BC1_12_21_MG_FD_183651 | JGI IMG/M metagenome (GOLD analysis project Ga0255044, IMG submission 183651) | Seawater microbial communities from Strait of Georgia, British Columbia, Canada - BC1_12_21 | ecosystem: Environmental > Aquatic > Marine > Strait | place: Canada: British Columbia... | reverse complement strand
GAAGAAGTAATGAAAAAAAGAGGAAAAGCAATGATGGCTATTCTTGTCGGAAAAGATATGGCAGGAAAATCAAATAAATGTAAAAAGTGTAAGGGCAAGTGCTCATGCGATAAACACTAAAAAAAAGATATGAGTAAAATAAATATGAAATCTAAGATGCTTGGTGGCAAATTGCCTACCCCAGAAGAGCCTAGAAATCAAAAGAAAACAGAAAAAAAAGTAGACGTGCGTGCTCCAGGGGTGTTTGTGTCTAAAGGTGGTTTGTTTCGAGGGGGTCTGAAGGCTAGGAAAATGGCTAAAGAGTATTCTGAAAAAAATCCTAACAAAACAGCAACAGCTTTGTACGAAAAAGATGTAAAAAATTACAAAACAAAAGACCTTAATGTCAGCAAGGTGGTGTCAAAATCTTTTTCTGATGGGAAAGGAAACCCAGTGAAAAGAAAATACAAGTCTAGTCCGAAAAATTAAAATATGATTCATACCAATAAAGACGGTATGATTAAAGGGCATATACCCACGGAGGCGTGGAAGCCATCACACGAAGAATTTGAGTATCCAAAATCATTTATAGATTGGATAGACAGTATTAACTCTGGGTGGCAGAATAAAAAAGAATTTAAGCCCTTTAGTCTTTACTGCAAACAAGCCGAAGAATGGCTAAAAGACAAATCTGCAATAGTTGACTTTAATAATGAAGAAGATCAATACGATTGGTTGGTCGAAGAAATTCAAAGATGCAAAGACAACACACTCTATTTCTGTAATAAATACGGATTCATAAAAGAAGACAAATCTCAAGGGGGTATGTTAAAATATTCCGCTTGGGACGCTCAGAAGGTTTTATTATTTCTATTTGATTGTGGGTATTCATTTATGATAGGTAAGGCTCGTCAAATTGGTTTTACAACAACCATGTGTTTAGCGGGAATGAAAAGAGTAAACTTAAACAAGTCTTATTTTATTAAGTTTGTTACACACTCTGAGTCGAAAGGTATAGAGATATTTAGAGATAAAGTTAAATGGACTTACACAAAGATTCCAGATCATATAGCTCAAGACGTAAAGAATTGGACAGACAAAGTAATGTCATTTGACAAGAAAGGTCAAAAGAAAGGTCGTGACGAAGGAGGGGCCTCAAGGTTCCAGGTAGATAGCCCACAAGTAGACGCAATTAACGGTGGTTCTCCATCTGCGGTGTTTGTAGATGAGATAGGATTGTTTGACATATTTGGGGAAATGATGCGAGAAGGAAGACCTGCATTATTTAAGTACAATCCAGACACAGGAAAGATGACCATGCAACAGCAATTTATGGCTTGGGGTACTGGAGGTGAAATGGATAAGGGTGGTTCTGTTTTTGAATCAGAATTTAAGATGTGCCTAAAACAATGGAAAGAGGGTAATTATGAGTACGGAATTATACCGTTATTCTTTAACGCTTATGCTAGAAGAGGAGTTACAGACGCTCATATCAATAATGAAAGAAAAGCATACCTGGCGTTAGAGGGAACAAAAAAAGGTGAAATAGCAAAGGTTCAGTTTCATCAACACTACCCTATAACTATAGATGATATGTTCTTGCGTAAATCAAGAACTTTAGTTCCTATACATCTATGCAACCAAAGGCTTAATGATATATACGGAAAAGATGTACCTATTGAGTATGGATATTTTGAGCCAATACTAGATATGTCTCAGCCAACACCAGACCTACTTACAACACATAGAATTGTTGGTGCAGAATGGATACCTACCAAAGGAAGAGAGGATGTAAATACATCAGCGGTTGTCGTTCATCACCCTCCGAATGGAGAAGTGTGGAAGAATAGATGGTATCAAGGAACTGACCCTATTAACTCAGAAACAGGACACTCTAAAATGTGTAGCGCTATATGGGATTCATATACAAACTCTGTATCTTCTGTTGTTTTTCATAGGGACAGAAAGTTTAAACAAACATATTTACAAGTGTTACTTCAAAGCCTTTACTATGACCAACAAAAAAGAGGCGGAGTAAAAGAACTTATAGAAAACAACATCGGTGATATGCACCTTGACTTTCAAGAGATACACGGATTTAAAAACAAGTTTACAGCTATGGCTCAGTTGCCAGAATACTTACAGATAAGGTCTGGTAAATGGTTTGGTATATCTAACAAAGCCAATACAGGCCCAAGGATAATAGCAAAGACAGAAGAGATGCTAGAGACATACGCTGAAAGTATAGATATTCCTTGGATATGGGAGCAATTAAAAACTTTTGTTGAAAAAGATTTAAAAAGCTCTACAAGTCACAGGCAAACAAGATATCAAGCGGCAGATACTAGATACGATTATGATGATACAATTTTTGCTGTAACATTTGCGTATATAAATGCTCAGGCTCACGCTAGATACGAACCTGAAAACGTTAAAACAACAAAAGGAAGCAATAAGGTCACAACTAGATACGTACAGTCAAAAGAAACGAATTACAGAATGAAACTCGCAAGAGTTGATTCAAAAACAGGGAAGATCCTTAAAATAATCAATTAGAATATTATATATATTTGTGATGTAAAACTTTAAAGAATGAGCACAATAAATGTAAACAATTTAAACCCTAACGGGGACCCAGTAATAACAGTAGGTACCGAAGCAGATGCAACTGAAGGTGCTAGATTTGGAATAATCCCCGCCCCCAGCGGACAAGTATTACCTGGATCAAGTATAGTATTTGGACATGACGCTTTATCAACTGCTGGAAATAAATTTTCTACAACAGCAATCGGAACAAGCGCTGGAAAGGGCTGTACTACAGCTACAGGATCAACCTTTATTGGGGCCCAAGCTGGTGAAGGATCAACAACTTCAAGTTATGTTACTGCAGTTGGCTATCAAGCTGGTTATAGCGGTGGAGAGTCAGGAACATATATAGGTGCTGAGGCAGGAGAGAACGCTACAGGTACAGCTAATGTTTGTGTAGGTGCAAAATCAGGAAGACAGCTAACAACTGGAAATAGAAATATACTTATAGGTAACTACGCAGGTTCAAACGGGGATGCTCCTGTAAATGGAATACAAACAGGTAGCAATAACATTGTTTTGCAAACAGAACAAGGTGTTACATCTGATGCTGTGGATACTAGCCAAAACGTATTTATAGGTTCAGGTTTAGGTAAGTTATCTTTTGGAGACCCTACTACACAAGGAAAAAATGTTGTAATAGGTCATGACGCAGGATCTGAGGCTGGAGGTGTAGGTCAAAACGTAATAATTGGAAAAGATGCTGCCAAAACTGCAAACGCATGTTCACAAGCTGTAGTTATAGGAATAGGTGCTGCTGCGCTATCAACATATCTTGGTAATTCTACCATTGTAGGTGGTTTTGCAGGTCAAAATGCAGGCGGAGGGAACACGGGCTCTGTAGCTGCATCAGCTGCTTTTTTTGGACATCTTGCAGGAGCTGTAACTACTGGAGAAAGAAATACATGTATTGGTTACAGAAGCGGTTCAAAGTTAACCACAGGAAGAAACAATCTTTTACTAGGTGCTTATGCAGGGTCTGTTGGAGATTCAGCAGCAGGAGCATTAGATGCTGGTGAAAATAATATTGTTTTAGCATGTGGAAAAATTGATGAATGGGTAGACATAAATACAAATGTCAGTAACGCAGTTGTAATAGGTAGTTCAAATCAAACTCAATTTTATGCAGGTGTAAGTTCCATTACTGCTTTGTCTGATGCTAGAGATAAAAAAGATGTTAAAGAAATATCTGCAGGTTTAGACTTTATTAAAGAATTAAAGCCTGTTGATTTTATTTGGGATGAAAGAAAAGAAAGCGGTAAGAGGGATATAAAGGACTGTGGATTCTTAGCTCAGGATTTAAAAGAAACTGAAGACAAGCATGGTGTTGCTGATTACTTAAGATTAGTTGACGATAAGAACCCAGAGAAGCTTTTAGCTACATACGGAAGACTTCTTCCTGTTATGGTTAAAGCTATGCAAGAAATGAGTGAAAAAATTGAATTACTAGAAAAAAAATAAATTATGCCTTTAGAAGTAAATGAAATAAGTAGTGAATCATCAGGAGACGTTTCGATAACAGATCCATTAAAAGTTGATCAAATATTCCCAAGAACTATAGACAAGGTTCTTGTTGGTGGATTACCAGTAGGTGGTGATATGAATTTTGTTAATATTGGCCAAGCTAGTATTACAGAAAATATAATTGGTGCTGTAATAATTGGGCGCAGTGGTGAAAATGTTGGAGGATTACCTGGTATAGAAAACGTAGGAGCTGGAATAGCTATTGGAACAGAAAATCTTGACCAAGCACAAAACATGGCAAGCAATATCACAATAGGCTGGGGCTGCATGGACCAATGTGAAAATGATTCCTTAAATGGAGGCGCAAGAAATAATGTCTGCATAGGCTCTGGCGCTGGACGAAATTTAGGAATAGCACCCACTATACCAGGCGGTGGTTCAAAAAATGTCATGATAGGAAGGTTTGCTGGAACAACAACAACCACTGGATACAATAATATATGTATAGGTAATGAAGCGGAGCCAGCTAACCCATTTGATATAAACACAATAACTCTAGGTAATAATCAAATATTCAGCCTAAGATGCGCTGTTCAAACAATTACATCTTTATCTGATGAAAGAGATAAAAAGGATATTAAAGAGTTACCTGTTGGTCTTGATTTTGTAAACGGACTAAAGCCAGTAACTTTTGAATGGGATGAAAGAGCAGAGGGCGGTAAGAAAGGTATCACAGATATTGGATTTACAGCTCAAGATTTAAAGAAGTCTCAAGAAGAAACAGATATTGCTGAAACTTTAGGATTAGTTTCAGAATCAAACCCCGATAGACTAGAAGCTTCTTATGGTAGACTCTTGCCAATCATGGTTAAGGCAATGCAAGAACTATCTGCAGAAATAGCAGAACTAAAAACAGAGATAGAACAATTAAAGAAAAAATAAAATAAGATGTCGTATATACAGAAATCATTTTTTAAACCTCAAGTAAACTCAAACAGCAATGAGAATAATATGTTCTTTGACATTAGATATCTCCTTCAAGCAATTGAGGGTGCATCAATGTATGTAAATGGGTTTAGAATAACTAGCTGTCTAGAGGGTAATATACTTTTACCTGAAAACTCAACTGTAGAATATACTGGGCCGTTAACTATATGCTCTGGAGCCACACTAACAATTCCAAGCGGAACAACTTTAACAATAATATAAAATGGCATACGAACAAAAATCATTTTTTAAACCAAAGGTAAACTCTAATGAGAACGAGAACAACATGTACTTTGACATTAGACATTTACTTGAGCTTGGAACAAATATAGACGAAAACGTAAATTCAGATTTTACACCTGAAGGAATAGATATAACTAGCACAGCAAGATTGCAATATGGTGTAAATGTCGTTAACGAACTTACATCAGCAAACGATTATGCGTGCAGGCTCCCTGAAACTCCACTTGAAGGTAAAAGAGTTTCTATTGTAAACAGATCAGGGTTTTCTGTATTTGTTTATCCTAGTGTTGATGGCGGCAGTATTGATGGAATTGTAAATTTTGGATTTGAAGTTCCTTCAAATAGTAAGGTTTATGAATTTTTATGCTATGAGAATCCAAATCCAGGAGAATGGGGATCAATAACAGCTCCAGGGGCAGACGGAATAAGAGTTATAGATGTTACTTATCCAGCTTGGCAGCACCCTGACGAGCCTAATGCTGGTCCAGGAGCAACGGCTCAGGGTCTTGTATTTAGTTTTATTGGTAATGGTCAAAACACGACTGATTATTCTGTAAAAAATATAGGAGGAAGTGTTATGGCTATTGGATCTTTTAATCCATTTGGGTTTAGTTTAGATGGAAGAGGGGTTTGTCCAGATACTGATTTGTCTTGCGATGTATCTCAATTACCTCCAGGACAATCATACATATATAATAATGATGGAAATGACGCTATAATAAGACCTCCAGGGGCAACAAATTGGCAACCATTTACATTCTTAACACCAAGTGTTCGTAGGGTGGCAAAAATAAAACTTTTTACAAACTCAAGGCTTTCATACGTTACACCTCCAAATACAGGTCCAAGCTTTTTGATTAATACTTCTGGAGCTTTTGAATATTATTCTGCAACAGATCCAGCTTATGCTATTACAGGTTCTGGTGAATTTGGAGACCCAACAGCAAACGCAGTAGCATACACAGTTGATGTTCCTACAAACGGATTTAACGCAGTAGGGGATAATAACCCTCCGATTAACAATCAATTTGGATACGCTTCAGAGCAGGTTGGTTTTGTTTCGGGAGCATTTGTTCCTGTTCCAAACTCAAATCCAAACATTCCATCTATAGCCGAAACCTCTGAAAACGCAGGAGACGCTGGTACATGGTATTGGGAAGCTGAGATACCTGCAGACTGGGCAGGAGGTAGATTTGATTATTGTGGCAAAACTAAAATTGGAGTTACTACAAGCGGACCAAATGGAGTTTCGTCTGGCGGTGATGCTCTTGAGTATTGGTATTTTAGATGCTTAAATATGAAACTTAGACTAGACGTTGTAAACTACCCTGGAATATCAGGATTAGGATATAGACCATTTAATGATATGAAGTTTAAATTAGTATTTGAGGTTGTAGAGCTTTAACAAAAAAAAATAAAAAATGACAGAAAAAGTAAAAAAATCGGTAGACTTTAAAAAACATATTGAAATTAAAGAATACGAAAGGAAAGCAAAAGAAAGGGTTATAGGGTCTGCTAAACATGAAAATAGATTTTCATTAAACAGTAAGTTTATAGAAGATAACGATAAAATTTTTGATGTTTTGTCTAAACTTTCAGATCATGTTTCTAACTTAGAAGAAAGAATTGCTATTCTAGAGACGGCGCCTCCAACGCCTCCAATCAAGAAGTAGACCATTCTATTTGAAATTGAGATAGTATAACTTTTGATTTATCAAATCTTAGTTTTTTATTCTCCCAAACACAACCGTGTTGGTTTTCTTTAACTAACTCGTACTGTTCTTCTATGGAATAAAAATACTTCATTTCTTTTTTATTCATTTTCTTATACGACATTCTAGTATAGCCATAACCATCTTCAAATGAGTTTTTATTAGAGTTATACCAATAAAGATGATACTCTGTAACATATTCAGTGCATTCGAATATTGGTGTAATGTAGGATTTTGTAATAAAATGTTGAGTTTCGTTCCCCATTACTTGTGAAAGTTTATTACTAGAGTATGACGAAGATGTGCTCAATTTTTATCTATCAAATTTGTGATTATCTATTATTAATGCTACCTCATCTGATAAATCCCACACAGGTATAGTAACATAATTTTCATTTTTATCACTGTTTAACCAACAAATATAACAATTCCCTACACTTATTTTAGTATTTCTTTCTATTATGTTTTTGTATACACCTAATTGAAGACTAAATTTTGTCATCTCGCAGTCATCTAAATGGTCTAGCTCGTTTATTAATTTGTTTCCATAAGGGCTATGGTCTTTTATATCTTTGTTTGTTTTATAGTCCCATATCTGATACTCATTAGCCTTCTTATTATAGAACAGTTTATCTACCATACCGCATATAGCTAAATCATAATCACCAACTACAAGTTCTGCCTTAGCAAGTACAAGCTTATCTTTAGTATCTTTAAAAAAGTTGTCTACAAAACTTAATAATAATGGGTCTATTTCTGATAACTGAGGGTCTTCATACATTTTACTTTGGAATATAAGCTCTGCATACGCATGAACATGAGTTCCTTTAATTGCAGCAGAATCTCTTTTATCCTCCCAGTCTTTTAAAACAGTAACTATGTTAGTTTTATGTTTTTTCGCATACCTCGCCGCTATAATTTCAGTTTCAAATGGCTTCTGATACTTACCTATAATACTTGTCACTGAAGTACACTCTCTTTCTCTATAAAAGTAAGTATGAGACCTCTCCCTAAATATAATATCTCTAAACTTATCAAGTTCCTCTAATATAGACGCGTCAATCATACTAAATCAATCTCTTCTACTTCCTTCATTAAATCTTCTAATGCTTTTTCCATTAACTCATCCTCCTCGGATAAAGGCCTGAACCTATTAGAAAGAAAGTATTGATAAGGAGAATCTTCTGATATATTCACCTCGGAAAGTTTATATCCAAGTGTCATTCTTTGTCTTGCTAGATTTTTTGCATCAACAACCGTGTAGATTTTATCTTTTTGAATCCAAGACCCAACAAAGTCATTTGGTTTAGCACTATCATTAACACACACAACTCTAAAACTGTCCATAATCCCATACAATGTTTTTAAAAAACCCCCAAGTATAATTGTATGGTTGGACTGGATAGAGAATACAAGGGGGTTTAAAATAAAATAAAAAAGCCAACGACCAACCAACTCTAATGTTGAAACAAATATAGTACATTTTTTAAAAAAAACAAAAGAAAAGAAGAAAAAAGAAAAAGAAAGAAAAGAACCAAAAGAAAGAAAAAGAAAAAAGAAGAAAAGAAAAGAAAAAAAAGTTTTCTCTAAAAAAGTTATTAACAAAGTGTATTTTCCTTAAAATTTTGCATTTAAAAAACATCTATATTTGTAACGCTATGCACTGTGCATGGTTTAATATAAACCAACACCGACTCAATGTCCGTGTATAATACATTTTAAAAATGGCTTTTAATTATCAATTTCCTAGAATCGGTAGCGTAGATACTGTTACTGTTCTAAACACACCTGGAGCAGGTGATGCAGTAATGTCTGCAGGTACAATTACTATTAAAGATGAGGCTGGAGCTGATTCTTTAGTTATTCGAGCATGTGATTTAATCGCATTTGACCAAACTGATTTCACAGCTGGTACTGCTCATTCTGTAGACGTTGACCTTACAGGTATTACAGTAGTTAACAATAGAGTTTATTCTCTTACTGTTTCTGCTCCAAACGTAAAGAATTTCTTTGGCGGTGGTCGTGAGACTGGTGCGATTTATCAAACTCGTACTTACAATATCTCTTCAGATTTAACAGCTACTGTTGCTGAAATTCAGGCTGCATTTGTTGCTGCTATTGCTGCTGATCCAGGAGCTTACTTTACTGCTTCTGCTGAAGCTGGAGATGTAGTTCGAATTACTGCTTTATCTGCTGATGCTGGAGCATTAGAAATTACTGCGCCTGCTGGAGCTACTCTTGCAGACAATGCTGCATTTGTTGCACCTGTTGGAACTGAGGCTGAAGTTTTAGCTTACGGAATTAGCGCTGCTGTTGCTGATGCTGCTGGTTATGATAGATTTATCATTAAACACAGAAAATTTACTCGAAGTAACGCGATTAGCGGTCTTCAAGCTGTTCTTCCTGCTATCTCTTTAGTATATCTAAAGCAAGACGATGCAGGTACGGGAACTGCTGTAACAGTTATTACTAAATTCCTTAATGGAAGTCACACTCCTGTTGCTGATTTCCTAGGGTGTCCAGCACTGTAATTAATTTTTAATTATATTTGTAGGGTAGGGGTAAAATCCTCTACCCTATTTTTTTATTAATTTTATGGCAAGAAAAGAAGTTGATATTGTTCTTTTCGGTTTAGACAGGGATGGAGACTTAAGAATAGAGTACCCCGAACTAGCTGAAGTAGAAGAGTTTAAGTCGTTAAAAGTAAAAGAAGTAAGACTTTGTTGGTTTTTAGGTAATAGAACAAGCCCAATATATAAACTAGACAAAGCAAAAAGACTTATAAAGGCTTTAGAATTAGTATACGGAAAGAGTTATAGCTCTAGGAAAGACCTACAAGGTGTATTAAATGGCGAAATGCCAGATCATCTTGTAAATGGTATAAGAAAAATGGAGCTTTTTAATCCTGAGTACAGGCTGAGAGCAAAGCTTATGAGTCAATACATGTTTGAAGTGCTTAATGATATGATTATTGTAGATAATACTACGCTTGCAACAATGGACATTGATGAGAAAAAGAAGTATACCGACTTGGTTGTTAAGATTCATTCTGAACTTCCTGATATGGTTAAAACGCTAGAGACTTCTTATGGTGCTAAAACTGTTGAGAAAAAGACCAAGAAAGAGGTTCTTGTAAAAATTAATGACATACTATGAGTTACATGTTCAGCACGAATAGGATAAGACCTAACAAGCTACAATCAAAAAAAGACAAGAAATACCATAGTGACTATGCTAAGTTCTGTTTGTCTACCATGGATAATTATGTATATAGAAGATACATAAACAGATGTTTAGTAAACTGGTCTTTTTTTAAAGGTGGTGATGGTCAATGGATATTTGACGAGGATGTAGAGTCTTTCTTTTTAGACGAGTCTGGTGATGTTAGAAACAGGCTTAAATGGACAAAGAATGTTATAAAACCTATGGTTCAGCAGTATGTAGGTAACGCTATAAGGTTAGCCTATGATGCAAAAGCAACATGTATTTCAGATTTTGTAATAAACAAAAGAGAAAGAGATTTAGCGGAATTAAAAGGTTTTGAGCAGTTATCAAAGCAATTTCCATTTTTTGAAGATATAATAAAAGAAAGACAACCCATAGAGGACACAGAGGTTGAGACAGAAGAACTGTTTCAAAATGCTTGGGTTGAGAATTACGAAGAAGACATAAACAATCTTTTAAATTTTATATCTGAAGAAGTAAACTTAGAAGAGCTTAAAGTTCAAATAACTAGAAATCTAGCTTTATGTGGGTTGGGTATTTATAAAGGTTTTGAGGATAATGATAATTATAATGCAGAATCTGTAAATCCTTTGTTTTTTGGATGGGATATGTCCGCTCAAAAACCAGACCTTTCAGACGCTGAATACATGTTTGAATGGTACTACATGGATAGTCCAAGTATTTTTGAGAGGTATCAAAACTTATCAAAAAAAGAAATGGAATCTATAGAGAGTTACTCTAACACTAATAGTCAGAACTCAATGCATAAGTTTGTAAACAATGTATATACCATACCTGGTTCTAAAATACCCGTATACGAGGTTTACTGGAAAGACGTAGAAAAAAGGCAGTATGGATGGGTTGAAGACGAGTATGGCTATCCTTATTATACAATGATTAATGACCCTGAATCTAAATACACGGATAAGGACTTAATAGAGCCGCCAAATGAAACTCATAAAGAAAGGATGAATGGTAAAAAGAAAGAAACCATTTATGTGGACATAATGAGATTTTGCGTATTTATACCTGAAGAAGAAATAGGGCAAGGCTCTGGGGATATTGTTCTTGACTTTGGGGTTATGCCTTATCAAGAGAAAAATTTATATGACCCTTCAAACGTTAAGTTTCCTTACAAATGCTATACATGGGTTTATGATAGAGGGGAAATATTAACACCTCTAGATGATGTTATTGATCCTCAAAGATTTTTAAATAGAACTCTTTCTGTTGTTGAATCTCAAATGACAAATATGAGAGGTACAGGAAGTGTTATATCAAAATCTGCTGTAGATGACAGAGATGCAGAAGCAGATGTTATAAGAAATATAAACTCATCTAAGCCTATATTTGTGGATACAGATAGGGTTGGTTCTGTTCAGAATGCTATAGGTACTTACGGTACAAACATGGGGCAAGGAACCCTTTCTATGTTTCAAGTTATACAGTCTGTCCAACAATCAATACAGGATGTAACTGGTGTTAACGAAGCAATGACAGGTACTCAAGGAGGTAATGATGTGCTTGTCGGTGTTGTTGAAGCACAAATACAAAGAGGTTCTTTAGTTCAAGAACCGTTTTATTGGGCATTAACATCTATACTAAAGCAAGCTTGTGAGCACATGGTTACTGTTGGCAAATCAATATACTATGATAATCCAAGAAAATTAGCAATAATGGTCGGAGATAAAGGCCTTCAAAATATATCTATAAGTATAGATGACCTCATGCAGGATTACAGAATCTTTATAAAAAGATCTGAAAACGAAGAAAAAGGAAAGTCTTCTGCAAATCAACTTTTATTTACCTTGCTTCAGGCTGGTATGATAGACCAATTGGTGTTTTCAAACCTGTACGACAGGGCGACTCCTGATTTGGTTGCTAAAGCTCTTAGACAGTATCAAAGAGACAAAGCATTGGCTCAGTCTCAATCAGACAGGGCTAAAAACACTGCCGCATCAAATGAACCTAATCAAGAGGCTCAACTAATGCAAATGATGGGTGAACAACAAAATATCCAGAATCAAGAAATGAGGCAAGAAAAAGATGTTCAACATGCTAATGAAATAGAAAAAATAGCATTAAAAGAATCGGCTAAGACAGAAAGAGACATGTTAAAAAACAGACAATAGTTTAATTTTGTAATTTTGAATAAATAAATGAGTAATATGAGTGAGCAATTCGAAAAAGAAGTAGAGTTAGCATCAGAAGGGATTGAAAACCAAACGTCAGAAAGTACAGCTCCTGTAGAGGAAATGACATCTGACATGCAAGACCAGGTTAGACAACTTGAGTCATTGGCTAAGATGGATCCAGACTTTGCAAACTCTCAAGAGTATAAAGACCTAATGACCTCTATTGGAGAGCAAGAAGAGCAGGTAGGCATTAAAGAAGCATCAGAAAGCGATGATATCGAAAAAGAAGTAGAAGAAGAGGGAGAAGACGATGATGATGATGTTTTTGGTATATCTAAGTCAAGGAAAAAACAAAAGAATGTTGAAATAGACTTCGAGGTTCCTGATGAAATGATTGACATGATTTCTTCAAAGTTTGGCATAGAAGACCCTTCTAAATTCTTTTCTTCTGTTGACACTTGGAGGAGTCAAGCTCAAGAAGGAGCAGAAGCCTCTAAGGAATATGAAGCGTTATCTGCAGATTTACAATCAATGCCAATTGAGATAAAACAAGCCGTTCAACTTTGGGCTAACGGCGATGACTATCTTGAAGCATTTAGTGGAAATGAAAGACTGGACTTCTCTGGGTCGTTTAAAGACCAAGATGTAGAGAACCTTGTTCAGCACTATTTAGAAGATGAGTATAACGAGTTAGTCGAAAAATATAATGACGAAAAACTTAATGACGAAGACTTCGAAGATAGAATAGGGCTTTTAGCTCGAACAACTAAACGAATGTTCAACTCTGATAAAGAAGCATTAGATAAAGAACGTGAGGACTTCGTAATACAGCAAAAAGAGGAACATGAATCCTTTAGGCAAAGCGCTCTCCTTTCCGTTGAAAATCTAGGTAAGGCTTATCCCAACTTCAGTAAATCGGAAATATCTAAAATCCGAAATGTCTTGGTTGAGGGCAAAGTTGAAAATTTATTTACAAGTTCAGATGGCTCTTATAAAGACGATGCAGCAGAGCTTCTTGCCTACGCAATGTATGGTAAAAAGATGATGTTATCCACTCAAAAAAAGGCTGAAAGACAAGGTGAAAGTAAGGCGAATTTGAAATCAGTAGACTCTAGTCCTAAAAAAATGAAGCGTCAAAAATCTTCCGATCAACAGAGAGGAAAAAACATAGACGCTGTTAACCACTTGAGTTCTGCTTTTAAGAAAGACCCTTATGCTTAGTAGTAAATTTTTAAACACAAAAACAGACAAATATGTCATTGTATAATCCACCTAATGCTGGTTTTTCAAACCAGAATATAAACTCAGTAGGTTCTGAGTACGCAGCTACATACGGGCACGATATTTCGTTGTTGGTACAAAAGCTGACTAACCGAGCAATCTTTGATGCTGCACCTCAGCAGTTCATGGATCTCAAATTAATGAACATGGTTCCTGCAGAGCAAGTGAACTCTGATGAATTTTTCTATCAAGAAATGGGATATCAGCGTGAGCCTTTAACTGCTACTGCTATTTCAGCTGGAGTTACTGCTCCTGCACAGCAGACAATCACTGTTTCATCTGTAGCAAACATCTCAACTAACACAATCATCTCTTACCCTGATGGGTCTAAAGGTAATGTTGTTGATATTCTTTCTGCTACATCTCAAATCGTTGTTGCTCCTTACTCTGGTGATTCTTTGCCAGCAGTTGCTGTAAACGATGTATTGGCTAACGTTTCAACTGTTGATTATGATGGTTCTGAAGGTTTTGCTCAGTATTTCCGTGCTTCAGTTATTGAGCGTAACAACTATGTTCAGTTGTTTAACAAAGCTATCCGTTACTCAGAAGTTGAGCTTCACAAGTTGAAAAACTTAGGAACTACTGACAACTTCCTAGAAATGGAAAGAAATGCAATGTTCAACCAACACCGAATTGACTTATCAAATGCTTTTTGGGCAGGTCAAAAAGGACAGGTTGTAACTGCAAACGGAACAGTTGCTAAAACTACAGGTGGTGTTTACACTGCTATGGTTGATGCAGGCGCTCCTAACACAACTGCAACTACAGCTACTTTAGTTGATGCATTTGAGGATATGGTTCTTTCTTCTGAATATGGAGATTACGGATCAGCTCGTATGGCGTTCATGACTCCAACTGTACACAGACAATTGTCTTTAGCGTACAAAGAAGAGTTAACTCGTTACGCTCCAAATGATGAAATCGCATTGTTGAACTTGAAAGAAGTTAACCTTGGTTCTTCTAGAATTGTACTTGTACCATTCAAGAGATTTGAGGATTCAGCTTCATTCCCAGCATCTTGGGCTAACAAGATCACAATCCTTGATATGAAAAACATCAAGAGAACTCAACTATGGGGTGAGCGTTCAGGAGATACTTTAGCTTTAGCTGATGGTATTCCAAAGCGTTATGCTGATGTCTATGTTGACTGCAACATGGGTATTAAGTTCCATAACCCACTAGCTTGTGCTTGGTTAGACTTAATCTAATTAACTCAATAGTTAAAAACATAAGGGGGAGGTTCGCCTCCCCTTTTTAATAAAAAACAAAATGCCAGTAAAAAAAACAAACAAAAAAGAAGACGCTACTCCTCAAGAAACAAAAGTTGAGGCGACTAGCGCACCAGAGGCTACAAAAGAAGAAAGTATGCCTGTATCATTAGTTCAGAAGCTAATGCATGAAATGGAAGAAAAACTTTCAAACAAGTTCAAGAATCAAATTGATAAACTAAAGCTTCACAAAGCAAAAGAAGAGTTAGATGAAGATTTAGAATATGTTGAGGGTCTTGAGGATGATTGGTTAGAAAAACCAATAACATTCTTTGCTTTTTCCATGAGATACTCTATACACAGTGACAGAAGAAAAGGTCAAGAAGTTTTACCTCCATTTGGAGACCCAATCAAGTTTAAGCCATTAATTAGGCATAAAAGACCAGGAAGAGGTAAAGAAGTAGAGGTTGTCTCTGTGTCATCTGTAAGCGTACAGTCTAAACAAGTTGTTGAGTATTTAAGAGGTCATAGCCTCTTTGGTATTTATTTTTATGAAAACATGGAAAATGCTATGAATGTAGATTCTTCGTGGGCTCATAAAATGGTAGAAGCTCAAAGGTCTTTAGCTAGGCTTTCTGATATGCAGATTGTGGCTAGAGCAAAACAAGAAGGAATATCTGTTAGTCAGAGTCCTGAAAAAATGAGAAGAGAGCTTTCAGAAATATTAGCAAAAAAATCCCAAGATCAGCACGAGAGAATCTTAAATCAAAGATTAAGAGAATCTGTACTTGATAGCAAGGGTAGAAGTGTAACCGAAGGAAAAATAGCATAATGAGTTTTACTGCCCAATCTTTAAGAGACCAATTAGCATTTGCATTAGATGCGGAAAATTCAGATCACTATAGAGATGATTTGGACTATATACCATCTATAAACGCTGCGATGAAATGGCTTACAGCCGTTGTTAATTCTGCTTTTGGTGAAAACAAGATTGGGGAGGAATTCTTTCGTGAATTATCATACTCAGGGGTGTTTCGTACAAGTAACACCTCTAGAGTGTCTTTAGATGTTTTTCCTACTGAGGTATGGACAGTATTAGCTGTAATGGCTTTACCAACAACAGAGCCTAATGGAGGCACACCTCCTGCAACCCCAGACAACACTAGAAGTTATCATTTGAGTGATTTAATACATGTGTCTTCATTAAACGCATGTAAAAGAGTTAGTATTGAATCTTGGACTGACGGCCTGTTTAACCCTACGGAAGCAGGATACGAAGGAGACCAAATATGTGATGAGTTAAAACTTTATTCATATCTACAGCCTATAAACTACAGAAGTGTTTCTAGGGGTGAAACTTCTCAGGAAATAGAAATAAGACCTACCGTAAAAATGGAAAAGTTACAGTTTTTTGGGCTAAGAAACCAGACGATATAACTTCATTATCTCAGCAAATAGATTTTCCAAACAGTGTATTTCAGTTGCTTTTTGACAAGGCTCTAAACTACATAGCATATAAGCAAGGCGACCAAACAACCATATACGGAGTTACAAATAACGATATACAACAACTATTAACAGTATTATAAGATGACATACAGATACGTTGCATACGACATACAAAAGAATTTATACGCATCATTCGATGATGCTGATTTTACTATAAATCAAGTTTTATTTTGGGTATCTGTATTCGCAAACAAACTTAGAGTTCAGCATCAATTAACAACGAATT
>Ga0255044_10000076_pt1 | contig 16602 bp, 14 predicted proteins | sample BC1_12_21_MG_FD_183651 | JGI IMG/M metagenome (GOLD analysis project Ga0255044, IMG submission 183651) | Seawater microbial communities from Strait of Georgia, British Columbia, Canada - BC1_12_21 | ecosystem: Environmental > Aquatic > Marine > Strait | place: Canada: British Columbia... | reverse complement strand
ATTCTTTAAACCCGAATGTTGATTATATAACCAACACTGAATTAGATATATTTGAATTTATATCATTTAAGAAAATAAAAAAGGGTGAGGAATTATTTATAAAATATGACAAGAACCCAGTGTTTATAAAAAATAAAGATGAAGATTAAAACCTTTAATAGTATCGTACCAATATTTGATGGGTCAGTTGAATCCACATTAGATAACGATGTTAATGATTGGATACTGGAGGAGTCACCAATAATTACAGATATAAAATATTCAATAAGTGGTAATAAACACTATGGTGCAATTACAGCCATTTTAATAATATACGAAGAAAAAAAGAAAAAGAAAAAATGAAAGCATTAGTAATTTATGGGGGTGGTAGCAAGGGTGTATTTGGTGGTGGTGTTGCACAATATTTAATAGACGATGAAAAAAAGAATACGATTTATTAATTGGGGCATCAACAGGTAGTTTAATTAATGTCGTCACCATAGATATCTTTCTTAGTGACACATTTTTCTCTGATTAGTTTTTCTACGTATGCGAACATCTTTAATCCATTTTCTTCACAATATTCTTTTAATAGTTTATGTGTTTGTGGTGTAATTTTTAAGTTTTTGTCCCTTTTCATATACTATAAATATAAAACTATGATAAAAGTATGATAAAATTCATACTAATTTTGGGTATTACATACCCATAAGAAAAACTTTTGAATTTTCTGGTGTATTTATTGAGAAACGGATAATAAAATAATAATTAAAAAAACAAAAATAAATGGCATCAACAGATAAAATATTTGTTAGTCCAGGTGTATTCACATCAGAAAAGGACTTAACATTTGTCACAAGACAAGTTGGGGTTACTACGCTAGGATTAGTGGGGGAAACACCAAAAGGACCAGCGTTTGAACCAGTTTTCATTTCAGACTACGATGAATTTCAAAAATACTTCGGTGGGTTAAATAGTGAAAAATTCAAAGGAAGTGGTTACCACAAATATGAATTAAATTACATTTCAAAGTCATATCTTTCTCAAACTAACCAACTATATGTTAGTAGGGTATTAGGCTTATCAGGATATAAAGCAGGTAGTGCATGGTCACTAACATTAGACGCAGCGTTGGATCCAGACACAGTAACGGAAACAGTGTCAGCAACAACTTACGGGGTTCTTTTAACTTATAGTGCCACTACAGCAGGAACACCAACTTCATTGGTTTGGGGTAACTCAAACTTAGAGGCACTTTACAATGATGGGGAAATTTCTTCATTATTTACAACTATCGGTAGTAAGTCGGTGGGTGATATAATTGCTCAATCAACCGCAAAATACGTTAAAACAGGAACTAGTTTCTCAGGTGCGTCTTTCAGTATGGAAGTAACATCAAGTGGGTTATCTGGTACACAAACAACGGGAACTACGTCAGGTACGGTAACTGAATATGCAGGAACTTCATACTCATCTGTTGAGGATGTGGTGGTAGCGACATTAAGATCAAGAGGTGCAGTTAATGCATCAGAGGTAATGGTTTATAATGTATCAGCTACAACATCAGTAGGAATCGGAACGACACCTACTGGTTATATTAAAGATCCACTATCAAGTCTATCAATTACTGGTACAAATAAAGATATGGAAACCTTTAATTACAATGTATCTTTCGATAAAACAAACACAAATTACATCACTTCTGTATTAGGAAGGGGAGCACAAGATAAAGACGCTGAATTATGGGTAGAGGAATTCTATTCAAATACATTGGATGATTTAAATTCAGATGGTAAAGTTAGGGGTATAAACTCAACAATCATACAGATTGATAAGGATACTGTTGATACAAACTTAAATGACTATAATGAAGCTTACAAATCAGCAGCATCTCCATATGTATTATCAGAATTAAGGGGTAACAAACTTTATAGGTTATTTAGGTTAGTTACAATATCTGATGGTAATGCAGCAAATGAGGATATTAAATTTTCAATCATTAACATTAGACCAGATGATAAAACATTTGATTTGGTTGTTAGAAAATTTGCTGATGACGATGCAAGACCTACCATTATTGAGAAATACTCTCAATTATCTTTAAACCCAGCAGAAAATGGATTTATTGGTAGAAAGATTGGAACAACTGATGGTGAATATCCATTAAGAAGTAAATCTATGATGGTGGAGATGGCTGAGAATTGGCCAACCAATGGTGTACCTGCTGGATTCGAAGGAGTACCAGTTAGAGATTACATCGGTGGTAATGGAACGGCAGCACAACCAACATTAGAATATAAAACAGCCTATTCAGGAACCGATAAGAAAAGAAAAGTTTACTTAGGTTTAAATAGTGTTATCGGTGTTGATCAAGATTTCTTCAATTATAAAGGTGTAAATGATGATAGTGATATTGCTGTTTGGACTGGAAGAACTGATGGTTACCATTTAGATTCAGGAACAACTTCAACTTCCATTGAGGGGGTAACAATTACGTTAGGTGATGGTTCAATTTTCACACCAATATTTAACTTTCAAGTAGGTAACGCTGAGTTTAGAAATGAAGCTAGTTTAGAAGGAACTGACTATGAAAAAATAAACTCTAGAAAATTCACATTTGCACCTTATGGTGGATGGGATGGATGGGATGTTTATCGTACTGAGAGAACAAATGATGATAGGTATAAAGTTAGTGGAACAAGAGGAGTTGCAGGTGGACCTGATGGAACAAACATATTCGATAGTTATGTAACAACTACTGAGGAAACAGCAATTGATTCTGATTATTACGCATACTTTGAGGGTTTAAGAACTTTCTCTAACCCAGAAGCAGTTAACATTAACTTATTTGCAACACCAGGTATCGATTTAAGAGATAACATCGGTCTAGTAGGTGAAGCTATTGATATGGTTGAAGAAGATAGAGCTGATTCATTATATATCATTACAACACCAGATTTAGATAGTGGTGGAACGGTATTAACAGAAGATGAAGCGGTTGATATTATTGAAGATTCTTCGGTTGACTCAAATTATTCAGCCACATATTGGCCTTGGTTACAAATGCAAGATACGGAAAACAATCAATACCTATGGTTACCACCAACGGGAGAGGTAGTTAAGAACATTGCACTTACCGATAATGTTGCCTTCCCTTGGTTTGCAGCAGCTGGTTTAAACAGAGGTACAACAACAGCAGTGAAAGCAAGAAAGAAACTGACGTTAGATCAAAGAGACACTCTTTATGAAGGTAGAATTAACCCAATGGCAACATTCTCAGATGTAGGTGTGGTTATATGGGGTAATAAGACACTTCAATCAAAAGAGACAGCCCTTAACAGAATCAACGTTAGAAGATTGTTGTTACAAGCTAGAAAACTTATATCTGCAGTTTCAATCAGATTATTATTTGAGCAAAACGATGATGTAGTTAGAAATCAATTCTTATCACTTGTTAACCCTATATTGGATAACATTAGAAAAGAAAGAGGTTTAACTGACTTTAGAGTTCAATTAGATAACGATCCAGAACAGATTGACAGAAATGAGTTGTGTGGTAGAATCTTTATTAAACCAACAAGAACGTTAGAATTTATCTGTGTAGAGTTTAATATAACCAACACAGGGGCTAATTTTGATAATATTTAATAAATAGGTTTTTATAATAATTTTAATAAAAGGTGGCAAAATTTTGTTACCTTTTATTTTTTGACTATATTTATCGTATATAGCTACTAATAGAACGAATAAAGATAAAACCTATGAAGATGAAAAAAATAGTAAGAATGACATCAAACGACATTGAATCAATAGTTAAGAAAATCGTTAAAGAAGAGAATATAAATGAATTAGATAAAAAAACTTATACTAGGGCTGCTGGTGAAGCCAGAGAACGAGGTATGAGTAAATTGGGTGATAGATTCGCTTCACATGGACGTGACTTTGGGACAAACATTGTTGGTGACATATCTTTTGATATTCAATATTATGGTACCAATGTTGTTAAAAATATAGAATTTAGCCCCGATGGTTTATCGTTTAGGGGTGATGTAAATAAGGGTGATGATGGTGAAACATCAAAATTTAGGTTTGATATTTTCGTAGACGAAAGAAATAATAAAATTAAGACATACTTACATGGAAATAATGTATCCTTACCATCAACAGTTAAAGATGCAAGAAACTACCTTCAATTACTTAATGATAATGGGGTTGATACATTTGGTATTAGACCTAAACAAATAACTTCTGGTTATGCAGATTTTGTAACAGAAAATGATATTAGTAGAATAGTTAAGAAAGTGATAACAGAACAATCACAACCAAATAAGGAAGAAGTGGTGATGGGTTGTGTTAGAGATAACGTAAAAATAAAGGATATGGCATCGTTACCTATGTCATGTATTGATATGGTTATAACAAAAGATCCAACTAAAATGTGGGGTTGTATGTCGAAGATAGATCAAAAAGATGCCGAATTAATATGGAGTAAAATTGAACCAATTTCTAAATGTGTTGAGTCTAAATTAGGTGGTAGTACACAATATTAATACATATTGTGGTATTGGCTTATTAAAAAAATTACATAAATAATTATGAAGGTACAACTAACAGAAACACAATACGATTTATTATTAGAGTTTCAGAAAAGAGCTTACTCTTTTGATTGGGATGATAATATTTTAAACATGCCCACACATATCCATTTGGAGAAGAAAGTTGGTATGGATGATTGGATACCTGTTGATGTTTCTACTGCTGAATTTGCAGAGGTAAGAGGTGAGTTAGGTGGTCGATATAGACTATTAAATGATGATGCTAAACAAGCATTTGCAGATTTTACAAATAATCACCTATTTCAATTAGATATTAAAAAAGCAATAAAAGAAAAATCATTCGGACCAAGTTTTGAAAAATTTAAAGAAGCATTAATGTATGGTAACGATTTTTCAATTATAACTGCCAGAGGTAATTCACCTAAAGCGTTAAGGGATGGGACACAATTACTTATTGATTTATCGTTTAGTGAAGAAGAGAAAAGAACAATGGAGGATAACCTTAAAGGTACCACCATTAAACAATATTTAGATTTACAAGACTATCACCCAGTATCATCAGAAGAATTCGGTAAAAGGTTTGGTGTGGATGTTTCAGGTGGTGGTGCTAACCCAGAAAAATCAAAAACTATTGCGTTAGAAGATTTTGTTAGAAGAGTTGTTCAATCAGCAAAACAATTACAAGGTGATGATGGTTATGAGGGATTGAGTGTTGGGTTTAGTGACGATGATTTAGGTAATGTCATTAAAGCTGAAGAGTTTATTAGAGCTGAATTACATAAAGCATACCCCAATATTAAGTTTTTAGTGTATGATACTTCAGACCCTAAAGACACTAAGAAAAAAAGAATTGTAATTAAAAAGTAATTTTTCTGAAAAGTAAATATTTATAAATAAAGAATAAAAGAAAATTAAAACAATACAACTATGGCAGATTTATTAATGAGAATGCCCGTTCCTTACGAACCACTAAGAAAGAATAGGTTTATATTTAGATTCCCAGATGAATTGGGTATTCAAGAATGGTGGGTATCCACAGGTTCAAGACCAAAATATACAAGTGACGAGGTAGCAATCCCGTTTTTAAACACTGAAACTTATGTTATCGGTAAATTCAGATGGGAATCAATACAGGTTACATTTAGGGATCCTATCGGTCCATCAGCGACACAAGCACTTATGGAGTGGGTAAGACTTCACTCTGAGTCAGTAACAGGAAGACAAGGTTACGCTGCTGGTTATAAGAAAGACGTAGAATTAGAAATGTTGGATCCTGCTGGTGTAACGGTTCAAAAATGGATTCTTCAAGGGACACAATTAAATGATGCTGATTTCGGTGGATTAGATTATAGTTCTTCTGATTTAGCAGAGATTACTTGTACTTTAAGGTTCGATAGAGCGGTTAACGTATATTAAACAATAGACATACAAATATAACTATAGAAAGCTTCCCTAATAAGGAGGCTTTTTTTGTTTTTAACCATATTTATAAAGAAAACAAAAGCATGTCGAAAATAAATATTAAGAAGGTACTTAAAATAACGGAAAGCCAATATAAAAGACTTATAATTAATGAAGAATGTGATGTTGAGTCAGCAATTGATTTACTGAAAGGTGATTATAATATAACAAAGAAAGGTTCCGATGCAGATAATAACACATTGATTAACAAATGTTTGAGTGAGAACCCATTTATTAAAGGTTTTTATAATGAAATATTGAAGGTAAAAACCGTTAAAATGTCGGTTGTACCAAGAGGTTATGGTTGTTATATATCGGTTGAACCCAAATTCTTACCACCCAATAAAGATAATATATGGGTTAATATTAGAAGCAATAAAAAAATAGATGTGATGTATGTTTTTGACAAATCTCTACATAGTGTCATTAAAACTTTATGGTATCAAGGTGATGTTGATGGGGATAAATATAGTAACTTGAAACTACAACAACCATTAAATTCGAATATGGATAAGGTTGGAGAATCTATTCTTGATTCAATAGGGGTAGATTTAAATAATTTTTATATCGGTAATTGTAAATCCGGTGAGTTATTAAACAGTAGTTATAAGATACCAAATCAAGGTAATGTGATGTCTAACATAATTGGTAAGATGAAGGTTGATGGTAATTTTAATCCAAACGGTTGTAAATAAAATTATAAAATATAAACAATATGAAGAATGAGGTTAAATTAAATGATCAAATAAAAAGAATCAAACAACTATTTACGGAAGAAAGGTTGTATGGTAATTTAGTTGTAAATAACACCATAACTGAGGGGAGGTTAAGTTGGTTGGACAATTTTTGGAGATCGTCAACAGCAATCAAGAATCTTAGTAAAAAATCAAAGAAGATTTATGAAGCAACAATAGAATCAGTAGGTGATTCTCTTTGGTCGGTAGCCTATAAACATATTGTTACCAGCAAAATAGATGTTATAAACGCTTTTGATAACTTTTTAATAAAAAACCCCACTATTAAAACTAAATACAATTTAAGTAAGGATGATATGGGGGATTTCTATGAGCAGTGGATGGGGAATATTCTTATGTCTTTGAAAGATGGTGACGGGTGGCAACAAATGATGAAAAACTATAATCTTAGTGCCGATGCTTTTGGTGAGGATAATTTGATAAAATTTATAGATGTATTTTTAGGTGGTAGTGATTCTATTAAAAAAAGGCTTCGTTTATCCAAAGTGAAATTGGGCAAACCTAAAATTTCGGAGGAGCTGTTTAAATTACAAAAATCTGGTATGGGTAAACGACTTCAGCAGGTGAGTAGACAAGTTACTAAAAAAATAATGAAAGGAGGAAAGGCTGCTTATGTGCGTGGTAATGTGGTAATACCACACCCCAATGGTAATGTCTCAGCCGAAGGGGTAAATAAGGCAGTTGAAGAAGTATTGAAAACAGCGGGTATTAGTGCGAAAATGCTAAAGGCAACCGTTGGGATGTCCATAAAGGTTTGGTATGTCAGCAAACAGCTTTTTAAAGTTCTGTTATGGATTGGTGGAATCGCAGGCGTTAATGGTATAATCGCTACTATCACAAAAGATGATCGCGATGATTGGAGCTTTGACGATTTGTTCCCAGGAGTGCTTTTCGGTTGGATTCCGGGGCTTCCTTATGCTATGGAAGTGATTGGGGATGGATTTAAAGGCATTGGGGGTTACTTTGCGACATTAACTAATAATCAGATAAGAGAAATTGGTGAAGAGCATGTTCAGCCTATTTTTGAGAAAATGACGATTAGTGATGTTAAAGGATATGATTGCAAAAATTTTGTGGATGGTATGTTAAAAAAAGGGTATGATGATATTGGACTTGTAGGTACATTGATAACTTGGGGTACGCCGATGACAGAGGAAGATATTAATAAAAAAATTAAATCATATGATTGGACAGATTGTTGTAATAAACTTAAAAAAAATACTGCATTAATGAAAATAAAAAATAAAGAGGAACAAGAGGAATATAACTCTGAAGTTGATGTTATTAAACCAGAAGAAGTAGTAGTCGCACTTAAACAAAAAGAATCGGATGATGATTGGGATATCCCCCTTAATCTATGTGAAAAATTTAGTGTTTGGTATGGTGGAGACGACGGTGTGCCTTGGACTACTGATAATCCTGAACAAGTGAGTGCTGCCGCTGTTTCATATTGTGAATCATATAGTGATGTCGTTGGTTGTCAAGAATCTTTTTTGGGTGTAATAAGTAAATGTCCATAATAATTAATGAGTAAGATTATCAAAATAACAGAAAGTCAATTAAAACGTTTGTTATCTGAACAAGATGACATGTTAAGCGCTAGAGGTGATGATGGATCTGCGTCAGGTGAATATAGTGGAGGAAATTCTAATTCTTCTAAATATGAAACGATACCACCTGTTAGTGGTGTTAAGAAAAAAGGTATGGTTATTGATCCAACTTATAAACCTGATATGTCTACAGGGTGGTTGGGTCATACTTTAGAAAAAGATGGTTATGTTTATAATGGGTTTGGTGGTAAACCATTTCACTCAAGTTATTTTTGTCCTCGATACACCGGGCCAAATAATGGGGGAGATGGTATAAAATTACCTAACAAAGAAATTACGCAGTTTAGAGATTTAATTTTTAAATTAATAGGTAAGCCCAAAGGTCCGTCTCTAGACCCTTATTATATGAATAATGTTTATAAGGGATTAAAGTATTATATTAACAATGTTGAGACTAATCAAAAAGGTTTTGTATCTGATCGTTGGGGTGAAAGTGATAGGAAGAATTATGTAAAAATGTTGCGAAAGTTTAGTAGTTATGTTGGTAGCGGCAATTTAACGAATAGGTGTTGGCATTATTCAATTCCCGATGTTATGAATCAGGTTATTACTAAATCGGTAAATGGTGTTTGGGAATGGACAAGTAAATGTGCGAGTGATTATCATTGTGTATTAGATGTAGCCTCTATTGTAGTATTAATAATACCACCACCTGCAGGTGTTTTAATCTCAGCAGGTTTAGATGTAGTAAATTCAATAGGGTACTATAGTGAAGGAAGTTATTTAGCGGGGTCACTTACATTATTAGGGGTAATACCTGGTGTTATGGAAGTTAGAAAAATGACTAGCCCTGTAGTTGTTAAAACTGTAGATGAATTCCTACTTAAAACTAGTAAAATTACAGGTGACGCAGGTAGTAAACCTACACAAGAAGCTATAGATAAAATATATACAGAGGTTTTCGCCAATAAGGGTTTAACTAATGTAGAAATTGAATCTGCTCAAAAATATCTAAATGTGTTACAATCCAATAAAGAATTAATAGAAAATTATTCTAGAGTGGTGAATGAATTAAGTAAATACAATAAAAAAGTATTATTACCTATTATTGATAACCCATCTTTTAAACAAATAATGAAATCTAATAAGGGTGATGTTGTTAAATCATTAAAGGTTTTTAGTGAAACTGAAATGGGTCGAGACGTATATATACAGATTGGTGCATTTGGGCTTGTAGAGGCTCTAAGCGTAATGGTGGTTGATGATGGGGAGACTGACGACATTGTACCAGATTCTTTAATGTTAAAAAACATAGTGGATGTTATAAATGATAAAAATGCTGGAAATTGGAGGGATGATATTCCTGATGAATGGAAATAAATTTATATAAGTTAACTATTTATTATAAAGAATAGTTACATATATTATAAAAAAAAGTTTTATGGAAAATCAAGAACACAATAACCCAAATTATATACCAAAAGACCTTCAGATACCTTTTGATTTAATTGAGTTACCTTCTCAAGGTATATTATACCCTAATAAAAAGTCTTCCGTTAAGGTTGAGTATTTAACTGCGTTAGATGAGAATATTTTATCGTCACCTAATATCATTAATAGTGGTAAAGTGATAGACATCCTTCTTGAAAGAAAGGTTAAAGACTTAGGGTTTGACCCTATTGACTTATTAGAGGGTGATAGAACAGCTTTAGTCGTATATTTAAGAACAACTGCGTTTGGGGAAAAATACAATCAATTGGTATTAGATAGAATTGGGGAGTTGGTTGAGGGGGAGATAGATTTGTCACAAATTAAACCAAAAAAATTATCCATACATCCCGACACAAATGGGGAATTTGATTATAAGTTACCTAACTCAGGTAAAATGGTTAAATTTAAATTATTAACCGGAAGGGATATTAAAGTTATTGATGAGATGGATAAGGAACATATGAAAAGATATCAAACTGACATTTCTAATAAAATAATTTTCAAGTTAGAAAGGTGTATCGGAGAGATCGATGGGGAAAGGGATAAAATTAAACTTTCTAACATTATTAAAAGGTTAACCATTATAGACTCTAGAAAGTTAAGGTCTTACATAGACAGTATTGAGCCGGGTTTAGATTTTGATGTTAAGGCTACGACTCCTGGGGGTGAGTCGGTTGATACATTTCTTAGATTCAACTCATCTTTTTTCTGGCCTGAACTCTGAATATCTATCACACCTTCATAAAGAAATAAATAGTTTAATAAGGTATTGTAATTACACATATAGTGATTTATTATTAATGCCTACTTGGTCTAGGCGATTAATGTTGAGTATCAATAATGAAATAAATGAACCAAAAGTTTAATAATGATATTTATTAATAAAGGATATTATGGGGAATTTACTAAAACAAATTAATAAAATTAACGAATCGGTAGAGTTTATTAATCAATCTATTGATACCATTATCAACGAGCAAAACACTTTAGATAAATTGAAGTCTCTACAGAGTGATATTGAAAGTAGAGCGTCAAAGTTCACTGGTAGGGGTACCGGAAGTTATGATAATAGTAAAAATTCGGTAGCACAACAAATTTATGATGGTGGTTATAAAAAAATAACTATTAATTTTTCGAGTGAAATAAGTGTAATTAAGGATAGTAGTGGTAACACCAAAAAAATCAGTAATGGGGAGAAAACATTTGACATAAAATCTTATGGTGGTGGTGATACAATTAAAGTTAAGTCTGATAGGGTGTATTACTTAATTTCATTTAAACACAAAAAAGAAAATACTAGAAATGGTGGTGAATTGTCTATTTATAATGAGTCAGATTCTACAAATTACCCACCTACAGATTGGGCTGGTTCAATAACTAATTTTAAAAAATAAGATTTAAATGGCTGATTTCAACCCAGAAGAAGAAGATTTAAATGAAAAAATTAAAATAACCAATAAGTCATTACGTGAAAGGCGTTCTATTTTCACAGACATCGCTGGTGTTTCTGATGAGGTTCGAAAGGGTCAGGTTGAACAGATTAAAAACCTAGAAAAATTAATTGCCAAAGGTGGTGATAGGCAATCAGAATATGAAGCCCTATTAGCTAAGCAAATCAAGTTAAATAAAGAAATTAATAGAGAATACCAATTAAGGGGTAGGGTCACTAGTGGTTTTAAAAAGGTAAAAACTGAATTTTTAGATTTCTTTAAAACACAAGCAGCGTGGTTTAACCTAGGTGAACAAATTGCAGAACAATACCTCACTGTTGGTAGGAATGTGGGGTTAAGTGTTGACGCTTCAAAAAAATTAGGGGATCAATTTAAAAGGGCTGTTCCTGATGTGACGCTTTTAGGTGGTGAGGTTTCAGATCTTACAAATATTTACTCAACGTTTTTAGAACAATCAGGTAGACGAAGATTCTTTAATCAAGATGATTTAATTACTATAGAGGGAATGGCTAAAGGTTTAAATATGTTACCAAGTGAGGCGGCGTCTATGGCTGAAAGTTTCGATTTAATGGGTATGAGTGTTCAGGATACTGAAAAGGTTTTAAAAGAAGCATTCGTAGCATCTAATAAGATGGGACTGAATTCAAACAAAGTTATTAAGGTTTTACAGAGTAATATGAAACAGATGCAAAGTTATTCTTTTAGGGGTGGTGTTAAGGGAATGACTGAAATGGCAAGACAAGCGGTTAAGATGAGATTAGATGTGTCTGATGTGTTAGGTATGGCAGATAAGTTTTACCAACCAGAAGCAGCAATTGAAGCCGCAGCAAATTTACAAATGTTGGGTGGTGATATTGCGGACGCTTTCGGTGACCCTTTTGAAACTATGTATCTCGCTAGAAACAAACCAGAGGAGTTAGCTAAAAAAATGCAAACTATGACAGAAAATATGATGTCATTCAATGAAGAAACAGGTCAATATGAATTTCCGGCAGAGGTAAGGATGCAATTACAAGCTGCGGGTAAAGAATTAGGTATTAACACAGAAAAAATGATAGAGATGTCTCGTCAGACATCAAAAATTAAAGATATTAAGATGAAAGTTGCTGGTGATATCGACCCTGACGTTGCAGAAGCCGTTGCTGGGATGGCTAAGTTTGATAGTAACCAGAAAAAATGGCAAGTTGATTTTGGTGGTGAGAAAATTGATATTGGGGATTCATCGGGATTACAAGAAGCAATAAAGGGGGGGTTATTAGATCAAACTAAAACTGATAGTGATATATTCAAAGATATTGCAAAAAATACTTTGACAATGAGCCAAAGTGTTGCTAATATTGGTAAAGCAGGAACAGAAACCATCGCAACAGAAAGTGGTGCATATGAAGCGGTTCAAGAGCAGTTAAAGGGGACTATCGGTAAAATGGAGGTTGAGTATATGGCTACCGCAAAAAAGATTGCGGAAAAATTAGATGTAAAACAATTATTAGAAGATTCTGGTTTAGGTGAGGGAAAAGATGCTCTAGCTAAATCAATTGAACTGGCGGCGATTACACCAATAACAATGTTGAGGGAAGCTTTAGATAATGGTATTGATATCACAAATATGGATCAGTTAGATGGTGTTTTAGATAGGTTAGAGGGTGTTTTAGATAAATCACTACCATCAAAAGGGGGGAACAATAATAGTAACCCAACACCCCAAAAAGGTGGTGGTAAAATTGCGGTGAATAATTTTACAAAACAAACCTACCCTGAAGATTCATTAGTGATGGCTGGTGGTACACAATCAGGTGGGAACAACAGTACCCCAACAAATATTAATATTAGTATTAATGGTAAATTAGACTTATCTTCAAAAGAGACAACTGCATCAGTAGATGTAACTAATTTAGATATACAAGAATTTGTTAAAATGGAAATAACAAATTCTTTAAATGGAGCTAATTATTCAGGTGGAAAAGTTGGTTCTTCATTAAATACGGCATAAATATAAAAATAATCTTACCATAACCTTTACTTAAGCGATTTTCGGGACGGTCCTTATAACAGGATAAACAAGATTAAATAATTATAAAACAAGTTTAAAACTTGAATATATAACAAGAACAATATATTACAAGATCTTTAATATAATATATAATTCCTGGAAATTTCTTGTTTGATATTTATAAATAAAGAAAATTTATGTCTGCTGGAATATTAAATAAGGATTTATATGTCAATGGGGTTAAGACAACAACTGCTGAGTTAAGAAATAGGTTGTTGGGGAGAAACCTACCACCACCAATACCCAATTCTTTAAGAGAAACAGAATTTGCATCTTACTTTGGTAGTTTAGGTCAAGTTATTAGTTTACCTAATCCACTTATAGGGGAGTACGTTCCGAAGGTAGATGAGGGTGAATATCCCTTAGAAGATGTTTCCAACGAAGAAAGAGAAAAACAATTATTACTTAATATCCACAACGCAGCGAACGAAGAGGAGTATAATCAATATAATTTTAACGTACCACCCACACCATTCCCTTATTTACCTGCACCATACGAAAGTTATTACGATGTCACTAACATACGTTCTACCTACCCCGTATCCCTTAACCTAGATAGGTTTAAATTGGTTGCCACAGGTGACGAAATTGGACGTAGAGACCCATATCAGCTTATCCAAACCAATGACGTAACAACAAATACGGAGAGTTTTCTTGGTATAATTGGGATGGAAAGATTAAAGTCTTCTATATTAGACAGAAAGGCTCAAATCATAGAGAGTGAATTTATTCAACCAAACAAAACCCTAAGTGCATTAAAAAATGGGGCGAATGTAGATAGTTACGATATTACAATACCGAAAGATAAAGTTGATAAAACGGTTACATTTATAAATTATTTAGATGGGTCAGAAACACCCTATAGTCAATTACCTGACGAAGCGGTTGGTTGGCAAGAGTATTCACAAATCAAAGGTGATGAAGGAAAGGTAATGGATATATTAGGAAGTTTAGGTGTAAAATCTGATACCGCATTATCAACCGAAGCAAGGAATAATGAAATGTTGTCTAGAACAAGTGATGGTCAAAAACTTTTATTATATACTAATTTAGGTATGAATAAGTTTATCCCTAAATATGAAGATCCTAGATTATCATCATTGTTAGGGTCAGATGCACCAAAAAGCAGGTATTATATCGGTGATGATAGAAGTACAAATAGAGGTGATACACTAACGAAAGTGTTTAAATCAGAACAATTTAATGATTCGGTAGACACAGAATATAAAACAAATGTAGAAGATGATTTCTTTTGGAAGTTAGACGGTGGCGAGTTTAACCCCGATACTTTATTAGGTAAAACCCAAAAGTTAGTAAACGATAATTCAGACAGAATATTCATAAACCAAACGGATAAATTTTTTAAAGATACAATTGCAGATAAATATATTTCAAGAGGTAGCGCAATAAAATCAAACGATAATGACGCTACATCATTTTTCAGAACTTGGACGGTTGAGCGTGGGTACTCTTACGAAAACGCAATTAAAAAAACAGGATTACAATTCAAAAAAGGTTCTATTGGTAGAGACAAAGACACACTAAGTGTTCTACAAGCTAATGGTATAGTAAAAACGCACCCAACATCATTAGATAGAAATTCGGATAATAAGAAATTTATGTTTTCAATAGAAAATTTAGCGTGGTCAGATAATTGGGATGACCTTCCACCTTGTGAAAGAGGTAATGGTGATCCTATATCGGGTAATAAAGGAAGAATTATGTGGTTTCCACCATATGATTTACAATTTGATGAGAATGTAGCTGCTAATTGGACACCTACAGAATTTATTGGTAGGGGTGAACCACTATATACTTACAATAACACTAAGAGGTCTGGTCAATTACGTTTTAAAATGTTAGTTGACCACCCATCGGTTATAAATGAATTTAGAGGAAGACAAAGTGATTTGATTGAGAAGTTATTTGCTGGTGGTAGAACAGTTGATGAATTTATGGATAACGCTAATTTGGTTAATGTTATAGATATTAATACTATGAGAGCTATTGAGAATGCTAAAAATTCATCAATAAGACAAGCATTATCGGCGCCAAATATAGACACAACTGCAACTAAAATATACTTTGATTCAACAAAGCGCGAGCCCAGTGAAAGTAATGTTAAAAACCAAGATTGGTTTAATAATTCAACATCTAACGGTCTGTATAAAGACATCATTGATAACGCACCAAAAAACGATGATGATAAACCAGTTGTAATTGTGGATATTAAAGGATACGCCTCAAACTTTGAATACTCAGATGAGAATTTATCTAGAAAGCAATTGAAAAATTCGACACAAGTCATAAGTGAGTTAAGGGTTGATAATATTAAAGATGTGATGATAGGTTTGGGTGTGGACGCAGATAACATAACAACAAAATCTTATGGTGCAACAAAATCAAACAAAAAAGAATTTGTGGAAAGTGACATGCGAGTTGATTTCACCATAAAATTTGAGCCAAGGAAGATAGAGTCTGAAAACCAAAATGCTGAAGAAGGGTTTAAGATTGATCCTGAAAAATTAGTTAATGTAACAATTGATGAGTGTAATTTCTTTGACATTATTGATGATAGTTACCCTAACTACTTCAAAACCATATCAGAAAAAATAAAGTATTTCCAACCAGCATTCCATTCGATGACACCTGAAGGTTTAAATAGTAGAATGACATTCCTACATCAATGTATGAGACAAGGACCAAGTATTTATGATAATGTGGGTGGTGATAGAAACCCCCAAAATCTTGCTTTTGGTAGACCACCAGTTTGTATATTACGTATTGGTGATTTCTTCTACTCAAAAGTTATTATTAATAGCCTTTCAATAAATCACGCTGGGAGCGGATCAATACAATGGGATTTAAACCCAGAGGGTATAGGTGTACAACCAATGGTAGTTGATGTAAATTTATCCATTGATATTATAGGTGGTCAATCTTTACTGGGACCAATTAATCGAATACAAAATGCGTTATCATTTAATTATTATGCTAATACTGAATTTTATGATAGAAGATCTGACAAAATTCAAAAACAAACCACTGGATCAAAAATAATTGATGGGTATAAACCTAACCACGTCCCTCCAGAAAAAGAAAAAAACATAACCATAGATGATTTAACAAGAAGGGAACAAAGGAAAAAGAAAAGGGAACAAAATAAACAAGAAAAAGAATCGGAGAGATTAGCTGAAAACTCCTCACCGAGGTACACCGATGATCTGGGGTGATAAATTCCAGAAAACCTTTATTAAAAAAATAAAACAATTAAAATGATATATAATGGCAAAAGAATATTACGATAGA
>Ga0255044_10000075_pt1 | contig 16972 bp, 3 predicted proteins | sample BC1_12_21_MG_FD_183651 | JGI IMG/M metagenome (GOLD analysis project Ga0255044, IMG submission 183651) | Seawater microbial communities from Strait of Georgia, British Columbia, Canada - BC1_12_21 | ecosystem: Environmental > Aquatic > Marine > Strait | place: Canada: British Columbia... | reverse complement strand
TAAGAACAAGCTCTAGTCAAAGCACACCCTACTACCCTCATGTAAGAACTTTTTCGAGCGTTCCCAACGTTACTTCTTCTACTATATATGGTAATCACATAAGATTGAGATATGAGAATCCAGATGAATTTACATTCTTAGAACTAAGAAGGGATTCTTGGTATTCTGGAAGTCAGATAGGTACTGCGCCAATATCTGAAATAATATCTAGTATATCTATATCTTCTGGGATGAATATATTAAATGTTTTAGACAGGGCCGAAGCAGGATTTTCGGGGTCAGAAATATTAGATTTAGAGGAGCAAACAAGTACTTATTCCTCTATAGCTAGGGCAAAATCTATAAGGTATTTTAATGAGAGACTATATCTCATGAATATAGGGTATGATTCTAAAGACATAGATAATGATGTTACATTTTATGGGGGAAGTAATTTTGTGTTTCCAACCATAGAAAATATGGGAAAACCTGGGCATAAACACGTTTACAATGCCGCTATACACAAATCCAACATGAGAGGAGAAAGAACAGGATTTGGCGTTGTATTATTTGACGCTCAAAATAACGCTTCTTTTGCCAAGGAAATTACAGGTGCTGAAAATTTTGAGTTTCCAAATAGAAGAGATGAAACAAGCTCAGACACAAATAACACTTCTTATAAAGGTGTGGTAAGGTGTGCTAATTCGGGTACAGATACGGGCAGTGGGCCTGGAGCCCCAGGAACAACAGGAGAAGTGTCATTTACGCATGAAGTTTTTGATGTAAAAGATGCTGTAAGCAAACCAGAATATTCAGATACCGACCCTATATATGACTATGAAGATGATGGGGACCCTATAAAGAAACTTCATCCAATATCTCAGAATGACACACAAACAAAATTAAGCTATAAAACTGTAAAACAAGTAAACGTTGATGGATCTACTTCATTTACAAGCACATATAGTCCGCCAGCGTTTGGATTAAACTATTATTCACAAGGTATAGGTTTTAAAGGAATAGATACACACCCCGATTGGGCTGATGGATTTTCTGTAGTTCAGACGGAACCTGCTCAAAAAGTTGTAGCGCAAGGTTTTGGTTTTTATAGCCTTATTCCTGCAGGAAGCGGGACTGGGCCAAATACGGGTAAAGACCCAAATTCCTTATGGGTTCATTTTCCTGATTTAGAATTACTGTATCCAGATATAGCTACGGATTTATCGAATGGAAACATATCATCTTACAAAATTCAATTAGTTTCTCCTTTAGGATACATAAATGAGCCTTACAATTGGAGGAAAGAATTCGCTGGCGAAGTAAGAAGAGGTGTAGATGCTATGATTTATCCTAGAGTAATTAGAGAGAAATTTGGAATATCTACACCAACCGAAGAACAAATGAATCCAGGAATTGCTCGATGGAGTGGAATAAGAGATAATCCCACCTATGAGCCAGCTCAAGAATACTATTATCCGGCATACGGAAGATGGGGTGCTGAAACTTCTGCGGGCATAAGTTCTCAATTTCCAAACCAAGGTAATGGTAATAAAGAATTTACAATAACATCAATACAAGAAACGACTACAAACTCTACTAGGCAAACATACTTTAAAATAAATCTTTCAGGAGATATATATGCTCAGTCTTACACAGGTGGAGGTAACTTAGATGCCAATAGTCAAGGAGTTAACGATTGGAGAGAGCCTTTGTATGTTGTAAATATAACTAGAGATTCAAATGTAAATCAAGGAAATACTACTCAGTATAAATATGGATCAAACTACATAAAGTTTAAATCTCTTGTTATGGATTCTAATGGGCAAGACGGTCAGACTGCTAGATTGGTATCAGAAAGATGGGAAGATTGTATACCTGAGTTGGATGCAGGTGATTTTGGGGGTGTTTATAATCAATTAAAAAGGTTTGTATACCTTCAGCAAGAGGCAGGGGGTGAAGAGAGATGGATGAATGTAGAGTTTGAGTCTCCAGCAACAATAACAACAATACTTACTAACTTAAATGCTGCAGGAAGTGCAGGATGGAGTGACGCAACAATAACCTATGGATTTACTATATATGGTATATACACAAGTACAGAGTCTAGCGGAGACAATGATGGCGTGTGTAGAGTATTTGATTTAAACTTTGTTGAACAAGCTGGATACACAACGTATACAGTTCCTGCTTTTGGAACAAAAGTTTACGTTAAGTACGACAAAAGAATACCTGTTAGGGTTTTTGGAGGAGACACCTACATAAATGAATCAACTTGGGCCCCTATAGATAATAACTACGGAAACAACGGTGAACCTTCGGATACTGATGGCGGTTGGCTATATCAAGATAATAACTTTAAGATTGACGTTCCTATGCCTTTGAAGGCATATAGACCTGCAGATTATTATCCTTTATGGGAAAATGCAACTCCTTTTAATTATGAGGCTTATGATTTTCAGTATTCTACTCAAATTGGAGGCTCCCCTGCAAGAATAAGGCAGTATGTTTGTATGTGGACTGCAGAAACTAGATACAACCTTTCTTTTGCCTTTAACGTAGAAGCTCCAGAGAAAGCCGTAAGCGACCAGTATTTCCCGTTAATAAACTACATACCTAGACCAAACAAATGGAGTTCGGGGCAAGAAGACGATCCTGTTGCTTTTAGCTCTAACAATAACATATCCATAGACTATTACAACGATTACGGATCAGAATGGAACCTTTGGGGTAACGGAGGTTTAAGATTTGAAATGGGTCCAAACAACACAAATATAGATTATACCAAGTCTCAGACTACGGTAATGTACACCTCTACTCCACAGGTCGGATTTGAAGAGCAAAATGAATTTTGTACTAGAATTATATGGTCTTTAAGGAGGCCTATAAACATTCAGAACGCTCCAGGGGTAAGAACCTTCCCCTCCAACAACTACTTTGATATATCAGACAATACAGGTGAGATTAAGTTTGCTTGGAGCGCATTATCTAACGACAAAGGTAACAACTTGTATGCATTTACTAACAACGGTGTTTGCTTGCTACTTGTGGATAAAAGAGTTATTCATGAGATAAATGCCAATGAACTAGCTACAGTCGGTTCAGATGTGGGAGGAATCCTTAATCAATTGTGGATAGATCAGACTATTGGTATGGAAGATGAAACCTGGAGAAGCTGGGCTGAATATTCAAATGCTATATTTTTTGCCAATGGAATATCTGCCTATGCCTTTTCAGGTAATAAGCTTGTGGAGATAGCAAGAACAGGGTTTTTTGAGTTGTTAAACAGAAAATTCAATCCAATAATAGGTCAAGGAATAAACGCTAAAATGGCAGGAGGATTTAATGTTCTTAATAAAGAATATATAATGTCCGCAATACAAGACAGACCAGGGCAAGAAAATAGTAATACATTAATATATGGGGTTCAGCAGGAGGCTCTCCAATGTCAGAGTTCTTATGTTTACGACAAGTATTTACATGTAGGAAACGACCTATACGGAATGAAGGATGGAGTGACCTATAAGTTAGGTGTTGGAAATCAGATAGACGGTCAAAATATAGAGTGTTATCTGACGGGGGTTTCGGATGCTGAAATTATATACGAAAAAGAATTTATAAGAATAAGAGTAAATTCAAATAGCAAGCCAAGTAAAATATTCTTTTATAACGATTATCAATCCTACATAGGAGATAATTACACTAACGTAGTAGATGCTGATGCTGTTCCGTTAAGCATAAAAGACTATCATGGTTACGAGTGTTACATACCAAGAAGAACGCTTTTCCCCTACTACAGACAGCAGGGAAGAGTCATGATTTTTAAAATTGTAAACGAAACAGAAGAGGAGTTCTTTGTAACTTCAACATCGGTACAATACAAGGCATTGAAATAATTGTTAAATTTGCTACTATGAGGGGTTTACTTGCAAAAGCTGTTAATTTATTGAAAAGATTGTTTTGTTTTAAAGCAGTAGATAAAAGACCTGAAGATGTTTTGTTAGAGGTTCATAAAAATCAAGGTTTGCTTTGGGAGAAAATAGAGGAGTTTAAGGGGCAGTTGGCTTCCTTAGATGGCTCCGTTAAACACGAACTAGGAGAAGAGCAAGAGCTAGATTTAGCTGACATGTGCCCATTACAGCAAGACCTTACAAATGGACTGTACACTAGAGAGGTTTTTATGCCTAAAGGAACTTTGGTTGTTAGTTTTATACATAAGCAAGATCACCCTTCATTTGTGCTTGAAGGAGAAGCTTCTGTTTTGCTAGATGACGGACAAATTGTTAAATACAAGCAAGGAGACAAGATAATGACCAAAACAGGAACTCAAAGAGTTCTATTTATGCACGAAGACACTAGATGGGTTTGTGTTTACAGAACAAATGCAAAAACATTTTTAGAGGCAGAAAAAGATGTTTACACTAATGACTTTAGGTTATTGCCTAAAGAATTTTTAAATAAAAATAAATTACTATGGCAGGAATAGCATTAGCAACAGCGGCTACAGGAGCAACCGCAGGAATAACCGCAGCAACAGCAGCAGGAGGAGTAGGAAGCATGGCGGCAGGGGCCGGAGCAACAGCAGCAGGAGGTGCGGGAGTAACAGCAGCAGGAGGTGCGGGAGGTATAGGTAAAGTTTTAGGAAAAGCAGGTGGGTTCCTTAACAAAAATGCAGGCCCAATAATGGGTGCGTTTAACCTTATTAAGGGTATGAGAGACAAAAGAAAAAGAGACGCACTTACACCTCCATCTGAAAACCCAATGGAGCGTCAAATGTTAAACTCAATAAGAAGAAAAAGAAGAGCATTAGAGACAGGAACGGCAGGCCCAGGATTAACTCTTGCTAGACAAATGGGATCTTCTGCAAATAGAAGGTCATTTCAAGCTGGAGGTAGAGCAAATCTTGGACAGGTTGCAATGCTTCAATCTCAGGCATTTCAGAATATGGCTGGACAAAATGCTCAACAAGCAAATCAATTGTTAGATCAAGAACAAAAACAAGTTAATAGAATGGCTGGTGTGGCTAGAGACATGGCGTTACTAAGAAGAGCAGAGCTTAGCGCAGATGCTGCTTTGGGTCAAAAAGATGGAGTAGCAGGCCTTATGACTATGGGTGAAGACTTGTCTTAAAAAATAAAGAAATGGCAAGGAGAAATAAAGAAAGAAGAGCAGCTAAAAGAGCTGAAAAAAGACAAAACAAAATTGATTCTAGAACTGCTAAAATCATGAGTAAAGAACTCATAGATGTTCAAAAAGCAGAAAAAAAAAGGAAAAAAAAAGAACCTAAAGAGGTTATTGATCCTCAAACAGGAATAAACCTTAGTTCTCCTGACCCAGACTCTACAATACAAAAAGTCAAAACTAAAAAGAATAAAAAGAAAGTAACTACGGTTACTAGTCCTGTTCAAACAGGATCTATAGATATACCTCAAACATCTACGACTAGGGAATTAAATTACAGAAAAGACCCTGCCTTGAAAGTAAACAAGATGGATAAAGAGGGTACGCTTACAGATGTTGTTGCAAAAACAGGAAGGGTTACTTCTAGAAAAACAGGAGACCCCACGATTAACGCTTTAAACCCTACTCCTATACCTACTCAAGGCGCTATTGATGCGTCTAATGAGTTAAGAAAAAGTGAATTAAATATAGGCGATGAAATAAGAAAGGAGGCTGAATCTAAAGTTGACGAAGGTAAAGCTACTCAAGGTCAATTTAATCAAGCTTTAGAAGATGCAAGTAAAGCAGAGGAAGAAGTAAAAAAAGAAAAACAAAAAATTTCAACACCTATACCTGGTGATGGAAGTACGCTTAGTGGAGCTATGATGAAGGGAGCACCTCCAGTATCCTTTTCAGGTGTAGGCCAAAAAAGAGATGTTGAAAAAGAAGTCGTAACTCAAGCTAAAAACAATGCGACACAAGACCCTAACGTAACAGCAGTAAACACAGCTGCAAACTTGGCAGCCATTGAAAAATTAGGCATTCAAGATTACTACCCTACAGCATCTAGAAACATAGCGGTAGGGACTTTTACAGGAGAAGTTATAGGTAGTCAAACAATATATAGTGGTGCTGGAGGGTTAGCACCTATGGGTCTTTATGACGCTAGAAAAAGAGCGTTAGCAAAAGCAGCAACCGCAAAGCAAGCTGCTATAGACAAGTTCTTGACTCTAGAAGATACAGCTAAGGCTTACAACATGGAGTATAAAGATTACGCATACGATCACTTATACGATATACTAGAGAAGCATGGGTTTAATGTAACCTCCGTAATGAGAGATAGGGATGCCGCAAAAGAGGTGTATAGATTAAAATCCCTAGGTAAAGAATTAAAGTTTGTAGAAGAAGAGTCAAAATCCGTTTTAGAACAACTAGGAAAAGAAGGTGCTTATGTTCCTCCTTCAATAGCAAAAGCAGCTAAAAATATGTTTTACGGTATGCAAGACAAAGATAAAGTTTTTAGCGGTAAATCTGACCTAGTTAAAACAATATCTGAATTAAAAGCATACAACTCTTTAACTAAAAAAGCAGAAGATTTAGCAACTGAATTTTCTACTAAACTTTCAGAGATGCAAATGAATGAAGGTGCTATGTCAAACTATGCAGCAACTGGACAGGTAAAGGGTAATGAAGAGTTTGAGAAAGGAAAGAAAAGCTTTGTGTCTAAGATAGAAAGTGGTAAGCTCGCTAGAGGAACTGATGGCTACTACACGGGAATGTTAAAGTATTTTGGAGGAAATGTAAATGAGCTATTTAGTTCATACGTAGATGCAGCAAACTACAGTGAGGATCAGCTAGAAGCTAGTAAGAAGATTTTCGTAAACCTAATGCCTGAGTCTGTTGAAATGAGTTTTCAAAGTTACAAAGACGACAGTTTCAAATACTATCAACTAAGAGAGAATATTAAACTTAAAAAGGCTGAAATGATAGCATCTCAGCAGAATACCATAAATTTAGAAACACAGGCTTTGAGTGGGGCTGTTGGAACCATAGAATCTGGAGTTGCCGCTAGACTTGCTAAAACAGGTGGACAGTACAACCCTTCAGATGTAAATGATGACAACTTTGCGTCATACTTAATAAGATCAGCCCTCAACAAGTCTCAAAGTTCTGGAGTATTTAAAACAGCTGATGAGATTCCAGGTAAAGTTGGTACTGATGCATATTATAGCTCTCAGCCTATTTTTGTAGAAACAAAGAATGCCATAAAGGAGGACTTTGCAAACATGACGACTACCGCTTATATAAAATCTGGCGAAACCTACACGCCTAGAGCTATTACGTTAAGGGAATTAGTTAATGATGCAGGAAGAAATTTTATGCTTCCTACTGGAAAAGACAAAGATGATAAGATGACGTACATGAAAGTGGGTGACGAAAACTTAGGAAGGTTTAATTCTTTAATAAGAGGAGGTAAAGAGGCTAGTGGAGGATTTGTACCAACATCAAGCAACACTTCACTTTCTTATACTGATGAGTATTATGGCACTATGAATAAATTAACTAACAAAAATTTAATTCAATACGCTAACTCCCCAAATAAAAGTCAAATTAGATTTTTTACTGGAAATCTAGTAGTATCGGGCACGGATGAAGAAAAGAGAGAGTCGGTAGGAGGTTCATCTATAGATATCCTTAAAGGAGGAACCGTTGAAACAGAAGTAGAAAGAACATTTGCTTTGCCAGGAAATTGGTCAGGTGCAGAAAGAAAATCTAGCATAGGTATAGACAATGCAGATAACAAAATATTATTTGGAGCCCCTACACAAAATACTACAAGCGCAAAGTTTGAGGGCTTCAACTTTGGAAACTCTAGTAATCAACAATAATACTTAGAAAATAAAAATCATGGCAAAAGACTTCATGGACACACAGACAGGTGGAACGTCTAATTACGAAACTAATCCAGATGTAAAGTCTGAAACGAAGACTGTACTTCCAACATCAGCAGCAGCTTCAAGTATACAAAAAGCAAATACAGAGCCACAGCCACAATCTATTCCAGACTTAGCAGTTAGTCAAGAAGGAAAAGAAGTGGAAGGTGTTGAGCAAGAATCTGCAATGGCCCCAATGATGCAAACTGAACCACCTGCAGACCTGCCTGTTCCTAATCAAGAACAAATCATCAATATAGATCCTAACATTCAAGGCTTAGAGGAGATTGCAAAAGAGGAAGGTATAGAGTTGTTTATAGATGAAGAAGATAGAGTTCTAGACACACCAATAATAACGCCTAAAGACCCTACAGTTGAAATAAATGAAACTATATCTGGGGCGCAGATATTTACAACACCATCAGAGGACAACCCTGTATCTATTGAAGATATAGATGAGGAGTCTAGCCTAATGCCTGTTAATGATTTTGGTCAACCAATAATAACAGACGACACCTTAATGAAGGAAGAGGCCAAGGCTTTCAATGAAGAAAATAAAGATAAAGGTGTAGAAATAAAAAATGATGGTGGACTTTTATTCCCTCAAACGGTAGACTCTCCATTTGATTTCTTTAACACAATAGAATCAATGGAAGGTATTGACTCGGAGCAAGGTAAGACTCCAGGTTACTACGAGATGCCAGGGGCAAGAAGAGGTAGATACTTAAAGGATTCTGAAGGGGATTGGTTTAAGATTTACACAAATCCTAAAAACGGAAAAAGAGTTAAAAGAAGAATGGGGGGAAGAAGAGCTTTATCTTTAGAAGATAACTCTCAATTAATCGCACCTGTTGATTCTAAGTTTGATGGATTATGGGAATTAGACAACTATCAATTCTTTAAAGGTAAAAGAGATTACAGTAACTTTGTAATGTCTCAAGACCTTCCAGAAGTAGGAATTCAAAGATACAGAAACTTTAACTACACCCCGGATGAAGTAGGTGAGTTAAAATCTAGATTATCTACGGTAAGGAAACACAAAGATGTAGACTTAGACAATCCCAAAGAATTAGCATCCATACTAAAGCCTGATTGGGAGTATAGATATGGAGGCAAAAAATACATGAAGAACAACGGTAAGTGGTTCTTTTTAAATAAAAACGGAGTAAAAAAAGAGGTAAAATTTGACATACCATCTATAGAGGCTCACTCTAGACCTGTTTCTTCTTTAGGTTCTCTTTCATCTGAGTATTTAAAGAATAGGTTTAACGCATCTATGGACTTTATAAAGGACAAGGCTCAAGACTTTCAAAACAGTTTCTCCGAAGCTGTATCTTCAGGCGTTGAATCGGTGCTTGATTTCGCAGCTTGGGGAGCGTCTAGGGATGGTAAGACTGTTTCTGATATATTAAAAAACACATTTGACGACCCTAAGAACTTTGGGGTGGAGGGATATGATGGAATGACTAGCAAGGAGCTTATGAGAGCTCAAATGGAGGTTATTGATCACTTCGGGATTATAGCGTCTACAGAATTAGATGGGTATGCAAAAGACTTTTCATTAAGTATAGATTCTTATTTCTCAGACAACCCTTACGAAAGAGAAGGGTATTTTGAAAGCATTCAGCCAGGACTAATGGATAGAGATTTTTCTCCTAAGCCTAAGTCTGGAGAAGCACAAGAACTTGGTTTTAATCCCTACAGAGCCATGGCTAATACAAAAGAAGGTAGAAACAAGATAAGAGCACTTGGATACCTAAGCAGGCATAATGGCTTTCAAGAGCCTAAAACATCTGGAGTGTACTCTTTGGGTGATTTTTCGGCAACAAAAGATATAGACAATAATTGGATAGACTCAAACGGAAACCCTATAGTTGATATAAAAACAATATCTGCTTTAGAGTCTGCTGGAGCTTCTCTATCTGAAGAAAATATAATTAATAGTTTAAAAGGTTTTTCTGGAGTTAGCTTTGGAGGTGAATACCTAAAAAACGAAGAAGGTAAGTTAGAATTTAAAGGTGGTAAAGATGTTGATTTATCAAGAGATACCGATTTGGGTAAAATGATAAACGCAGACAAAAGGCTTAGAGATTTTGTTATGTCTAGAGACTACATGCACGCAACTTCTATATCCAACTTTATTAGTCAAGATAATGGCGGTAACAGGGTTGGAACAACTGAGTTTATGGGTGCTAATCCGCTTATATCTGTACCTCAAACAGCAGAACTAGCCAAAACCCTATCTAGAGCTGTAAGTGAATATAATGGGTTTTTATCTTCCGAAGAGAAGTTAATTAATTTTTCTGCACGAGACTTTAAAGATAAGACACAGCCTTTTAGTCCTGGACAGATTAAGATGCTTGAAGAGACTCAAAATGAAGCAGCGAAACTGTTAAAAAGAAAAAGTTCAGACTCAGAATATTTTGCTAAGGTTAACGAGGTTTATGATAGTGCTAAAAACACAATTCAAAATATATACAACGCGAACAAAAAAATAGAAGAGATAGATTCTAGTGGTCAAACTATTGATGGATATATGCTTAACTCAAAAAAGACAGTCATGTCTACTATGCAAAATATAGGAGAGTCAGAGCAAATAGAAGAAGCGCTTGAGCTATGGAATCTAAACAATGGCATGGCTTCTTTAATAACCTCAGCGGAGCAAGAAGGAAAGCTAGACATATCTAAAGATGGTAAGATAACTTTCACAGATAGAGTTTCGGAAGAAGAAAAGAATTATCTAAATCAAAAGCTAGCTACATACCAAGAAGCAATAGATGGATACAAACAGCAGTCTGCATCTAAAAACCTAGAACGTATATCTCAAATAGAAGCAAACCTGCAAAATATACCTATTGCTGTAGAAAGACTATCAGAAAGGCTTGAACGTTTAGATCCTGAATCTCAAGAGTTTAACAAGACTGTTATTGCGCTTTCTATATTAGAAAGATTAGAAAATAAAAGCAAAGCAAAGAAAGAGGGAATAAAAAGAACTACCGATGCTGTTTTAAAAACAAAAAATGAAAAGTTAGTTCAAGAGTCTTCTTCTTACGAGTGGATGAAGCAACACTTATCTAGCATACCTACAGGAGAGCAGTTTTCTGCAAAAAATAAATTTGACTTTTTATTTGAATCTATGAACGCTAGAAGACTTGAATTAGAGTCTCAAATCAACACCACTGCTGCAGGGCTGTCCTATGACAAGATAAAAGACATGTTATCTATCACTCCAGACTTGACAGATGTAGAAAAAGAGTATTATCAAACAGTTTTAACTGTGAGGTCTTTAGCCCCATTGTATGCAAACAACAACTACGGAGTAGATCAAAATCAGGGATTTGGAGAAAAATTATTTACAAGTTTAGTTGGTAGTTATTATAAGTTTTGGTTTCCTAATACATACGTTAAGGGTTCGCCTTTACTAACTGACTTGACTTCAGAAAGAGAATATGCTAGAGAAATTTCATCGTTTATGGATGAAGTCGAAATACCTTCAGAAGACTATAGTGAAGAAAGGAAAAGACTTGCTTTAGAGAAGTTTGGTAATAAAGAATTAGGCATAGAAGATCCTGAGTTTTGGGGCGATCAACTCGGTAACGGTCTTGCTTTTGTAAGCGCAATGCATTTAACATTTTTTGGGATTGGCACAGCTTATAAAGGAGTAAATGCTTTAACTAAGATAGGTATAGGCGCAGAATCTCTTGGATTAGCAGAGGTTGTTGTTGATAGAGTAAGCACGGTGTATAAAGGAGTTATGAGCTCTAATCCTATTACTAAGTTTGCTATGTTTCCTTTGGATTTTGCCACTAAGTTTAAAGTAGGTGGACTTCCTTATAATAAAGAGATTCAAGAAAAAATGAACTTTGAATCTGGACTACTTGGTGGTATATTCGCTTCAGGACTTATAGGTGCGGGTAGTTATCTATCAACTGCGGTAGGTAAGAGTCAATATCTTCAGAGTGTTTTTGGAAATAAGTATGGGCAGGTAGTCAAAACGCTAGTGGATAAAAGCAAAGGATTTAGAAAGACTGTTGCAGGAGAAAGCACAAAAACTATGCTTGGACTTGGTATGGGCGAAACCACTAAAGAGGTAAGAGAGCAATTAACATTAGCTTGGCAAGACAGTGATAAAGGAAAAGCGGTATGGGATGTTCTTGAAAAGAATTACGGTAGCTGGGATAAGGTTTCTCAATTTGTAGTTTCTAGTATAATTATGGGTGCTTTCTTTCACATGGGAGCAAACCTTGGAAAAGCTAAAAGAGCTTACGACACGCTAAGTCCAGAGATGAAGCGAAAGGTAGACTTAGTTAAAGCAGATATAGAAAAAACTTCTAAAGACGCTATAGAGGCCTCAGAGAAGGTAATGAAAGAAGAGGTTGATAGGCACGCTGGAGTAAAGGCTATTGACAAAATAGAACAAGAAAGAAAATCTAAAAAAGATGATAGTAAAGACAGAGAAGGGCTACCAAGTGAAGAGCGAAAAGGGGAAGAACCTGTCAAAGAAAAACCTGTCGAAGAAACAAGCAAAGAAGAGACTGGCACTGATAGAGTTCTTCAAGAAGAACAAGCCGAAGCTAAAGAAGAAACCAAAGCAGAAGAAAAGACTGTAGTTCCTGAGGAGGTAGATTCTGAAAGATTATCATTGAAAATCAATGAGTCAAAATCTCAAGACGCTAAAAGAGATGTTTATGATATATACGATGAGGTAGGAAATAACGTTGGCGAGATGACTACAGGAATGGAAGTCAATGGAGATGTAGTTGTAGAAAAAATATCCATCAATGAGGGTAGTCAAAAGCAAGGATATGCAAAAGAAGCTATTGAGGCTCTTAATGACGCTGTAGATAGTACAGTAATGGTTGAAGCAACTGATGCCAACACAAAGGTTGTTGGGGAATCTTTAGCTAAACAAGACAATGCAAACCTTAACGAGTCTGGTATGGTTGAGTTGGAAACGAACAAGCCTCCTGTTGAAAACACAGAAGGAATGAGTAGAGCTCAGAAAGCTGCAAACGCAGTTAGACAACTAAAAATAAACTTTGATACAGGAGGTCAAACTTTTGGGTCTATGTTGCCCTTTGATCAGGCTTGGAACTTTGCAGTAGAATCTGCAGCTAAAATAATAGAAGCGGGAGGAACTGCGGCTAAAGCATACTCTAGAGCAGTTAACTCATATAAAAACTCTAAATTCTACAAGAGTCTTAAAACTAAAAGTGAAAAAGACGCTGAAATGGCGAAGTTTGAAGAAGCCCTTATTCAAGAGGTTGGAGATAAAGGTTTAAAAGAAACAGAGCAAAAATTAGAAGAGAACTTTGAAAAAGTTAAAAAGAAAGCCAAAGAAGGAGACTACTACCAAGGTCTTAGAAAAAAAGATGGGAAGCCAGACAGTGTTAGAAGAAGAAAATTTCTAGAGGATTTAAGAGAAGATTTTGAAGCTAAAGTCGCTGCGAAAGCATCATCAAAAATGACCTCTGAGCAGAAGAAAGATATAGACAAAGCAAGAGAAGCATCTACTAAAGAGGGTAGGTTCCAATCTCAGTATGATTCGGCAGTCTCTGAGGCGGTAGAATCTTTAAAAGGTAAAAGTATTAAGCAGATAGAATTATCGGCTGCTAGAGCGAGAATAAGAGCTTCTGAAAAATACCAGCAACTTTTAAAGCAAGATAAAATACAGACACCAGAGTCTATAGAAGCAATAAAAGAAAGAGCAAAAAAAGACCCAGCCTATGAGTATATGTCTCCTAAAGAACAGGCTAAATACTTAGATAGATTAGAGCAAAAAGCTAATAAGAAAAGAGAAGGCATTGAGACTAACGCGGCTGAAAAGTATCTAAACGAGATGACTAAAAAAGCTGCTAGAAAAATAGGAACTAGAGCTGATTATGCTTCAAAGTTTATGGAGGATGCGGTAGTCAAGTCAGAAGAGAAGTATAAAGAATCTGAGTTCTACAAAGAAGCCACACCAGAAAAACAAAAGCAAATGCTTGAGGATTTTAGGTCTAACGCTAGAAGGTTGATAGAGGAGAAAGTTGAATCCTCAATGGATGCAGAAGCAACCAAAGAATTGACAAAGAAGCTAAAGGAAATTGATCCTGAAGTGGTTAAAAAATCTCCTGTAGACAAAGGTAGAGGCCAAAGAGCCATGGAGCAGGCTGGAAGAAAGTCTAAGATAGAGTATAAGATTAGTCTTAAGCAAATGATTGCAGATAAAGCTAAGTTTACCAAGGAAGGCGCTAAGTATATGCAGTCAGTAAAAGACTCTGTTACAGAATACGCAAGACTGAACATGCCTAAAGGTAAATACTCCAACACAGAACTTAGTTATGTCTTAAATAGAGTCAAAAAGGCTAAAAAACTAGAGGATGTTGGTAAGGCGTTTGAAGAGATAGACTCTTTGATAGATAAGAAAATAGGTCAAAAATTAACATCTCTTAGGAAAGAAACTAAAAAGAAGTACACAGGTAGAGGATTAGATAAGCAATTCTATAAAACAGACAAAAATGGAAATAAGGTTTATAAGATAAAAGACCTGAAGACTAGAAAAGAAATCATGGACTTTGTTAAGGAGAACGTTACAGAGTCTGCAATAGAAAACATGGAGCTCGCTGAATTGGAAGAGCTAAACACTACTATTGCTGATATGATTAAGAAAGGTAGGGCTGACTCTATTGCAAAAGAAAAAGTTGTAGAAAACGCTAGAAGAAGGCAAAAAGCAGCAATGATTGAAGCAGCGCCAGAATCTTTTAAGAATAAAGACGCTAATGTAACAGATATGGAATCTCTTTATGAGCACATGCAAATAAAAGACAGTTACTTTATAGCAGATGGTCAATTCTACAATAAGACTGCTTTTGAAGTGGTAAATAGAGATGCTTTATCTGAGTTTAAGAAAACAGAAGAGTACAAGAATCTAGAGACTAACGAAGCCAAGAAAGAAGCAGAAAGAGACTTCTTGATAGATAATCCTTCTTTTGACTTTAACTCATCAAACATTAATGCTTATAAGCCATTTAGTCAAAGATTTAGAGGTAGCAAGAGAGCTGTAGCATCATTAAGAGAAAGAAATGCAGCAGTAAAAGCTAGAGAACTAGCTATGGGTAGAGGCAAGATGCTTTACTTTGACAACATGGACTTGGGTGGTCAGATGATGTATGTGGCTAGAGGCAACAAGGCTATGCTAGAGTTTATAGAAGCAAGAGTAAAAGACCCTATACAAAGAGCAGGTGTTAGATATGAAAAAGAAACAGGAGAAGTTGGAGAGGCACACGAAAAAGCACTTTCTGAAATCTTTGGAGATACTTTAATAGATGTTGCGAATAAATATATAGGTAAGATTGTTTACGGTAAAGTTCCAAAAACAGCACAAAGGTTAAAAGACACACCTGTTGATTTAAGAGAGAATGGAGACCCTAGCGGAGAAATAATAGTCGACCCTGATTCTTCAGTTCAATTTGATGTAAAGTCTGGGTCAAAAGAATTAGGCAAGAATTTAAAAAAGGGACTTACGAATGCTCAACTTGTAAATACATATCTACTAGGTAAAAGTAGAATGAAGAAAGAGATGGTTGAAGGTAAGGAAGTTGAGGTTGAAACAAATATAGCTAGACAAAGGCTCATAGATCAAAAGTATGATGTAGAAGCTGTAGATGAGTATATGAAAAGACCTGAAAATGCAGATTTAATGAAGTATGCTGATTGGCTTGAAAAATACTACAACGAAACAGCAAGAAAAGCATTTGAGGCTACATACAAAGAAATAACAGATGGCGGTGAGTTTACTATAGAAAACTATTACCCTCAAACTGCAGAAGGAAAAGGCCTCGGTCAAGAGTCAGATTTATTTATGGATGGTGATATCACTAAAGATGATTTTAGCTTTTCAGACCTTTTGATTAGCAAAGAGATGCTTAGAGATTCTTATGTTAAGGAAAGAACAAATCAAGGTCAGCTAGACGTAACTAAAGGCGCAGATGATATATTTAGGAATTATGTAAAGTCAATGACTAGAATAAAGCATTTCCAAGAACCCGCTAAGAATATGGGCGAACTTGTAAATGATAAAAATATTTCTGAACTAATGGAGTTCCAGGGAGGTCAATCAGCAATGAAAGGCATGAAGGAAAGCTTTAAAATGGTTGTTACAGGTAAGACTCAAAACCCAGGTCGGTCAGGCAATTTAGTTGTTGGTCAACTACAAGGATTGACTACATTGGCTACATTGATGGTTAAAACAGCTAACCTTGCAAAGCAGTTTACATCTTTTACGCACTTTTGGAAGGCGGGAGTTAAGTATGGATTGGCAGGAGAAAATGCGTTTTTAGCAGGTGTATCTCCAATGCTTAGAAACAATATGGCAAACCCATTTGGTCTTGTAAGTTTTGTTCCTGGTAGTCCTAGGTTTGGATTAGCAAAAAATACCACAGCTAAGGAAGATGCAGCGTTTTTAACAGAGGTGCTTACTAGTCAATTTATAAAGAAAAGATATAGAGGTGGTGCTGGCGCATTAGAGATAGACGTAGCAAGAATGATTGAAGAAGGAAACATGTTTGGGACTAATCTTGCAGCTGCTAGGAAAAATGCTTCAAACACATTGTTGTTATTCACTAGACTAGGAGATATGGCTGGTGTTCTTTTAGGTCCAGGTGGAGGTATGTCTTTCTCTGTAAACCTTTACAGAAAATATAGAGGAGATGGAATGAGTGTTAAAGAAGCTACTCAAAAAGCTTATGAAGATTTCGTAATAGAGGCTCAGTCTGCACAGCAAACATCGGATTTATACTACAGGTCTAAGTTTCAACAAAGCCCCGAAAGTAGATATATAGGTATGTTTAAAACATCTCAATCTCTTGCCGCTAAAAAAGTATTAAACGCTATGGAATTAATGAGGTCAGGCAAGGACTTAACTAAAACAGAAAAAGCCCAAGCAGTTAGCGACATGATACATTTTAGTTTGTTTGCTAGTTTAGGGTTTACAGCTACAGCGACAGGAACGATGTGGCTTCTAACAGGTAAAACACCATTTGAAATGGGAGGTGGAGATGCTGAATCTGAAGAATATTACAATAAAAAGTTTGATGAATTTTACGGTGAGGGGAAAATGGATGAAACTCTTTCTGAAGTAA
>Ga0255044_10000073_pt1 | contig 17245 bp, 14 predicted proteins | sample BC1_12_21_MG_FD_183651 | JGI IMG/M metagenome (GOLD analysis project Ga0255044, IMG submission 183651) | Seawater microbial communities from Strait of Georgia, British Columbia, Canada - BC1_12_21 | ecosystem: Environmental > Aquatic > Marine > Strait | place: Canada: British Columbia... | reverse complement strand
GACGGTCAGATCCCGCGCGTGCCCGAGCCCAACTGGACGCGCTCCCGGCTCAACAACTTCCGGCAGAACGTCCAACCGGGCGGACTGTTCGATGCGCCAGACTTCGTCGTGCGTGAGATCTTCCGACTCGATTGTGACGCGAGCCAGTTCGGCCTGGCGGTGGTGGTTGGCAACGATGGCTCCCTGAGCGTCCCGCCGGGCATCCTCACCCACGTGGTCGTCACCACCGACGATACGCGGGTCTTCGACCTCGGCACCGTGGCGACCCGGGATTGGCTGCTTCCGGGGCAGTCGGAGCAGCTCGAGGTCGTGTTCGAAGTGCCCGCAGGTCCGCAGGTCACCGTGATCGCGGTCCTAGCGACGGTCGACGAGGACGGGATGGGCGGCCAGCGGTATAACGAGTGTGACGAAGACAACAACGCGTCGACTTCGAACCCGATCACCTGCCCGTCGGTGCAGTAGACGCAGCGCCCCGTTTTGCGGGTCCCGATTGAGGGGATTGCCCAACCTGGTGACCGCGGGATATACCCAAGGGTCCGGTGCTTGGTACGTCCACGATACCGCCGGCAAGCCGGCTTCTAATTCGCCAGGGAGGGGTGTCCGACCTCGCGGGCGTGCTGCGAGTCTGCGAGCAACATGCCGAGTACTGGGATGGCCAGCTTCCGAGCGAAATTCGGTTGAACGAGTTCTTCGTCCGAGCGCTGCGGTCGCAAGACGATGTGTTTCAGTTCTGGATTGCAGAGAATGGGCACGGCTCGATGGTGGGATGGGAAATGCTCTCCGCGGCCAGCGCCGATCCCGTGAATCGCCGCCTGAAGGCCGAGGCCACCACTTGCTTGGCTCAGCAAAGCTCAGGGCTCGGGCGCATGTTGGCGACCCACGCAATCCGTCACGCGGCTCGCACACCACTTCAGTATGTGTTCGCGAGGGTACCGACGCGCGATACGCTCATGGTCAGCGTGCTCGAGGCGGTGGGTTACCAAGAGGTCGGACTGATTCCCGCCACGACTAAGCCCCCCGCGCGACCCGAGCAACTCGAGTTCGTCTACGTCGTCGAGCGCTAGGCGCGTCGCACGAGCTTGCCCTCGGCAATGTTTCGGATAAGGTGCCCGAACTGGGAGGCGCCATGGCGAACAAGCGAACGCCCGCGAAGAAGAAGAGGCCTGCAAAGAAGGCGACCAAGAAGCGCGCGAGCAAGGTGCCGCCGAAGAAGCGCTCGAGTAAGGCGCCTGCCAAGAAGGCGGCCAAGAAGCGCGCGAGCAAAGCACCCGCGAAGTCGAGTAGGCCAACGAAGCCAGCAAAACGGCGCGCGAAGAAAGCACCCCGTAAAGAGGACGCCTTGCGTCCTCCACGGGGCGGGGCGGCAGTGCCAGTGCCAGTGCCAGTGCCAGCGCCAGCGCCAGTGCCAGCGGCAGCGGCAGTGCCAGTGCCAGCGGCAGCGCCTGTGTCGGCGCCCTCGTCGCGGCCGCCGTCGTACCTCGAGGGGGTGCCTCATGATCACGCGGAGCTCGTTTCCGGGCTTCTTCAGGTGGTTCGGGGGGCGGCGAAGGACCTCAAGACACTCGTTACCCAAGCGATCGCGATGAGCAGTCAGAAGGACGACCCCTTCGATCGATGAGTGAGATGAATCGGATCGCCGTCGTCGGCGCTTCCCTTGCGGGCTTGCGTGCTGCGGAGTTCATTCGGCGCGCCAAGTTCGAAGGGCAGCTCGTCTTGATTGGCGACGAAGAGCACCTGCCTTACGACAGGCCGCCGCTCTCCAAAGAGGTGCTCCGCGGCGAGTGGGAGAAAGAGCGACTCGCGCTTCGTCGAAAGAGCTACGACGACTTGAATGTCGATCTCGTGCTCGGTCAGCGCGCCGTCTCGCTCGACGCCGACGCGCGTGAGGTGCAGCTCGAACGCGGCGACGTGGTTCCCTTTGATGGGTTGGTGATCGCAACGGGTGGCCACGTGCGCGAGCTTCACAATCAGCCGCAGATCGACGGCATCCATACGCTGCGAACCCTCGATGACTCGCTGGCGATCCGTGCCGCGCTCGAGGCCAAGCCTCGGGTCGCCGTCATCGGTGCGGGCTTCATCGGGGCGGAGGTTGCAGCGTCCGCCCGGCAGTTGGGGCTCGAAGTCACCATGATCGAGGCCCTGGAAACGCCGCTGGCGCGAAGCCTTGGTCCTCGTGTTGGCGGCATTCTGCAGGAAGTCCATGAACGCCACGGCGTTCGCGTTCGTTGCGGACGGCGCGTAGAAGGCTTTGGCGGGACCGATCGCGTCGAAAGCGTGCTGCTCGACGACGGTACGACCGTGGATTGCGAGCTCGTCGTGGTAGGCATTGGGGTGAGCCCGTCGGTGTCGTGGCTTGCAGACTCCGGCATCGAGCTCGCAGATGGGGTTCGATGCGATGCAACGCTGGCTGCCAGTGTTCCTGCAATCGTCGCCGCTGGGGATGTGGCGAGCTGGTACAATCCTCTGTTCGAAGAACGCATGCGCGTTGAGCATTGGACCAACGCCGTCGAGCAGGCGCGCCACGCGGTTTCCAGCCTGCTCGCCGCGCCGGGCGAGGCGACGCCATTCGAGTCGGTTCCGATGTTCTGGTCCGACCAGTTCGACATTAAGATTCAGGGCGTTGGCAGGCCCAAGCCGACCGATGACCTGCTGATCGCCGGCGGCACCAGCGAGAGCGAGAAGTTCATCGCCCTCTACGCGCGCGCGGGCCGGCTCGTCGGCGCGGTGGCCTTCAATCAGCCGCCTAAGCTCATTCGGCTCCGGATGTTGATAGGCAAGCGCGGTGGGCTTGATGAGGCGCTGAAGCTCGCCGAGTCTTAGCTCAAGACAGAGCCAACAACCAAAGCGGATCGAGCTCGGCGCGGTGTTGCTCGATGGCGGTGCGCGCCAGGTTCAGCCAATCGTCGCAAGCGTCGAGGATGGCGCTGTCGGCCGTGGCGACCACGGCGGTGGATGCCTTCAGTGTTTCGTCGACGCGATCCGCGGTCACGGCCTGGAGGTCCGATCCTTTGGCGGCGGCCGTCGTTCGGATGATCTCGGCAAGACGGCCGGAGTTCGAGACGGGACGGTCGATGTAGACCATCATCGTAGAGGGGCTCATCGATTCGACGACATCGACCAAGATGGCCACGGCGCGCTCGGTCTCCTGCACCAATCGGTAGTTCCCGTGAAAGCTCGCCATGTCACGGATGCAGGCGTCCCGACCCAGCAGAAGCACCCCGCCCGCCAGCGCGACTTCGATCGTGGTGATCACATTGAGGCCATCGATCACTAGGGGCCGGGCCATCATGGCCTTCGGCTCGTATTGTCTGGACCCGCGATCGTCTCTGGCCGAGTCCGAGCAGGCGCACCTGCTTACAGCAACTCGTTGACGCCCGCGCAACTGATAGCGGTCTCCGACCAGCTTGATCGCAGAGGGATCGGCGTATCCCCGTGTCCGCAGCCAGCTCAAATCCCTCGTAGCGTCTTGCAGAGTCGGGAGCGCCGCCTTGGAGAACAGTTGCTCGTCCAGGGGATGTGGCCCGCGGTGACGTCGGGACTCACCCATGCCCGAGCTTAACCCGATCAAAACGGGGACTGCCCCCTTTTCTGGAGACGCAAAAACTGCGCGATTTTGGATTTAGCCGCAACGGTTGCCGACCGGCGTGACCGTCAACGCGGTGTAATGGGGAGTTTCTCGTGTGGCACGTCCCTTGCTGTACATCGTTCACGTTTCAATGAACAACATGGCCTCCACAATTCTCGCCGTCACCGACCTGACTTCTGCAAGCTACAAGCTCGTGGGGTTTGCTGCGTTTATCGCCGCTCCCACCGACGGCGAGGTGATTTTGGTTTCCACCTACGGTGGCGGTGGGAGCCGGCTCTCCGAGCCCCCACCGACTCTGCGCACCAACGGCGAGCAGTGGCGTGACCGGGTCGAGGCAAGGCTTCGGCAGGAGGGCCAGCTTCTCGAGCGACAGCGGCAATGGTGCGCCGATCGTGGCGTCCGCTGCCGGGCGGAGCTCTATGAAGAAGGTGCCTGGCCTGATTACGTCTTGCAGAGCGCCCAGCGTTCCAAGGTCGACCTGATCTTGGTCGGTATTCAGCCGATGGCGGGCGCCGACCAGGTAGACCCCAACTTGATCAACAGGCTCGCCCAGGACGCCCCGTGCCCCGTCAGCATGGTCCGGCTCCCTGCACTTTCTGCGTTTTAATCCATGGTGACACATGGCCCCTTGACACAAAGGGCGCAATTTTTTAGCCAGGCGTAATGGCCGAGGTCAGCTTGCTACCCGCGCTCAAGGATTACGTGGAGTTCGACGACGAGTCCGCTCGCCGTCTGCAGGCGATGGGCCCTCGGATGCGGCCGTACCATGGTCGCATCGTGGACCGCTTCTACGCGGCCATTCTCGCCGACCCCGGCGCTCACGCGGTTCTGAAAAGCGAGGCGCAGATTGTGCGCCTCAAAGTCTCCCTCACGCAGTGGCTCGAAGAGCTGTTCACGGGTCCGTACGACGAGACGTATTTGGAGAAGCGAGGGAGGATCGGTCGCGTCCACGTGAAGGTCGGTCTCGAGCAGCGCTACATGCTTGCCGCCATGAACGTGGTCCGGCTAGGCCTTCATCAGGCCTTGTTGGGGGCCTCCGACGACGGCTTCGGAGCGTTCGAGGACCACTGCGTCATCGACCAGATCTGCGACATCGAGCTCGCGATCATGCTCGAAACCTATCGTGAGGACTACGTGCTCAAGAAGACCGCCGAAGCGGAGTCGCTTGCGGTGATGGGGAGGCTGACCGCCGGCCTGGCCCACGAGGTGAGGAACCCCCTCAACGCCGCCAAGCTGCAGCTCGACGTCCTTCAGCGCACGGCCGACCGCGTTGAAGACGAGTCGACACGCCGAAAGATCCAGAGGCGGACCAACGTGGTTCAGGATGAGCTCCGAAGGCTATCCCTCCTGCTCGACGACTTCCTCAACTTGGCAAGGGCGCGGAGGCTCGAGCCGGTCCGGTGTGAGGCCCGTGCTCTACTCGAGGAGGTCGTGGAGCTTCGCCGCCCCGAGATCGAGTCGCAGGGGATCGAGTTCATCGAAGACATCGACAGGACGTCGTCTGTGCTCGTCGGAGAGCGCGATCGCCTGAAGCAGGTCGTCAACAACCTGATCACGAACGCGGTCGAAGCGGTGGCCGACCGCCGTCAGCGGACCGTCCAGCTCGTCAGCCGAACGCTCGAGGACGGGAGCTGGGAGGTTGCCGTCATCGACAACGGCCCGGGGATCTCCTCCGAGGTTGCGGCGCGGGCCTTCGAGTCGTTCGTCACCACTAAGGACGCTGGCACCGGGCTCGGGCTGGCCATCGTCAAGCGAATCCTAGACCTCCACGGGGGCACGGCGACGCTGACCCCGCTCCCGGAAGGCGGCACCCGGGCGTCTTTTTGGATCCCGACGGCGCCCTAGTCGAAGGTCGCGGACTGATAGCCCCACTCCTTCACGCGGTATTGGATCTTGCGTTGGCTGATCCCGAGGATCTCGGCTGCCCGTGCGGTGGAGCCATCGACCGCCTCCAAGGTGCGAAGAATCGCAACCCGTTCGAGCTCGGACATCGTGATGCCAGGAATCAGTGCCATCACCGAGCCGTTTTGCAGATCTCCGTGGGTGGAGGTCGGTAGGTCATCCCGGTCGATCATGTAGCCTTCGCACATGACCACGGCTCGTTCGATCGCGTTCTCGAGCTCGCGGACATTGCCGGGCCAGGGGTAGATCATCAGGTGCTGCAGAGCGTCTTCGGCCAGTCCCTGGACCGAGCGAGCATTCTCCGCGGCGTACTTCCGAAGGAAGGCATGCGCCAACAGTGGGATGTCGCTCCGGCGGATGCGCAGTGGAGGCACGTCGAGCTGGACGACCTTCAGCCTGTAGTACAGGTCTTCGCGGAATCGACCATCTTCCACGCGTTGGTTCAGGTTACGGTTTGTAGCCGCCACGACCCGAACGTCGACTTTCAACGTTTCGTTGCCGCCGACTCGCTCAAACTCCCGCTCCTGAAGGAAGCGCAGCAGCTTGATTTGGACGCTCATCGGGATCTCGCTCACTTCGTCGAGGAAGAGGGTCCCGCCGTCTGCTTGTTTGAATCGCCCCTCACGCCGCGACATCGCACCGGTGAACGAGCCGCGCTCGTGTCCGAAAAGCTCAGACTCGAGCAGGGTTTCGCTCAAGGAAGCGCAGTTGAGACGGATGAACGGTTTGTCTTTTCGATTCGAGTTCTGGTGAATCGCCGCCGCGATCAGCTCCTTGCCAGTGCCGGTTTCGCCGTGGATCAGCACCGTGGCACGGCTTCGGGCGACCTGTGCGACGTTCTTCATCAGCCGCTGCATGGAGGGGTGCTCGCCCAGGATGTTGTTGAACTGGAACCGATCGTCCACGCGTTGACGGAGCTGGTCCGCTTCTCGGGACAACCGCGTTCGTTCGAGCGCGCGGTCGACGATTGCCATGACCGCGTCGAGCTCCAGCGGCTTGGTCAGGTAGCTCTCCGCACCGAGCTTGATCGCTTGGACGGCGGTGTCGATTGTCGCGAACGCCGTCATCACGATGAACGTCACGTGGGGTGCCATCGGGCGCCCACGCTCGATCAACGACAGCCCGTCCATCCCGGGCATCTTCAGGTCTGTCAGGACCACGTCGGGGTCGATCTGCTCCATTTGCAGGAGGGCGGTACGTCCGTCGGCGGCGGTGCTCACTGAGTAGCCGGCGTCGTCCATGAGCTCCGCGAGCGCATTCCGCGCATTCGCTTCGTCGTCGACGATCAGCACACGGCCCTTGGAGCCTTCCGCGCTTTGCTGGCCGGTCGTTTCGGGGAACTCGGATGCAGTATTAACACTAGTCATTGTTGTTTCGCTTTTCGGTTGGCGTGCCAACGTTGGGCAATTTGGTTTCTAGGCGCGCGCAGAGGCATCCTCGCCTGCCGACACTTCGAGTGCGCGGGCAACGGCGAGATCTTTGTATTCCGCGAACGAAACGCAAAGATCGTCGACGAACTCGTGCACGTCCGGGAAGGACTCCCAGTCCGCGTTGAAGCCCCAGTGCAGGTCCCCGGCGTAACTGAATAGCGCGACGCCGAGGTTCTGGTTCTGCATCAACGGAACCATTGGGTAGATGGCCTGCATCGGCGCGCCCAGCATGTAGAGTGGGAACTGCGGGCCCGGCACGTTGGTGATGATCAGATTGTAGGTGCGCAATCGCATCGCAGCTCGGTAGAGCTCCGACACGAGCCGTTTGGTCGTGAGGTCGGCCACGTCTTCGATCAGCTCTGTGCCTCCGGTCTGGTTTGATTCTTTCTTCAGCTCGGTTGTCACGCGAATGACTTTTTTCAGTCGCTCGAGGGGGTCGCGCTCGGTCACGGGGAGGTCCGCGAGTAGCATGGCCACGTGATTGCCAACCGAGAGGCCGCCAGCTTTTCTGGTGTTCACGGGAAGAACGGTGCGGAACCCTTCCATGGAGTCGACGTCTGAGCCTCGGCGCAGAAGGAAACGTCGCACCGCGCCGGTCGTTGTGGCCACCACCACATCGTTGATCGTTCCGCCCAGCGACTTCCGGATCGCCTTGACGTCGTCGAGGCTGAACGAGGTCCAGTCGAACCGGCGGTATGGGCTGATGTCGTGTTCTGTAAACGGCGTTCTCGGGGCAGGTTTCATTCCCGAACGCAGCACGCTCGATAGGCCTTGAAAGTTTTCCCGAACGCGCGGCATGAAATGGCTGAGCTTACGAAGGCCATCGACGCGGTGATTCGTTTCGTTCAGGATAAGCTGGGTGCGGCTTGGTGCCGGGCGTGCCTGCCATTTGTCCGGCTCGCGCTCCACTGCATCCGGGCTGATCTGCAGCAGCGCCTCGAGGAGCTGAACGCCTGCGACGCCGTCGACCATGCAGTGATGCACCTTGATGATGAGCGCGAACCTGTCGTTGTCGACGCCTTCGACAACCCAGAACTCCCACAGCGGCCGGCTTCGATCGAGGTGCTGTGAGAACAGCCTCCCTACCAAACGCTTGAGGGAGCGCTCATCCCCGGGAAGTGGCAGCCGGGAATGGCGCAGATGAAAGTGCATGTTGAAACGATCGTCGTCCACCCAGACCGGGTGCCCAAACCCAGGCACCCATTCGACCCGCTGCCGGTACCGGGGGATCGAATCCAATGCGGCCTCGGTGTATTTCATGAGGCGCTCGATATCGAGGCCTCCGTGTTCGAGGGTCAGAGGCCTCGCATCGAAAAGGAGTGCGGCGCCCACGTGCATGGGAGCGGCCTTGCTCTCCACGTCGAGGAAGGTCGCGTCGAGGGCGCTCAAGCGCTCATAGAAGGTGTCCAGCATTTCGGGGTGATCCTTAGCAAAATGTGAGCCCAAGATGTTGTAGGCAATAGCTACATACTTGAAGCCCAAACCGCCATCCGGTGACGCAAAATTTGCGGCCACGGTTTTGCAAGACGAATAATATGCGCCATTGGGCTTGACGACTAGTCCTGGCATGGAACATGCGTGAGTAGAGCTCATGTCGCAGCTTTTGGTCAGAGACCTCATGACTCAGCCGGCGGTGACCGTTGGTCCAACGAGCCCGCTTCGGGACGTCATCCAGTTGATGGAATCCAACAGCATCCGTCATGTCGCGGTGGCGGACTCTGAGCGTTTGCTGGGGCTGATCTCTCACCGCGACGTGCTGCGCAGTCAGGAGGGGAGCCTGTCGGGGGCCCCTTCTGACGAGCAGGCGCACATGAACCGATGGATTGAAGCCCGATGGGTCATGACGAAAGAACTGCGCACCGTCTACCCGGACACTCCCGCGCTGGAAGCCGCGTTGATGCTGCGCTCGCATGGCTACGGGTGCGTGCCGGTCGTCGAGCACGGGCGACTGGTCGGGATGCTGACCGATTCGGATTTCGTCGAATACGCGATTCAGGAGCTTTCCGACCCGGGCGCGTGATCTGGCACGGCGCTTGCTCCGACCTAAGCCATGACGATCAAGACCATCGTTGTCGGAGCGGACTTGGGTGAGTCAGGCCACCGCGCGATGCAGCTCGCGATCCCGACCGCTCGAGCCACGGGGGCGACTCTGTGGTTGGTGCACGCGAGCGAAGTGGGTTTGGAGCATGCGTGGAGGGATCTGCCCATTGGCGCTCGGGCTGCTGCGCAAGCGCTTCGCGAGCGGTTCAAAGGTCGCTTCGAGAACTCGCTTCAAGAGCTCGAAAGTGAACGCAAGCGATGCGAAGCGCTTGGCTTGAGTTGCCAGACCTCGTGCGAGGAAGGTCACCCATGGGAGACCATCTTGCGAACCGCGGTTTCAGTCAACGCCGACTTGATCGCTGTGGGTGACCCGGTTGGTGCGATTGGCCTCCCAGAGCGTTTGCTCGGCTCGACGGCGGAGCGGGTCGTTCGGCAAGCGCCTTGCTCGGTCCTGGTCTCGTGCGGGCGGCTTCGCGAAGACTATACGGGGGCACGTATCGCGGTAGGGGTCGACTTCTCCCCACACGGGATCGAGGCGGTTCGGTGGGCGCGCGACGTCGCCGAGGGAATCGACGGTGAAGTGGCGTTGCTCTGCGTGGTGCCTCACCCGATCACCGAGAGCATGATGCCGAAGGAATGGCCGAGCGTGCTCCAAGGCCTCGTGTCGTCCGCGCGTTCCCGTCTCGATCAGCTCATCGTGAGCGAGGGGTTGAAGGCCAATACGACGGTGCATGTGCTGGACGGGCCGATCGGCAAGACGCTTTGCAACGCGACCGCCGACATCCACGCCGACCTCCTGTTCGTCGGTTGCAGGGGGCAAAGGCGGCTACGCGGGATGATGCTCGGAGGCGTGTCGCAGTACTGCCTTCGGTACTCGCCGGTGCCTGTGCTCACGGTTCGTCCGCGAGGTTGAGGCTAGCTCTCGAAGGTCGCTTCGAGCAGCTGCCGGTTCTCGTCCCGGGGACGGGAGGTGTCTAGCCGAAGGTGCTCGGATGACGGAAGCTCATCGATGCGCTCGAATCGCGCGGCAAACTCGTCGATTAGATCGGCCCTGGCGTCGCTCTCGTGCGTTGCGGCACTTTCGCGGGCGGCGAGGCGCTGCGCGATGAGCTCGCGCGGGGCGCTGCACTCTACCAGCAAGAACGGGACCCCGTGCCGTGCCGCCAAACGCCGGACGGCGTCGCGCATCGCGGCCGTTCGAAAAGAGGCGTCAAGCACGATCGGGCGCCCCGATGAGAGCACGATGTCGGCAAGCCGCAGAAGCTCCTCGTAGACCGTTTCGGTGGCGCTTGGCGAGTAGGCTCCCGACCATGCTTCGCCTTGCATCGACGCGGTCGGCTTCCGACCCATGAGGTGCTTCCGCGTCCGGTCGGAGCTGATCACGGGAGCTGCGAGCAGCGTTCCGATGGTCGCTGCGGTGCGACTCTTTCCGCTCGCGATCATGCCACCTACGGCGACGACCCTCGGCGGAACCAGTGGGGGGCGCTCGTACGCCAAGGCAAGCATGAAATATCGCCGGGCCTCCCGTCGCGCGCGCTCCCTTGCATCCGCAGACGCGTCGCCGTCGTCTGCAAGAAGCGACGCGACCTTGCCTCGGACGAACGCGCGGTAGCTCTCGTAGAAATTGACCACAGAGTAGAGGTCATAGTCGTTGGACTCACGGGCATAGCGAGCGAGAAAGCGTTCTGCGAGGTCCACGCGTCCGTGCCAGGCAAGGTCCATCGACAAGAACGCGATGTCCGCGGACACGTCGCCGTACCGAAATCGGTCGTTGAACTCGATGCAATCGATGATCGTGATCGACTCATCGGTGCCGAAGTAAACGTGCTCGAGCCTCAGGTCGCCGTGGCCGTCACGAACACGGCCTGCATCGACTCTCGCCATGAATCGATCTTCGTTGTCGAGCATCTCGAGCTGCCAGGCTTCGATCTCGCGAGCTTGCTCGGCACTCAGGTGCTGGCTGACCGAGCCACGAGTCTGCTCGAAATTCTCCTTCACGTTGCGGCGAATCGTGGCGACCTCTCCGTGTCGGGATGTCTCCGCGTCGCACCGTGCTCCTTCGTGAAAATGAGCGATGTGTGTGGCAAGCGCGTCGACGTGGCTCGGTTCGAGGAGGCCGGCCTGCAACAGCTCGTCTGCACGTCGTTCGATGGCGAGCCGGTGCATGTGGACCGCCCATTCGACCACCGTGCCTTCTCCTCCGATCTCGTGGACGCTCGCAGCGTCGACAGTGATCGGGACTACATCGATATAGACCTCGGGCGCGAGTCGCCGGTTGAGGCGCACTTCGGCGTCGCAGGCTTCGCGTCGCTTCTCGAGGGTCGTGAAATCGAGAAAGCCCACGTCTACAGGACGCTTGACCTTGAACACCTCCGCGGCGCCCAGGAAGACCCAGGAGATGTGTGTCTCGATCAACTCGAAGCCCGCCGCTTCGAGATCCGCTTTCAGCATTCCCATCGTATTTCTGCGCAGCGAGGCTACGAGTATACCAATCAAGCCCCCGCCGCCCACGAGCCCAGCCCCTACCCTCGCGCAATTTTGTCGTGAGGCGCTCAATCTGCGCCTGTTTGAGCCGATTCGTTCAACTTCACCCCGAACCAGGGCCCCAGATTGGGCACGGGGCTTGCTTCATGTGAGGGCCTACTCACCGGAGGCGACGATGACGACACGAAAACTAGAGAGTGCGGAATGGCAGAGCTACTTCGATCAGGTCGCGAAACACCTTCCTTCGATGCGCGTCGGCGTGTCTGTGTTGGGTGATGACATCGGCGTGCAGCTCGAAACCGAGAACAGTCCGCTCCTGGGGATGAGCTATGACCCGAAGGACGGGGTTTTCGAGGTAGCGACCGCCAACATTTCCCACCGGGTTGCCAAGCCCAAGGAAATCTACATACGCGAGCAAGCGGGGACGCTTTCGAGCGTCGAGATCATTGCCCAGGACGACACGAAGCAGATTGTCGAGCTCCGGCCGCTTCCCTCATTGCCGGCATCCTAACTTACGACTACGGAGGACCCCTAACGATGACGAATACATGGATTCTGGTCGCCCATGATGCGGGCGCGCGCGTGTTCGAAAACCGCGGGCCTGGAAAAGGGATAGATCTCGTCGAGACGATCGAACACTCCGAGGGCCGAATGCGTGACCGGGACATTGACTCGGATCGCCCCGGACGTTCGTTCCGCAAGGACAGCGGAGACCCGCGCCGCGCTGCGATGAGCCGAAAGGAGGGCCCGCACGATAGGGTCGTCTCCAATTTCGCCAGAGCGCTCACCGACAAGCTCCAGCAAGCCCGTATGGACAACCAATACGAGCGTCTGGTTCTCGTTGCGCCGCGCCGGTTCTTGGGGTTGCTGCGCTCCTCGCTCGATGGTCCCACCGCACAGCTCGTCGTCGGCTCGCTCGACAAGGACCTTGCGTCGAGCAAAGAGGCCGAGCTCATCGAGCATCTTGGCGAGGTGATCGCCGTTTGACCAAGCGCTCGTTAGGCGAGCGCGTCACACGAAGAGGTAAATCAGATGGCTAACTTTGAAATGCGCGTGACCGAGTACATGAGCAGCCCGGTCGAGACGATTCGTATTGGGCAAAGCCTGGTCGCCGCGAACGCGCTGTTCTCCGAACAAGGCGTGTCCGCGCTCGGTGTGATCAACGACGCCGGCGAGCTCAAGGGCGTGGTCTCCCGTACGGATCTTCTCCACGCAGCGGTGTTCGCCCAGGGCGAAACGTTTCGCGTTCCGGACCGCCCCGTTGAAGAGATCATGAAGTCTCCCGCGCTTCAGCTGTCGCCGGATGCGCGTTTGACGGATGCTGCGAAGTTGATGCTGAAGGAACACGTCCACCGCATCTTCGTGGCGAGCGGCGGCAAGCCCGAGGGCGTCGTCTCCACTCGTGACCTGATGCGCGCGGTTCGCGAAAAGCGCCTCAAGACGCCGATCTCGGAGATCGCGTCTGGCTCCGTGGTGAAGGTGAACGCCGACGAGCCCATTGCATTGGCGGTCGACCGCCTCGAGGCCTCCAACAAGCACGGACTCGTAGTCGTCGAGGGAGACTTCCCCGTCGGCATCTTCGATCAGGCCTGCGCCCTCGACGCTCGCCGATTGCCCCCGGGCACCGCAGTGGAAAACGCGATGAACGTCCGCATCTTGATTCTCCCCGCCGGCATGGGCATGGGCCGCGCCGCGGAACAGGCCCTGGGGATGAACGTCCGGCGTATCCTAATCGAGAACGATCGTGGAGTGACCGGCATCGTCGGCGGGCTAGACTTCGCTAGGGTCATGGGCTGAGAAGCGGGGCACCCGGGCACACGACCCTCGGGCAGCGAACTACACGATCGGAGAACGGCGCGCGACGGACGTGCTCGCGATCGGGAGCCCCGTCGCCACGGCTCCATACGTCGACACACGGCTAGGCGCCGACCCAATCGCTGTGCTGCCCATCGCGAGCCGTTCTCCTATCTAGAAGTCGACGTACGGAGGCGTGTCGTGTTTGTCCGAGCCCCGGTGAACCTGTGAGCACGTCCGTCCGGGGCCGTTCTCCGGTGGTGGAGTGTCAGTGACCGTGAGGGCTTACAGCCACTTTTGGATATGCATGCCCAGGGCCGCGGGCCTTAGTGGGCTTCGCTCTTTCGGCCTGACTCGGAATCTGAGCTCGTGGCCGCCGCTGGCTTGGACGGTGAAGGCGCCTTGCCAGGTGCTTCGATCTTCATTCTCCTCTGTTTCGAAGGGAACGACGATTCTCGTGGCGAGGTCGGGTAGACGGCTGCCGAACGTCACGACGGCTTCGACGTCGAGCTCCCTTGCGTCGAGCCCGGGGTGATGGAGCGACACCTCCGCCGAAACGATCGTGCCGACGGTCAGCTCGTCGCTGCTCAAGCCGCCAAAGCGGACACTTTCCATTGCGATTTGGCTCCAGTGGCTGCGGATCGCTTCGGCCAAGTCCGCCAGGGCAAACAGCGGTCGATAGTTCGAGTCGCGCAGCGCCACCGCATCGTTCATCGCAGGCTCGTAGAAGTTGTCGGCGTAGTCGGTGACCATGCGGCGCGAAGAGAACTTCGGAATGATGCTGGACATGCTGGACCTCATCCGATCGACCCACGCGAGAGGTACGCCCTCGTCGTTGCGATCCATGTAGGTCGGCAGAATCTCGCCCTCGAGCAGCGCCATCGTCACCGCACGGTCGTAGGCGCTCGGGTCGTGCATCGAAGTCGCCGGCAGGTCGATGACCCAGCCGTTGTCCTTTTGGTATCCTTCGAGCCACCAACCATCATCGACGCTGAGGTTCAAACAGCCATTCATTGCGGCTTTCATGCCGGAGGTGCCGCTTGCTTCGAGGGGGCGAGTCGGCGTGTTCAGCCAGACATCGCATCCGGCCTCCATTCGGCGGGCTTCGTCGATCGAGTATCCCTCCATGAAGATCACGCGGCCCGCGAGGTCCGGGTGCTTCGTGGCTTGATAGACCCGTTGGAGCAGCGCCTGGCCGTGACCATCTGCGGGATGTGCCTTGCCGGCGTAGATGATCGTCGCCCCAGGGTTGCCGTTGAGCAACTTGGCGAGCCGCTTGGGTTCGCTCAAGAGCAAGTCGGCGCGCTTGTACGGGGCAAACCTGCGCGCAAACCCGATGAAAAGGCTATCCTCGTCGAGCCGGGCGAGGACGTCTCGGAGCAGCGAGAGGTCTTCGCGCCTCCGCGTCCATGTCTCGGTCAGGTGGTCCTTGAGCCACTGCACGTAGTCCGCGCGCAGCTCGCGATGGATCGCCCAGATCTCGGCCGGGTCGTGCTTTCGCAACCATTCCCATCGGGAAGGGTCATCGACCTGGTTTCGCCAGTCGTGCCCCATCTCTCGCTCGATCAATCGTTGCCAGCGCGGCGCAAGCCACGTCGAGACGTGCACGCCGTTGGTGATGCTCGTGCACGGGACGTCGTCCGGGGAGTCGAACTCCGGATAGAACTGCAGGAACATCTCCCGTGCGACCTCGCCATGCTTCGCACTGACGCCGTTAATTCGTCCGGAGTTTCTTACCGCGAGGGCGGTGGTCCCGAACTTGTTCTGCGCGCCATCGGGCGTATGGCCCAATCCCATCAAACGAGGCCAGTCCATGCGAAGCACGTGTTCGAAGCGCGTCAAGTACGGGCGCACCATCTCCTCGGGGAAGTGGTCGTGCCCTGCGGGCACCGGCGTGTGCGTCGTGAAGACGGTCGTGTTGCGGATGTACTCGAACGCTTCCTGCGACCTTAGGCCGTGCCGCTGAATCAAGTGGGCTGCACGCGCGATGAGAAGGAACGCGCTGTGACCTTCGTTCATGTGGAAAACATCGGGCTTGATGTCGAGCTCGTTCAACAGCTGATAGCCTCCGAGCCCCAGGATCATCTCTTGCCGTAGGCGATGGGCGGAGTCCCCACCGTACAAGCGATTGGTGATCGCGCGATCCTCAGGGCGGTTCTCCGGGAGGTTGGTGTCGAGCAGATACAGCGGGACACGTCCGACTTGGAGCTTCCACGCCCGGATCTGCACGGGCCCGGTCGGCAGTGGTACAGTGACGCGTAGCGGCGCGTAGCGACCCACCATCACAGGCTCGAACGGGGGACTTTCGAAGTCGTTCGTGTCGCTGAGGTCCTGTTGGTGGCCGTCACGATCGATGATCTGACGGAAGTAGCCGTCGTGGTAGGCGAGCCCGACCGCACACAAGGGGAGGTTCAGATCGCTTGCCGCCTTCAGATGATCTCCAGCGAGGATTCCGAGCCCGCCGGAGTAGAGTTTCAGGAATCCGGCAAGCCCAAACTCCATGCAGAAGTAGGCGATGCGCGGGTCCTGCGTCTCGGTCGATTCGAGCATCTCTCGATGGAACCTTGCAACGTCCGCGACGTACTGCTCGTCCATCGCCAAGCTCAGGAGCCTATCGGGCCTCACCTGGTCGAGGAGCGCATGTGGATTCTCGTCGACCCGGAACCAGAGGAGCGGGTCGATTCGCTTGAACAGCGTGGCCACATCGGGGTGCCATCGCCACCAGAGGTTGGATGCGATCTCCTGGAGAGGGCGTAGCTCTTCGGGAAGCGCGTTGCTCACCATGAAGGTGCGCGTGTACGGAGCCGCCACCTCTCCTTCTTCTACCGGAGGCTTCACGAAGAGGCCGAAAACCCCCGAACTATCCGACGACACAGCGAGCGTCGAAGGAACGCTCAAGCGCTCCATCGGCAGCTCCTTGCGCCGCGCGGCACCCGCCGCCAGCGCTCGCTCGTGCGCCTCCTCGTAGTGGTCCATGAAGTTCGACCAGTCGGTCAGCGCCGCAGCCCTCAGGGAAGCTTCTCGGAGCGATTCCCGGTCCGCCGGGGACAGGTCGATGAACTCGAGGAGGGCGGTCTTGAGCGAGTCACTGACGTCGTCGAAAGGCACACCCTCGCGCTTCAGCACTCGAACGCCTGTATGCTTTGCATCGCCTTGCGCCGCAGCCCACCTGCCAAACCCAGCGCGGTCGGTCGTGATCGCAGGAACCCCAAACGCCACTGCTTCGAGGGGGGTGTATCCCCAGGGCTCGTAGAACGATGGGAAGACGCCAAGGTCAGCTCCGGGAAGCAGGTCCCAGTACTTGTGGCGGATCAACGGGTCGGTTCCGTCCAGATAGATGGGGACGTGCACCACGTGCACTTGCGCGCCCGGATGATTGTCGAAACCAAGCGCATTCAGCCGATTCGTGATCGGGTCGTTGGCCTCGTCGACCAGGTCGTGCGTGCACCGCAACGGGGGTCCAGCCGACGCGCCGTGGGCTCGATCCCAAAGTTGGCGCTTGGGCTCGGCGTGGCCGGCCGGCAGCATTGCATAGAAGATCACCCGCTTGCCATCGCGGGACGCGAGCTCGTCGGCCAGAGCAGCCGCGGCATCGAGGTAGACGTCCACGCCCTTGTTGATGTACTCGTAGCGTCCGGCGAGCGCGAAGATCAGCGTCTTGTCCCGATCGTACTGGTCGCCGGTGGTGAGCTCAGCGAGCTTGAAAAGCTCCTCTCGGGCGTTTTTCCGTTGATCCGGAGAGATCGGCCTTGCGCCAAATCCGTTCGGTAGGATTACGTCGGGCCGTCGTCCGAGAAGATGCTCGCACTCGAGCGCGGCGATCTCACTGACCGTAGTGAATACGTCCGCTTCGTGCGCCCCAACCGTCTCCATCGAGTGCTTCGACGAGACGCCCAGCTCCTTGGCCGCGACTTCGGGGTCGATACTGGACAGTGATTGGTAGAAGTCGGGATCGGCGCGCCTACCGGCAAGCGAGCGGCCGAGCATCGTGGCATGCGTCGTGAAGACG
>Ga0255044_10000072_pt1 | contig 17381 bp, 14 predicted proteins | sample BC1_12_21_MG_FD_183651 | JGI IMG/M metagenome (GOLD analysis project Ga0255044, IMG submission 183651) | Seawater microbial communities from Strait of Georgia, British Columbia, Canada - BC1_12_21 | ecosystem: Environmental > Aquatic > Marine > Strait | place: Canada: British Columbia... | reverse complement strand
CTCCGAAGATATACAACAAACCTGCAGCAACCGGGATACCTACCACGTTATAGGCAAAGGCCCAGAAGAGATTCTGTTTAATGTTTCGCATGGTCGCTCTACTGAGAGCCAGAGCTGTAAGCACTCCTCCGAGTTCTCCCTTCATTAGCACGATATCTCCTGATTCCACGGCCACATCAATGCCGGTGCCCATGGCTATACCGACATCAGCCTTTGCCAGAGCCGGAGCATCATTAATTCCATCGCCAACCATACCGACCTTCATTCCCCTGGACTGCAGTTCTGCTACCTTCTCGGCCTTAAATTCCGGCAGCACTTCGGCAAAAACCTCTTCAATACCCGCCTGGGAAGCTATCGCCCTGGCAGTAATTTCATTATCCCCGGTGAGCATGAAAACCTTAATTCCCATTTTTTTCAGCCTGCTGATTGTCTGCGGGGTTTCAGGCTTCATCTGGTCGGCTATGGCCAGTAATGCAGCCATTTCTCCATTTACTGCGAGAAAAAGAGCTGTTTTCCCAGAGGCTGCAAATTCAGCTGCCCTGCTATCAACTTTCGAATTATCAAAATTATTTATATTCTCCCGGATAAACTCCCTGTTGCCAAGAAGAAGGTTTTTATCACCCATTGTAGCCTTAATACCTTTGCCAGGAATTGCCTCAAATGAATCCGGTTCCCTTATCAGGAGGTTCTTTTCCTGGGCTTTCTGGATAATTGCCTCTGCCAGAGGGTGTTCAGATACACTTTCAGCGCTCGCAACAAGGGCAAGAAGATCATCTTCAGACATGCCCTCATGCACCAGTTCAAAATCGGTCAACTTGGGTTTACCGTATGTCAAAGTTCCTGTTTTATCAAAGACCAGGGCATTGATTCCCTGGGCCATTTCCAACGCTTCACCACCTTTTATCAAGATGCCAAGCTGTGCCCCCCGGCCAGTACCAACCATTATCGATGTGGGGGTTGCCAACCCCATGGCGCAGGGACAGGCAATAACAAGTACAGCGATAAAAATCCGCAGAGCAAAGGGAAAAGGTGCACCACCAATAAAATACCAGGCTAACCCTGACAGTATTGCTATCACCATTACTGTTGGAACAAAATAAAGGCTAATTCTATCTGCCAGGTTAGCTATGGGAGCCTTGGACCCCTGGGCATCCCGCACCATTTTTATTATACGCGCCAGTACGGTATCCTGTCCGACGCGTTCTGCCATCACACGCAGCATACCGTTCTTATTCAGGGTGCCGCCAATAACCTTGTCGCCCTCTTCTTTGCTGACCGGCAGGCTCTCGCCTGTCAGCATGGATTCATCCACACTTGATCGCCCCTTCGTTACCTGGCCGTCTACCGAAATTCTCTCGCCAGGTTTCACCAGGATCAGATCCCCTGTTTCAATATCTGAAACAAGTATAGAAACCTGTTCCTCATTTTCTGCTCCTGGATTCCTGATAAGGATTGCATCGTCAGGAGTGAGTTCCATAAGCTGACTGATTGCATCTGATGTTTTTGCCTTGGACCGTACCTCAAGATATTTGCCCAATGAAACCAAAGCGATAAGAACGGCTGCAGACTCAAAATACAGGTCCATTACCCTTACCATTGGATCGATACCCAAAAAGATCTCAATGAGATTCCAGGTTGAATAGGTAAATGCAGCACCGGTACCAACTGCAATGAGTGAATCCATGTTAGGGGATTTTCTGATCAGGGCAGGGAAACCAATGAGATAAAAACGACGGCCAGACCACATTACCGGCAATACCAGCAGGAATTGCACCATGCCAAAATTAAAAGGTGCATGTTGGGGATCAAGAAATTTCGGCAAAGGCAGACCGAGCATTTCACCCATGGAGAGGATAAGAATCGCTAAAGCAAAACCGAAGGCCGGAATAAGCTCCCTCTTCATTCTGGCTAATTTTTCCCTGGTTTCCCTCTGCTGCTTTGCCAATAAATTTTCATCTGTTGCTGTCACCGGTTCAGCTTTAAATCCCAGACCGGCAATGGTTTCCAGTATCCTGCGCTTACTGATAATGTCTGAATCAAATACTACCACTCCAGTCTCGGTAGCCAGGTTCACCTGCATGGAGCGGATACCATCAAGTCCACTCACAACCTTTTCTATTCTTGCCGAACAGGAAGCACAGGTCATCCCGGTAAGTTCCAGGGCAAGTGTTACTTCGCTGCTTGGCAGCTCAAGCTCAAAACCAAGATCTGAAACCCTTTCTGAAATATCTTCAAGAGAGAATGTTGAATCATCCCATTCCACGTCCAGGGTTTCTGCAGCCAGATTTACTAAAGCAGATTGAATACCATCCTGAGTTGATAGCACTTTTTCAATGCGGGCAGCACAGGAAGCACAGGTCATGCCTTTTACAGCGAGAGTTTTTTTCTGCAGTTCATCCATGATTTTCTCTTTCAATTAAATTAGTTAACTATTTTCAATTTTGTTAGACTATAAGCACAAAAACTGTTTCTAACAATCTGCAGAATATTTTCACCCAAGAATAATTATCAAATGGCTGACAGAATCCATTTACATGGTTATTATTATCCCCCACAAACATTTGCACTTCGTTTGCAAGTACTGCTTTCGTGAAATAATATTTGAAGATTAATTCTATCAAAGGAGCTTAAAATGGCTGAATTTAAATGTGAGAAATGTGGCGCTACCAAGGAAGGAAGGTGCAAACCAAAGAAATGCCCGGAATGCGCTGAACCAGGAACCATGCAGAAGCAGGAAGAGAAAAAATCTTCCGGCTGCGGCTGCACCTGTTCTTCGAAAAAGTAATTTTCGATTCCTTAGCCCCTGCCTATCAATGTAGCAGGGGCTTTTTTACAATTTCAGCCTAAATTTCTCCCTCCAAAAGAATCAGCATAACCCCATATCTTTCAGAACAGTACTGCCACAAAGTGGGAAACAGTTATTTTCCCCCTCCAAATAGTTAGTGTGAATCATTTGACATCAGTAGACTTTCGCTATACTTTTCTCGGGTTATAAATTTTCAAATTTGCAGTTACATTATCTTTGTGCATTCCCAGCGAATGTTTTGCTACTAACAGTTGAAAAGGACATATACATAATGGGTGAAAAAATACTTATTATTGGCGGTGTAGCAGCAGGGCCCAAAACTGCGTGCCGACTCAAGCGCCTTATGCCGGATGCCGAGGTTACGATCATTGACATGGATAGTATCATTTCCTACGGCGGATGCGGAATTCCATATTTCGTTTCAGGAGAAGTTTCTGACGAAAAAGAATTGCGCACCACCAGCTTTCATGTTGTGCGGGATGAAAAATTTTTTAATGATGCCAAGGGAGTATCAATGCTGACAAGGACCAAGGCATTGGCCATTGACCGAAAGGCTAAGACAGTCCTGGTGGAAAATCTTGATACCGGCGAGAAAAAAGACCTCTCTTATGACAAACTCGTACTTGCCACAGGCAGCACCCCCAACCGGTTGCAAATCCCCGGTGCTGACCTGCAGGGGGTTTATTTTGTCAATGATATGCACCGTGCAATGGCTATAAAAGATGACCTGGCCAAGGGCAGGGTCGCAAAAGCCGTGGTTATCGGTGGCGGCGCCATTGGCCTGGAAATGGCTGAGTCACTGACTGATCTGTGGGGTATTGAGACCACAGTCCTGGAATATATGGACCAGCTGCTTCCGCGGATTGTTGATCCTGCGTTTGCCGGTATGCTTGCAAAACACTTCAGGGATAATAATGTTACGGTTTTTACCGGCGAATCAGCCACTGGCCTGGAAGCTGATGAGACAGGCAGGGTATGCAGAGTGATTACCCCGAAGCGGACCATTGACGCTGACCTGGTTATTATGTCTGTAGGTGTACGGCCCCGCAGCGAACTTGCCAGGGAAGCGGGATTACAGGTTTCCAGGCAGGGCGGCATTGAAGTCAATAACCGTATGCAGACATCAGATCCTGACATCTATGCTGCCGGCGACTGTGTTGAAATACTCAACCAGGTAAGCGGCATGAAAAATATAGCTCCCATGGGCTCTCTTGCCAACCGCCAGGGAAGGGTTGCCGCCGATAATATTGCCGGCATACCGTCACAGTTTGAAGGCTGGGTGGGTAGTTTTATCATGAAGGCATTTGAATGCTGCATTGGCGGCACGGGCTTAAGTTACTCCTCTGCCAAAGTTCTGGATTTTGATGCCGCGGTGGCCATTACAGCCCAATCAGACAGGGCCCATTTTTTTCCTACCCAGGCTGTTATCATGCTGCAAATGGTCTTTGATAAAACGAGTCGCAAGGTCTTGGGAATTCAGGGATTCGGCCCAATGAACGACTCCATCCTGGCCAGGATCAATGCAGGCGCAGGACTTATTGCCAGGGGTGCCACAATTGAAGATTTCAGTAATTTGGAACTTGCATATGCCCCGCCTTTTTCAACAGCAGTTGATGCCCTCAATGCAACAGCAAATGCGGCAGACAACATAGCAGCAGGCCGCCTGCGAACCATATCAATTGAAGACTTCATGAATTGGATGGATAACCCGCAGGCCAAACCTGGATGGGCAGCCCTTGATATCAGACACCCCAAGGAAGCTGCAGAGTTTGTCGATGCATTTGGCAGCGATCTCTGGAAGGCCATTCCCTATGTGAACGTTCGTTCAAGACACAAGGAACTGCCGAATGATAAAATGCTCATCATAATATGCGATGCAGGTACACGCTCATCTGAAGTGCAGATTTTCCTGGATAGTGTGGGACTGACAAACAGTCTTGTTCTCGCTGGCGGTTTTAATGCCATACGGAGAATTGGTCCCGGCTGGTGGCCTTCACGGTAACTATTTTTTTATTTTGTCTTAATTGCAATATGTTAGAGAGATATTTTTAGAAAAATTCTTCTTTTTTCATGCGGATTAGCATATAATAAAAAAAATTCTTCTCATTTATTTTAAGTGCCACCTTTAACCAAAATCTTCCTGCTTGTTGAAGGAGTTATTTGGTAATTTATGTTCCGGTTTTTGGAGAGCCATATCAGGACAGGCTAAATTATATCTTTCATTAAAACCGAGGAGTCGAAAATGCCTATAAAGCACTTTCCAGAAGAGCATGAAAAATTTGAAATCCAGGCATACAAAAAACCCAAAAGCCTGAAACTTCTCAAAGAATCGCACATCGCTTTTACCGGATCACCCCGAAAACATCCATATGATCCGGAAAGAGTGATTCTGATTACCGACCCATACAGCAAAATAACATCCTATTATGAATTCAAGACTGCCGATGTTTCCTATGTTGAAGAGTTGGTCAACCTGGTCAATATGGATGGCGAGACTGTCCCCATGGTAATAATCTGGGTAAAGAAAAAAAGTATCGGTGCCAGGGCTTCACTTTTTATCGTCGATGATACAACTCTCTGATGAATACATTTTGAACATACTATTCATCTGAACACTGAACAAAGCGGGACGTATACTTTAAAAAAGCCCCCGGTAGTTTATAATTCAGCCCCATACGGAAACTTTGATGGATCTGCTGGGAGATACAATGGAAATCCGCTTTCTTGGAGTTGGAGAGGCCTGTGATGGCAACCAACCAAACACATCTATTCTGTTGAAGACTGATGCCCATGAAACTGCAGGGCGGATTCTTCTTGACTGCGGCTTTAGTGCTCCGCACCAATATCTCTCTTTAAATCCTTCAGCAGAAGAGCTTGAGACACTTTGGATTTCACATTTTCATGGCGATCATTTTCTGGGTTCGCCTCTCCTTCTCCTCTGGTTTTGGGAAATGAACCGGACTAAACCCTTAAACATCATTGGCCCTCCAGGGATCAAAGTTAAAATTGAACAAGCCATGGAACTGGCCTATCCAAATTTTATGTCCCGCCTGGGATATTCCCTGTTATTTCAGGAACTAACCCCGGAAAAAAATCTGCAGATTTCAGACAGCATATGGAAAACTGCCTATAGCGAGCATTCGCAGCCATGCTTGTCATTAAGGCTTGAGCTTAATGGAAAATCGATCTTCTACAGCGGCGACGGGCGCCCAACCCCAATGACCCGGTCATTGGCTGCTGGATGTGATATTATCATTCATGAGGCATACGATTTTGAGGATTCAGGATCTGGACATGGCTCTATCAGTACATGTCTTGATTTTGCCCGTAATTGTGGCGCAAAAAGGTTGGCACTGGTGCATATGCAACGAAATGTCCGCATTCAATGTGCAGATGTGATAGCAAATTTTCAAAGAGAATTGGCTGACATAGAAATCATGATACCGGAAAAAGGCAGCACAATATCAGTGTAGACTTTTCTGGACTGCCTGGCGCATTTTATCAATACCTGAAAGACTGATCAGTTTTTTCGTCCTTGACACCCGTAACTATTCTAAATTAAGCTATTTTTTCGATAAAATAATACTCTAGGCATTTCACACCTGGAACAGATCAAGATATTTCCGAGCAATGGGACCCAACTTTTCATGAGGCATTCAATGAGATTCTTCTGCATAATCTTTACACTTTTTATAATTACATCAAATGTAATTGTACCGCCGGCTGAAGCTGACACCCGCTATGTCGGAGACCAGTTGATAATAACTTTACGTCTGGGAGAAAGCACTAAGCATAAAATATTAAAAACCCTGAAGACAGGCACTCCTGTTGAGGTGTTGCAGGAAGGCGAGACCTATATGAAGGTAAGAACAATCGATGGCACGGAGGGATATATCCTACGCCAATACATAAGCTCAAACCCTCCAAAAACACACCGTATCAACGAACTTGAACTTGAAAAAAGTGCACTGCAGAAAAAAATTAATGACCTGCAGAATGCAAAGAGCACCCTTGAAAAACAGCTCGACGGAATCGAGGAGAAATATGATAGTAAATTTTCTGAATTAACCACAAAATCTTCTGAAATTGAGCAAAATTTTGAACAGGTATCAAACAGTGAACGTATCATAACCGAGAAATATAACACCCTTGTTGCCCAGTCCGAAAATGTCGTAGCGATTGCTCAAGAGCGGGATCAATTGCACCAGGAAAACAAAAAACTGACGACAGGCATGAAAATGCTACAGGAAAAAAATGAAAAATTTGCTGATTCCAGAATGATCAAATGGTTTCTGGCAGGTGGCGGGGTTTTCTTCTTCGGCTGGATAATAGGAAGAATTTCCAGAAAAAAACGAAGTCGTTTTTAAGACTGCCTGGAATTTTCTATAAAAAAGGCTCCTGGAATTTTTCAGGAGCCCTTTTTTATTTCACAGGTGTAAAAAAATATTTGTATGTAATTAATTTCAAACAGCCCCGCCCTGCCGTGATTTTGCTACAATACCTGGCAGAATGTCACAGAAAAGATCAATCTCCTGTCTTGTGCTGAACCTGCTCAAGCTGATACGCAAAGTACCATGGATATGGGTCTCCGGAACTGCCATAGCCCGCAGTACATGGGATGGATCAAGATCGCCGCTGTGACAGGCTGAATGCGCCGATACAGCAATACCTCTTTCATCCAACTCCTGCACCATTGCACCGGAAGCACAGTTTTTAAAACTCACATTCAAGGTATTTGAAAGTCGAGGCTCGCTAGCTCCATTGACAATTACATCTTCAATCTCCTGCAGAATGCGTTCCTGCATTCTGTTCCGAAGGTTGAGAACATCGGACTTGCCACCCGCCAGATACTTTCCAGCCAATTCACAGGCTTTGCCAAAACCTACTATCCCGGTAACATTTTCAGTTCCAGCCCTGTGGCCCATTTCCTGACTGGCTCCCATTATCAGTTTCGTAAAGGGAGCGGTCCTTTTGACATAGAGGGCGCCACTACCCTTTGGACCATGAAGCTTGTGTGCTGCAACAGAGAGATAATCAATTTGCAGGGCTTCAAGATTGAGGGGTTCCTTACCAACCAGCTGCACCACATCACAAAGAAAAAGTACTTTTTCCTCCTGGCATAATGCACCTATCTCTTCCAGCGGCCAGATAACCCCGCTTTCATTATTGGCCCCCATCAGCGTTACAAGCACGGTATCCGGCCGAATACTTGCAGCCAATTGTTGCAAGTCCAGGCTTCCATCCCGGCTCACAGGGAGCAATTCTATGGTATAGCCGAATCTTTGCTGAAGAAACTCAAGAGGTTTTAAAATCGAAGGGTGCTCAACAACGGAAGTGATGATATGTTTTTTTTCAGGAAAGGCTGTAATTGCACTCCAAATAGCAGTATTATTTGCCTCGGTTCCTCCGCTGGTGAAAACTATCCTTTTTGACGGACAGTTAAACAGGGATGCCACCTGCTCTCTCGCATTAGTAATCCCAGCAAGAGCCTGTTCCCCGAAGCGGTGCCCACTTGAAGGGTTTCCGAAATGCTCGTCAAGATAGGGAAGCATTGTCTCACGCACCACAGGATCCAAGGGGGTTGTGGCATTATTATCGAAGTAAGTTCTCTCCATGATCCACCCGCTTTCTTAAAAAATTCTAAAGTCTAAACAAAATTGATATGGAGCCAAATGAGACGAGAATTAACGAAACCACTCTATATCAAATAAAATTATAACTCAGACGTTACAGCTTCTATATTTCAAGCATCCTGCCTAAAGCAATTCTGGCCAGTTTTGCAGTATCGGGGTCAACTGTAATTTGATTTTTCACTTCCCCGTTTACAAGGTTATCAAGAATCCAGAGAAGATACTTTGGCTTTATCCTGTACATTGTTGAGCACAAACATTGAAACGGTGAAAGAGAATGAATCTCCTTGTCAGGATTTAAACGGACAAGCCTGTTTACCAGGTTAATTTCTGTCCCTATGGCCCATTTTGCCCCGGTTGGAGAGCTGGAGACAGCTTGAATAATGTTTTCTGTTGAACCATAGTGATCAGCCCCGGAAACCACCTCATGGGTGCATTCGGGATGGACAATTATCTTGACTTCAGGATCTTTTTCACGCCACATCCTTACATGGGCTGCATTAAACTGCATATGAACTGTACAGTAGCCGTTCCATAAAATAACCCTTGCCCTGTTTATTGCATCTTCACTGTTCCCACCCAAATGCTCATCACGATTCCAGAGAATTATCTCTTCAGGCCTGATCCCCAATGCAATTGCTGAATTTCTTCCAAGATGCTCATCAGGGAAAAAGAATACCTTGTCCCCCCGCTCCAGGGCCCAGGTCAACACCCTTTCAGCATTGGAAGAGGTGCAGACCGAGCCGTGCCGCTCTCCCACAAATGCCTTGATTGCAGCGGATGAATTAACATAGGTCACTGGAATGATGCGGTCAACTGCGGTTACCGAAGCCAGCTCTTTCCAGACCCAGGCGACCTCATCCAGGGAGGCCATATCTGCCATTGGGCATCCAGCTCTGAGGTCAGGCAGAATCACAGCCTGATTGTCCCCTGTTAAGATATCTGCCGACTCGGCCATAAAATGAACACCGCAAAAGACAATATAGGGTTTATCGATACATGCGGCGGCATGTTTAGCCAGTTTAAGAGAATCACCGGTCATGTCGGCAAACCGGTACACAGATTCCTGCTGGTAATGGTGGCAGAGAATAAGGAGCTTCTCCCCCAATTCTTCCTTACGCGCAGTTATGCGTGCAGACAGGACCTCTTCAGACAGCTCGTGATATTCGGAGCCGATATCAACCTGTTGTAATTCCACGGTGTAATTCTTTTCTCAAGTCCTAAAAATCAACAGACGGGTTCCTGATGATCTAATATATTGGAATAATTCCGTAGGCTTTTGTTATTTAGCCAGTTTAACCCACGTAGCACAAGGACCTTTGTCACCTTGCGCCTCGCTGAACTTTACGCCATCCCCCTCAGATAACTGATTCATGGCAATATCTTTTAATGCATTTTCATGGAAATAAATCTCCTGACCCTGGGGTGTAACGATAAAGCCATAAGATTCAAAAAGGAAAATGCTTTTCACGACCCCTTCACTGCTTGTCCCTTTTGCTGCTTCCGGTTGCACCTTGTTAGACTGGCGCCTTTTGCGTTGAAGTTCTTTTAACTGCAGACCGAGAGTGTTAAAGGCATCCACCAACAGGGGAACAACCTTTTCCCCTTTTCTTTTCACGACCACTGTATCATTTGGTATTGTGGCTATTAATCGGAGTTCATAGCCCCCTTCTTTATGGGAAGATGTGCCTTCAATTGTGACGCGCAAATGATTAATAAAGCCTGCATGGTGCCTGTCAAGTCGCGTCTTTTCTTCATCAATTTTATCCTGCCACACCTTACGTATTTCCAAGTTACGGGCTTCAACCTGTAGTTCCATCTATCGCCTCCATAAAATTTTAAACACTATTTAAATGCGGTTCCAACACGCATTCATTTACTATGCTTTATGATACCATATATATGTATGATACCCTAGCATTGTTGACAAATTCCGCTGAAAAAATAGCTGCGGAGTATTTAATTTTAAAACCAAATCTAAAGAGCCGGAAATAAAATAAAATTGTAACCACTTGGCAAGTCAAAAAAAACATAATAAGGTATCTTTCTTTTTTCTTAATACAAATTAACATAATCACGAAAGGAAAGGGACACAACAACATGCTTGTCAAAGACATAGTAAATTCAAAAAAAACCTGTCTCAGTTATGAGTTTTTTCCCCCTAAGCTTGAAAATGACTGGGACATGCTGTTCCAGACAATTTCAGACTTAATCCCTCTTGAGCCTGCATATGTCAGTGTAACATATGGTGCTGGTGGCTCTACCCGTGATCGCACCCACGACCTTCTGGTGAGAATCCAGGAAGAAACCGATCTTACAGTAGTGTCGCACTTAACCTGTGTCGGTTCAACAAGGGATGACATCCATGCTATTTTAAGCAAATATGCAGAACACGGAATAGAAAACATCCTGGCTTTACGGGGTGATCTCCCTAAAGGACAGACCCATTGGGAGCAACCTGAAAACGGCTTTGCATATGCCGCTGACCTGGTGGCGTATATTAAAAAACATTTCCCTGAAATTGGCGTCGGGGTAGCCGGATTCCCTGAAGGACATCCCGAAACACCTAACCGTCTTAAAGAGATTGAGTATCTTAAGGCAAAGGTTGATGCCGGGGCTGATTATATTGTCAGCCAACTCTTTTTTGAAAATCGCGACTTTTATGATTTCTGCGAGCGTTGCGTACTGGCACATATTAACGTCCCTATCATAGCCGGCGTCATGCCCATAACCACCAAGCGCGGCATGATCCGGATGGCGGAACTAGCCGCCGGTGCTCGAATACCTGCACGGCTCTTAAAGTCTATTCACCGGGCGGGCAGTGATGCATATGTGGAAAGGGTTGGTGTACACTGGGCCACTGAGCAGATTCGTGACCTGATTGATAATAATACTCAAGGGATTCATCTTTATACCTTGAACTGCTCCACAGCAACTCTACGAATATATCAATCCCTGGGAATCAGCAGCTCCACGCAACTTTAAATGTCAGGATACTCATGTATTTTTTACACTTTCGGGTGTAAAATTTTGTTCACCATTTTCTGCATACTAATCATTATTGCCCTTTACAGAGAAGTTCTACCAGGGCCACTGACAACAGCACCATTCCCAAGTTAATACATATCTAAAAACCTATCATGCCTGAAAATGCCACCAAAGTAAGAACTACTCACTACGGCTGGTATGTTGTTGCAGCGGGCACACTCTGCATCTTTGCCAGTCTTGGCTTTGGTCGCTTTGCCTTGGGAATGCTTCTGCCAGCCATGGCCGAATCACTCGAACTCACATACTCCCAGATGGGTTTGATCAGTACCTCAAACTTTGTGGGATACCTGGTTGCAGTTCTTCTCTGCAGTTATATAAGCGCTAGAATAGGAAGCAGGCTGCTGATCTTCTTTGCTCTCCTTCTTGTTGCAACTTCCATGATTCTTGTAAGCAGGGCAAACAGTTTTATTACTGTAGCTATCATCTATACGCTGACCGGTATAGGAAGTGGAGCTTCAAATGTCCCGATGATGGGCCTTATCTCCTCCTGGTTCAGTGCCAGACAACGGGGAAAAGCAGCAGGATTTGTTGTTATTGGCAGCGGTTTTGCTATTCTTCTTTCCGGTAAGCTCATACCCTATCTCAATCAACTGGGTGAATCCGACGGCTGGCGGCTCAGCTGGATTGTTCTTGGAATGATTGTCCTGGTTATTTCCATCATCTGTTTTGTAGTAATCCGTGACACTCCTGCTGAATTAGGTTTGAAACCTTATGATAGTAATAAAACCAGCCCGGCGACCGCCCCTAATTTTACAGGAGATGGACCAGCCGCTACCCGAAAAGATATTTACCATCTGGGTGCCATTTATTTTCTCTTTGGCTATACGTATGTGATCTATGCCACCTTTATAGTAACTACACTGGTACAGGAACGGGGATTTTCTGAATCGATTGCAGGTAATTTCTGGTCCTGGGTTGGATTTTTAAGCCTCTTTTCAGGACCGGTGTTTGGCACCCTTTCCGACAAACTCGGCAGAAAATCCGGTCTCATTATGGTTTTTACTATCCAGATGTTTGCCTATCTTCTGGTTGCCCTTTCACTGCCGGGCACATTCCTTTACCTTTCAATCGGCTGTTATGGCCTGGTTGCCTGGTCCATTCCATCCATCATGGCAGCCACGGTAGGTGACTATGTGGGCCCTCAAAAGGCAGCGCGGGTCTTTGGCTTTATAACCTTTATCTTTGCCCTCGGACAGATCGCAGGCCCGGCTATAGCAGGTTTTCTCGCGGAAAAATATGGCAGTTTTTCAAGCAGTTTTCTAATGGCTGCCCTCTTTGCAGGTATTGCGGTAATCCTCTCAACCCGTCTCAAAAAACCGGCTGCAATTTCTTAGCTTACCCGAACCATTAATGATCATTCCAAATAATCCAGTTATTACCTTAAGGGCATCCTGATGTGCAGGAGGTTGTTAGTCCGCCTCACTTTACGTAACAATCAATTAAATGAAACTCCCCGCAGCAGGTAAGCGAAGACTCCGAGCTACGGGGTATCTCAACAAAGGATATTTCCAACAATAACGCTGCAAGCAGCGGGGTATTTACCCTAAGAGAGAATAAACGTATCATGTAAAAAACCGTATTTAATGCCAAGATAGACAAAACCTGAAACCGGCAATATGGTTAAAAGGGCAAAAATAATATTAAGCCAGTAGTAAAGCATTTTTTTCTTTTTAGATGATTTTGGCAGCATTGGTTTTTGTATTACCAGTAAGCAAATTAGGGGGGTAAATTTACTGTCCTGTTAGTCAATTTAAAAAAACTGGAACATAATCAAAGAATTACAATAAGATATAGGCGAAATTACTGCGATATCATTTTTTTCACTTGCTGTTAACTGGCCGTTCCAGTACTCTTTTTTTAAAACATACATAAACAGCCTATCCTTACTGGTTCTACCCTTGGGGAACTTTAGTACACATGGAAAATCAATTTCTCCTGGCCGGTGATATTGGCGGCACAAAAACTATTCTGGCGCTTTTTTCTTCTGAAAAAGGGCCATTGCAGCCTCTTTTTGAAGTGATTTATGCAAGCACTGCCTATCCTGGACTTGATGCAATCATTAAAGATTTCTTTTCACAGGCTGACGTTTCTGCCGCAACTGCCTGTTTCGGTGTAGCGGGACCCGTGAGGGATGGCAGATCGGTTATTACTAATCTACCCTGGCAGCCTGATACAAGAATGCTGCAATCATCCCATGGTTTTTCCAAAGTATCGCTGATCAATGATCTTGTGGCAACGGGATATGCCATACCCCACCTGTCCCGGTCTGACTTATTCATTCTCAATGCTGGTATTAATACTAACGAAGGCGGTATAGGAATAATTGCTCCGGGTACAGGGCTTGGTGAGGCGATTTTCACCTGGGAGGGTTCCCGATACACACCAGTCCCTTCAGAAGGAGGCCATACTGATTTTGCACCGATTGCAGAGATTGAAGTCGACCTCCTGGCTTTCCTCAACAAGAGGTATGGGCATGTAAGTTATGATCGGATCTGTTCAGGGCGTGGTCTGCCAGGCATATACGATTTCATCAAAGCTCACTTCCAGCTTGAAGAGCCAGACTGGCTGACCAGGGAGTTGGAGAATGCAGAAGACCGGACGCCGGTCATTGTCAATGCTGCATTAAATGATACCAAACCGTGTATTATATGCAGTAAAACGCTGCAGATGTTCATATCTATTCTGGGTGCCGAAGCCGGTAACCTGGCGCTCAAAGGTTTAACTACAGGCGGGATGTATTTAGGAGGAGGCATTCCCCCGCGTATCCTGCCTTTTCTTCAAACAGAAACATTCATGACATCTTTTACCAACAAAGGTCGCATGTCCTATCTTTTAAATGATATCCCTGTCAAAGTAATCCTGAACCCCAAAGCTGCACTTATCGGTGCTGCTTCCTTTGGTCTGGGTCTCAAGTTTAAAACGATATAAAATTTAATATTGGCATGGATAAAAAAACTCTACAACGCTTACTGATAGTTGCTGCAGTCATTGCTCTGGTGGTTCTTTTCAAAGTTCTTGGCCTCGGCCAATATCTCACCTTGGACTATCTGAAAGCGTCCCAGGATAAATTCGCACTACTGTATGCCGATCACAGATTGGCTGTAATTGCTGCCTATATGGCAATTTACATAACGGTCACCGCCCTTTCCCTACCAGGAGCTGCGGTTATGACCCTGGCCGGTGGTGCCATGTTCGGATTCTGGGTTGGGGTAATCGTTGTCTCCTTTGCCAGCACAATAGGCGCCACCCTTGCCTGCTTTGTTGCCCGGTTCCTCTTGCGCGACTGGGTACAAAACAAGTTCGGCGAAAAATTATCTGCCATCAATAAAGGTATTGAAAACGAAGGCGCTTTTTACCTCTTTTCACTAAGACTGGTGCCGATTTTTCCTTTTTTTGTCATTAATCTTGCCATGGGGTTAACCTCCTTAAAGCTTTTGACTTTTTACTGGGTTTCCCAGATCGGCATGTTTCCCGGCACCATTGTATTTGTAAATGCCGGTAAAGAACTAGGCAAAATTGAATCTCTGTCAGGCATCCTTTCACCTGGTCTTATTATTTCCTTCATCATCCTGGGACTCTTCCCAATTACAGTAAAAAAACTTCTCTCCTATTACAAAAAAAAGACAGGCAAGCAGCTTCCTGAAAAAAAGGAGTCAACCAATGGCGAAGTATGATTTTGATCTTGGTGTAATTGGTGGTGGAGCGGCCGGGTTAACGATTACTGCAGGTGCTGCTCAGCTTGGTGCAAAGACACTCCTTATCGAAAAAGAAAATGAACTGGGTGGAGACTGTCTGCATTATGGCTGCGTGCCCAGCAAAACCCTGATCAAAACAGCTAAAGTATATCATGAAATCAAGCATGCGGTGAAGTTCGGCCTACCGCAGGTTGATATAAAACCGGTAGATTTTCAACAGGTTTCAAACCGTATACGTTCAGTAATTGATGTTATCCAGAAACATGACTCTGTGGAGCGTTTCTGTTCCCTTGGTGCCAAGGTTGAATTTGGCCAGGCTGAATTTATTGATGAACATTCCATCCGTTTGCATGGCAAAACATATTCTGCAAAAACCTGGACCATTGCTACCGGATCATCTCCTGCAAATCCTCCCTTTGCTGGACTTGATACTGTTTCATACCTGACAAACAAGGATATTTTCTACCTGGACAAATTGCCCGGTTCAATGATAATTCTTGGTGGCGGACCTATTGCCATAGAAATGGCCCAGGCATTTAACAGGCTCGGAACCAGAGTCAATGTAATTCAGCGCAGTAACCAGATATTAAGCAAGGAAGACAAAGACATGGCTGATATTGTCATGGCCCAGTTATCTGGGGAGGGTGTTTACTTTGCCCTCGATTCATCCATAGTCAAGATCATGGAAGAAAATGGAAGCAAACAGGTCACAATTAAAAACAAAGAGGGAAAGGTCGAGACCATTTCCGCAGAGACACTCCTTGTTGCCATGGGAAGGGGACCCAATATCAATGGGCTTGGGCTGGATAATATTGGCCTCACTTTTACCAATAAGGGGATTGAGGTCGATAGCCGTTTGAGGACAAATCATAAACATATCTATGCTGCTGGTGATATTACCGGCAAATATCAGTTTACCCATGCGGCCGGCTATGAAGGCGGCATCGTAATCAGTAATGCCATTTTCCACCTGCCACGGAAAACCGACTACACCTTTCTTCCCTGGTGCACCTATACAAGTCCTGAACTTGCCAGCATCGGTTTAAACGAAAAGGGAGCAACAGCTGCCGGCATCAAGTATTCAGTATGGACCGAGGAATTCAAAAATAATGACAGAAGCCTTGCCGAAGGTGAAGAAACGGGTAAAATAAAAATGCTCCTGGATGAAAAGGAAAAAACCATTGGTGTCCAAATCCTGGGACCCCATGGAGGTGACCTCCTGGGTGAATGGGTAGCTGTACTAAACGGTAAGGTCAAACTTTCCACTCTGGCTGGCGCAGTTCATCCTTATCCAACCCTGGGCGAGATTAACAAAAGAGTAGCAGGTTCTTTTCTTTCCGGTAAAATATTCTCACCCACAGTGAAAAAAGGCTTAAAACTTTTCTTCAATTTAAAAGGCAGGGCGTGTGAAGATTCTGACTAAGTTTTTTTATTAAAAATCATTTAAAGGTTGCCAAAACACCTTTATTTCAATTATATAAGCGCCTTTTTGACTGCTACTTTATAAATTTAAATTTCATATAGTGAGGTATACAATGATTGCAAAGGAAGATTATACGTTTTACAGCGGCGGCTTAAACGGTGCTGAAACCGCCTTTGGCGAAGCAGCTGAAAAATGGTCCGTCAAAGAGGTGAATTTCTCCTACTCAGGTCAGAAAACGAACAGGCAGAAAAACCTGGTAGTCCTTTCAGATGATGAGCTGAAACGTGGCGACATCAGTATGGAACTGGTTTCCAAAATGATGGGCCGCACATACTACGAAACTGAAAAAATCAGAAAGGTTCTGCAGACTATTTTCCATATGGTAAATAAAGGCCACCAGATTTTTGTCATCGGGACAATCCTTGAGGACAATACTGTAATGGGCGGTACAGGCTGGGCTGTTGAACTTGCCAAACTCTTTAACAGACCACTGTCTGTATACAATCAGGAAAAAAACGGTTGGTATAGCTGGAAACAGGGAGCCTGGGTTGAAGATTCCCCTAAAATTGAACATGATACATTTGTTGGATCCGGAACACGTAATCTTTCAGAAGATGGCAGGAAGGCTATTGAAAAACTTTTTGAAGAGACCTTTGGCTCTCTTTAAAAATTTATGTCATCAGATATAAAAAGCCGTGCAGCTCAATTTGCACGGCTTTTTTATTTGCCCCTGAATCAATGACGAGAAATTACCCGGAGTCTCGCTTTGCTCGCTTACC
>Ga0255044_10000069_pt1 | contig 18222 bp, 8 predicted proteins | sample BC1_12_21_MG_FD_183651 | JGI IMG/M metagenome (GOLD analysis project Ga0255044, IMG submission 183651) | Seawater microbial communities from Strait of Georgia, British Columbia, Canada - BC1_12_21 | ecosystem: Environmental > Aquatic > Marine > Strait | place: Canada: British Columbia... | reverse complement strand
AAAGGACTTCCGATCCATGTCTGCAAAAGATTTAGACACCGAAACTAGTATTTTGCACGGGCAATTTAGCCTGCTTCTGGAAAACCTGAGTATTGGTGTCTTTACTGTCGATGTAGAGCGTAGGATCACATCATTTAATGAAACTGTGCAGCGGTTAACCGGTCTCAAGGAAGATGAGGTCATAGGTAAGAAATGCTATGAAGTGTTTTTCAGCGACCTGTGTCATGGCCAGTGCATGTACAGCGAGGCGGTCAAGGCAAGTGGCAAGCCGTTGGCGTTTGATATTGAGATCCAAGACGAAAGCGGAGGTCGCCGCCGCATCACCAAGCTGGTCTCGCCGATCCTGAGTAGCGATGGCAAGGTAACCGGATGTATCGAAGTCCTTCAGGATTCTTCTGCTTATAGCGAATTGCTGGACAGGATTCACTATGACGAGCATCGGCTCAAACTCATCTTGGATAACTTGGACATTGGGGTTTTCACGGTGAACCGAGGAGGTCACATAACGTCTTTCAACTCCATGGCCGAAACTATCACCGGCTACCAGCGGCAAGAGATTGTGGGCCAGCATCACGCCAAACTCACGGGCTGTGATCGGCCTGGAGAGACTTGTAGCCTGGCGGAATCAATCTCGAGCGGTAAGACCCTAGCAAACCTTCACCGGCGACTATGCACTAAGGATGGGAGAAATTTGCCAATCCGGGCTAATTTTATGGCTCTCCGTAACGAAGCGGGAAATACTATCGGCGGCCTGGAGACCTTCCAGGACCTCTCCCTAATCCAGCAGCTAAACCGTGCCATCAGCAATAAATACACCTTCGCCGATATGATCGGCAAAGATGGAGTGATGCAACAGATCTTCGAGATTCTGCCAGTAGTGGCTGACAGCGAAGCCAACGTTCTAGTCGAGGGCCCCACCGGTACAGGCAAAGATCTTTTGGCCAAAATCATCCACAATGCGTCACGGCGCAAAGATAAACCTTTCGTGAAAGTAAACTGTGCGGCATTGCCTGACAACTTGCTGGAATCAGAGATGTTTGGCTATGTCAAGGGAGCTTTCACCGGGGCAGATAGGGACAAGCCTGGCCGTTTTCAGGAAGCAGACGGCGGCAGTATTTTTCTGGATGAAATTGGGGACATGCCTCTCTCCCTGCAAGCGAAACTGCTGCGAGTATTGGAAGACAAGGAATTCTACCCCCTGGGGGGGCGTGAGCTTTGCCGGGTCGACGTGCGAATCATCGCCGCCACCAACCAGATAGTAGAAGAGCTGGTGCGAGAGAAAAGGTTCCGGGAAGATCTTTTCTACCGTCTCAACGTGATGCGACTGGAGCTGCCGCCCTTGAAGGAGCGACGGGGCGATCTACCTCTGCTTATAAGTAATTTTCTTAAAAAATACAACATCACTAAAGGAGCGGCGGCATCCAGGATCGCTGAAGATGCAATGGAAATACTGCTCAACTACCAATATCCTGGCAATATACGAGAACTGGAGAACATCATAGAGCACGCCTGTGTGCTTTGCCAGGGAGAGGTAATTGAGCGGCGGCACCTACCCTTGTATGTTCAGACAATCAGTAGTCACCGCGAGGGAGAAACCATCTCCCGGCCGGATGTTGCTGCCGGCCGGGATCAGTGGGAAAGGCAGCGGATAGTGGAAGCTTTGCAGGAACACCGCTGGCAGCGACAAAAAGCTGCCCGGGCCCTGGGCATGGATCGAACCACCTTGTGGCGCAAGATAAAAAAATACGACATTGCTCCCTGATTCTTGTAGGTTGCATTTCTTGCAACATATGTTGCGTTATGTTGCACTAAACATATTTAAGCAAAATAATATGAATTTACAGATAGTTATGAAATTACTCCCAAGCTAACGTTGCACATCTGCAGCAACACCACACTCTTTCTCCTCCCCATCTTTCTGTTCTCATATCCATTAACTAATTGAAATTATAGTAATTTAGCTCCCTATTATTTAAATGGCATAGCCCTGGCATAGGGTGTGGACATCAACCCTTGCAGAGTGTCGAAAATGACCGGTTCAGAAACCATCAATTCAGGCCGCGATTTTTTAAAGACCGTCAGGCAGAGCCTTAGCTTTAAATTGGGCCTGGCAGTTGGGCTGATCTTTCTAGTGGCGGTGCTCGCTTTCACTTTCTATTTGGTCTCCCTCCAAGAAAGGCAAGCTTTTGAGCGAATGGTGCAAAATGTCAACCAATTTAGTGACACGGTTAAGCGTGGCACCCACTACAGCATGCTAAAGAATCAGCGGGAGAGTTTGCACAAAATCATTGAGGCCATCGGCGCCCAGCCGGGAGTGGAGAAGATCCGGGTATTCAACAAGACCGGTGAGATCATGTTTGCCAGCCAAAAGGAGGATATAGGCACCAACGTGGATCTGCAGACAGAGGCGTGTTATGCCTGCCACCGGCGGGACCAGCCCCTGGAGCGGCTGAGCATGAGCGACCGCAGCCGTATCTATCCAAGCCCAGCCGGCTATCGAGTCCTGGGCATGATCAACCCCGTATATAATGAGCCCAGTTGCTGGCAGGCGACATGTCACTATCATCCAGAGAAACAGACCGTCCTTGGGGTTTTGGATATTGGTCTCTCTCTGGAGACTCTGGATCAAGAAATCCTTGCCACCAAGCAAAAGGTCATCCTCTTTGCTTCCTTAATATTCCTCATTGTTACCGCCATCGTGGCCGGCTGCATTCTTTACTTTGTAAACCGGCCAATCAGCAGATTGGTTTCGGCTACTAAGCAGATTGCTAACGGTTATTACGATCAGAGAGTGACAGCTATTACCAAAGATGAGATCGGTCATCTGGCCCACTCTTTTAACGAAATGCGAAAAAACATCAGGGACCAGGCCGACGCCTACCAGAAAAGCAAAGAGGAATACCAGACCCTATTCGAAGAAGTCCCTTGTCAGATTAGTGTGCAAGATCGGGACTTCCGCATTATCCAAGTAAACAGGGTCTTCCAGGAGCGGTTTGGCGATCGACTCGGGGAATACTGCTATCGAGCCTACAAGGGGAGGGATGAGGTCTGCCCCGTCTGTGCAGTTGAAGACACATTTCAGGATGGCAAGCCCCACTTCAGCGAAGAGGTGGCGCTGGGCAAGGATGGTACCCCAGTTCACATGCTGGTTTCAACTTCTCCCATTTTCAATGAAGAGGGTGAAGTGACGGCCGCCATAGAAATGTCAACAGACATCACCCAGGTTCGGCTACTGGAGGAAGAGCTGAAACGCTCGGAAGAAAAGTACCGGACCCTATTCAACAGTGATCCCAACCCGATCTTTGTGTTGGATCTCAATACCTTAGAAATACAGGACGCCAACGAACGGGTTTTAAAGTCCTACAGCTATGAGAAGGAAGAGCTGATAGGAAAAAGCTTTCTGGATTTGGCCGAACCCCTGGAGTGGGATCGCCTCAGGAAAGTCTCCTGGGATAAGGAGGGTGCGGTTTTCAAGGTGAAACACCACAAAAAGAACGATGAGTCTATTGTGGTGAACATAAGATTCTCCAGCCTCAAAGATCTAGGACAGGATACGGTGATCGTCACCACCTCCGATGTGACCGAAAGAGTAAAGAGCGAAGAGCAACTCATTCAAGCGAGCAAAATGGCCACTCTGGGCGAGATGTCCGCTGGCGTTGCCCATGAGTTGAATCAGCCCCTTTCGGTGATAAAAACCTCTGCAAGCTTTTTGGCAAAGAAGATAGATCGGAAGGAGCCTGTGGTTCCTGAGATTCTGAGAGAACTGGCGGAAGAGATGGACAGTCAGGTGGATCGAGCCTCTCTCATTATCAACCATTTGCGCCAATTTGGCCGTAAAACAGATATTCGCAAGGTTAACGTGCAACTAAATGACTGCATCTCAGGGACCTTTACGGTTCTTGGGCGCCAGCTGGAGGTACATGGCATAAGCGTTGAACTCGAACTGGACAAGACACTACCACCCATTAGGGGAGATCGAAATCGGCTGGAGCAAGTCTTTCTTAATCTGATAATGAATGCCCGTGACGCCATGGACGAAAAAAAAGAGATAGCTGGCCAAGATGTTGTAAAAACATTAAAAATTTCATCGCAAACAGAAAATAATGAGGTAGTGGTGGAAATATCCGATACCGGATTAGGCATGAGTGAAGCGGTGAAAGAGAAAGTATTTGAACCCTTCTTTACCACCAAACCCGTGGGAAAAGGGACCGGACTCGGCCTTTCCATAAGCTTTGGCATAGTGCGGGATTATGACGGGACCATCGAGGTGGAAAGCGAAGAGGGGCGGGGAACCAAGTTTACCATAAGGTTCCCGGCCGCGGCAGAAAAGGAAAGCCAGGAAGCATTGGAGGTAATCGGTGGCTGAGGCCAACCTGCACCACGTCCTTCTGATTGACGACGAAGAGGGTATTCGCAAGGTGATGTCCATTGCCCTTAGGGATGCCGGCTATGTGGTTTGGATTGCCGAGAGCGGTGAGCAGGGACTGGAAATCTTCAGGCGTGAACTGCCGGCGCTTGTGCTTACGGACATAAAGATGCCGGGGATGGACGGCATCGAGGTTCTGCGGCGTATCAAGGATTTGGCGACCGACTCGGAAGTCATAATTATTACCGGCCATGGTGAGATGGAACTGGCCATCAGTGCCCTGCAACTGGAGGCCTCGGATTTTATAACCAAGCCGATTCATGATGAGGCTTTGTTTATAGCTCTGAAGCGCGCTGAGGAAAAAATCTCTCTAAAGAGGCAACTCCGGGACTACACTGAGAATCTAGAACGGCGGGTGAAGGAGGCTACCGCTGAAGTCCGGCGAATAAGCGATTTTCAGGCCAATCTCATCGACGACTCCCTTGATGGCATTGTGGCCGGCGACGCCGACAGAAAAGTCGTCATTTTCAACACCAGCGCCCAGAGGCTGACTGGTTATGGGGAAGAAGAGGTGGTGGGTCAACTAACTCTTGAAGATCTCTACGGAAAAGAGCTGGTTGATCATTGGCTTAGCCGCCAGAGTCAAAAGGGCGAGCCCTCAAGCGAGGACTTGAGTGCTCATCAAGACACGACCATCCTGTCGCGGCAAGGAAAAAGAATTCCAATAAGACTTACTCACACAATTCTAGAAGAAAAAGGCCAAAAGGTGGGCTGTGTCACCTTTTTTCAGGACTTGCGTGAAATTCGTCGTTTAGAAAAACAGCTGGTCCAGTCAGAGCGACTGGCTGCCATCGGCCAGACCTCTGCCACCATTGCCCATGCCATAAAGAATATTGTCGGTGGGCTGAAAGGCGGGATGTTCGTGGTCAACAAGGGCTTCGAGTTGGCAAACCAGGAGTATCTCCAGAATGGCTGGGACATGGTGCAGCGCAACATTGCCAAGATCTCCAGCCTGGCCATGGATCTGCTCACTTATTCCAAGGAGCGCAAACCTGAATACCGGTTGGCTCAAGTTAATGAGGTAGCTGGCGAAGTGGTGGAGCTCATGAAAGTTCGGGCAGAGGAATTCAAGGTCAATCTCATTCTGGAAGCCACAGATGGGCTGGAACCGGTGGCAATGGATGTAAGCGGTATTCATCAGTGTTTGGTCAATCTGCTCAGTAATGCCATTGACGCCTGCTGGCCGGAAATCTGCGGTCATGAACAGGGGCAGGTTGTGGTGCGCACTTGCCGCCACCCGGACTGGGCAATTTGTGTGGAGGTTGAAGATAACGGTTGCGGCATTGAGGAGAGCGACAAAGAAAAAATTTTTACCAATTTTTTCAGCACCAAAGGTGCTGATGGAACAGGACTGGGCTTGATGAACGTCCAGAAAATAGCTCGAGAACATCAAGGACGCATGGAGGTTGAATCTGTGCCGCATAAAGGCTCGGTATTTCGCCTCCTGCTACCTACCGGGCCAGCCGAAGAGCGGGAAAATGGTAGTGAATCTCAGCCAAGAGAGAACTCAAACCTCGAATCGCCCTCGGCAGGGGCCTAATGGGAGAGGAGGAAGCTATGGTTCAGTACAGCAACATCCTATATTGCAGCGATTTCTCCGAGGAGGCGGAGATGGCATTCCATCATGCCGTGGATTTCTGCCAGCGCTATGGCGCCCAGCTCCATATGCTTCACGTCCTGCACTCTGGTTACAAGTACATGCGCCACATAGTGGACGAGTATGTGAATGAGGACAAGGAAGAACAGGTAGCTGACGATGAGCTATTAGCACTAGCAGAGAGTGATCTCAAATCCCGATATGGAGATAGGTTGCAGGAATGCAACCAGGCAGTTTTCGCCGTGCGGGTGGGGGTGCCCTTTGTAGAGATAGTCCGCTACGCCAGAGAGCACAAAGTGGATTTCATAGTTATGGGTGCCTCAGGTAGCTCTGAACTGGACAAACAGACCTTTGGCAGTACGGTGGAAAATGTCGCCAGGCGAGCACACTGCCATGTAATGGCCATCCGTAACCCAGAGCTTGCCTTCAAGCTGCCCGGCTAGCAAATGACAAGGAACGGTCCGAGTCAGGAGGGGAATATCATGAAGAAACAGAAGATTCTAGTGGTGGATGATGAGCTGGATATGCGGACGTTCATTACCACACTGCTGGAAACAAGCGGGTATCGACCAATCATCGCAGTCAATGGAGAAGAGGGCATCGAGAAGGCCCGTCAAACCAAACCAGCTGCCATTATTCTGGATGTGATGATGCCGCGGGAGGGTGGTATCCAAATGTACCGGGAATTGAAAACGGACGACGAGCTGAAGGACATTCCTGTAATAATGCTCTCGGCAATAGCCAAAAAGACCTTTTTCCATTCCCAACAGGTGCTCAACACCTACCGAGGTCAGAAAGTGCCGGAGCCTGTTGCCTATATCGAGAAGCCTCCGGAAACAGAGGAGCTTCTTGAAATTCTCGAGCAGTGTATTGGCTGTTAAACGGGGCCGATACCTCGCTATCTGGAGTTCTGATCTGGCAATTCGGCAATCACCTGGGGAGCTAGAGCATGTTTCATGAAATATGCGGTCTCATGACGGCTCAAACCCTCATAAAGCCTCTTCACATCGGCTTGAACAAATTAAAGGAACATTGATGAATACCAGTGTTGATCCGGAACTGTATAAAGAGGTGGAGAAATTTGGGGCCAGGGATATGGAGATCTGCATGCAGTGTGGCAACTGCAGCGCCTCGTGTCCTCTGTCCGAGGGAACGAATCCGTTTCCACGCAAGATCTATCGCTATATTCAGCTAGGGCTTAAAGACAAGCTGCTCAGTTCGCCCGTGCCCTGGCTGTGTTATTACTGCGGTGAATGCAACAAGGACTGTCCCCGGGGGGCCGAGCCGGCCGAGACCATGATGGCAACCCGCCGCTGGCTAACCACTCAGTACGACTGGACCGGGCTCGCCAAGCGTTTTTACCTGTCGGCAGCTTGGGAGATAGGGGCGCTAGCCGTTCTCGCCTTAGGCATCATTTTACTTTTCTTTTTTTTCCACGGACCGATCATCACCGATCGCGTTTCGGTCAATTCCTTTGCGCCGGTCATGTGGATTGAGATCGGCGATTTGATAATGGCCGCAATCCTGTCCACTTTTCTGTTGTCAAACGCGTTCAGAATGTATCGCTTCATCATGAGCGATACCAAGGTACCTCTTTCCCTCTATATTACGGAAGCAAAAACCTTTGTCCTCCACTTTATGACCCAGAAGCGTTGGCGGCAATGCGGGGAGGACCGGAGTCGCTGGCTGAGGCATTTTCTTCTGGTTACCGGCTACATGACCATGATGACCTTAATCATAGTGTGCATCCGCTGGTTCCAGGTCGACGACAGCAGCTGGCATTTCACCAGTATTTTCGGCTACTACGCCACCGGTGTCTTGCTGGTTATTACGGTGGAGATGTTTCGTAGCCGGCTCAAGAAAGAGGAATCCATCCATCGCTACTCCGAATTGTCAGACTGGCTTTTTTTGGTCCTTCTTTTCCTAACGACCCTAACCGGCATTATTATGCACGCGGTTCGCCTCGCCGGTTGGCCGATGGGAACATATGTCATGTACGTCATCCACCTGGCGGTGGCTGTTCCCATGCTGGTCATAGAGGTTCCTTTTGGCAAATGGTCACATATGTTTTACAGACCGCTGGCACTATTTTTGGCCACCGTCAAGGAGAAGGCTGCCAAAGACTCCCATGTCGCTGTTGAGGATGTACTGGCCGAGGTCGGTGAAACCTTTTTGAGCTGCCTGCAATGCGGCACCTGCACGAGCCTATGCCCATGGAACCTGGTTTCGTCCTACAGCCCGCGTCAGATCCTGCGTCAGCTCGCAGTGAAATCCGGCACTGAGCAATCTGTGGACCAGGCCGTCTGGACCTGTGTCACCTGCAATGCCTGCGGAGTGAACTGTCCGCGGGGGATAGAGATCATCGATGTTATGAAGGCGGTGCGGGGGCTCAATGTTGCCAGCGGCAGGATCCCGGAGTACTTCGAGGAGCCGCTTGATAGCCTGAAGTACAACGGCAATCCTTGGCTTGGTGTTCGGGACAAGCGGTTGGAATGGGCCGGGGACTTGGCCATCCCCGCTTTTACCCCTGAGCACGACTACTGCCTCTTCACCTGTTGTACCACCGCCTATGATCCAAGTAACAGAGAAGCCGGCCAGGCGCTTCCCCAACTGCTGGAATATGCAGGGATTTCTTTTGGTACACTCGGTACAGAAGAGAGTTGCTGCGGTGATCAGGCTCACAAGATAGGGGCGGCTGAAATATTCTCGGAGCTTGCCTTTAAGAACACCGAGTTGTTTTTGCGCGCCGGCGTACAGAAGATACTGACCACTTCCCCTCATTGTCTGAATGCTTTTAAAAATGACTATGCTGAGTTGAAGGATTCTGTTGGCAGTGAGCATTACACCGAACTTCTAGATCGCCTCATTGCGGAGGGCCGGCTAAGGTCCACCCTGGAAGTCACCTCAACCGTCACCTATCACGATCCCTGTTATCTGGGACGTCACAACTCGATCTACGAAGAACCTCGCCGTGTTCTGCAGAGCATTCCGGGACTTACGCTGGTGGAGATGGCGAGCAACAGAGAAGGCAGCTTGTGCTGTGGTGGCGGTGGAGGCGGTGCGTGGAACGATGTTCCCCTCAGTGAAAACTTTGGGGTTTTGCGTGTAAAAGAGGCTCTCGCTACTGGGGCTGAGGTAATTGCCACGGCATGTCCCTACTGCATCCGCATGCTTAATGACGGTGTAAGGGAACTCGGTGTGGAGAATCAAATTGTGGTCCAGGATCTTGCCGAATTACTATTGGAGTCGGTGGTGATACGGGATGAGACGGGTACGGCTGAGTACATCAGTGTGGGCGTTGATCAGGAGGTTAAACATGTCTGAACGAATCGGCTTTTATATCTGCCACTGCGGCATCAATATCGCTTACCGGGTTCGGGTGGAGGAAGTAGCCAAGTACGTGTCTACTTTGCCGAACGTGGCGATTTCGCGTGATTACCTGTTCATGTGTTCCGATCCCGGGCAGGAACTTATCGAAAATGATATTCGGGACTACAACCTCACCCGCGTGGTCGTGTCCTCGTGTTCGCCGCGGATGCACGAAAAAACCTTCCGGGCCGCCTGCCAGCGGGCCGGTCTCAATCCATATCGGGCCTTCCACATGGTAAACGTGCGTGAGCACGTTTCGTGGGTCACCGAAGATGAAGACGAGGCCACCAGGAAGGCCAAGAGTCTTATCGGAGCCGGTATTTTGCGGGTTGCCCACCAGCATGGCCTCACACCGGCCACGTTCCCTGTATGCACGAACACTCTGGTCGTGGGCGGGGGCATCGCTGGCATGCAGGCATCCCTTGATATTGCCAAGGCCGGATTCAAAGCTTACCTGGTAGAGAGACAGCCTACGGTGGGCGGGCACATGCTTCAGTACGACAAGACCTTTCCCACCCTTGACTGTGCGGCCTGCATCGGTACGCCCAAAATGGTTTCCGTAGGTCAGGAACCGAACATCGAGTTACTCTCATACAGCGAGGTCGAGGATGTCAGCGGCTTTGTCGGCAACTTCAAGGTAAAAGTCCGCCGGAAGTCGCGCTACGTAGAAGATAATTGTACCGGGTGCGGCGAGTGCGAAAAGGTTTGCCCGGTTGGTTACCCCAATGAATGGGACGTGGCCACAAAGATGAGAAAGGCCATCTACCGGCCCTTCCCCCAGGCCGTGCCGATCACCTACTGTATCGAGCCCAAGTACGACCGCGGTCCTTGTGTTCAGACGTGCCCGGCCGGGACCAATGTGCAGGGCTACGTCGCCCTTATCAAGTCAGGCAAGTATCAGGAAGCCGTGAATCTCATCATGGAGAAATTACCGCTGCCGGGAACTCTGGGACGCGTCTGCCCGGCTCCGTGTGAAGAAACATGTCGCAGAGCCGAGGTGGATTCCGCCGTTGCCATTCGCGATCTCAAGAGGTTTGCAGCAGACCAGGTGGACCTTTCCGAGTTGCCCCTGCCGGAGATAGAAGACCTGGAGGAGAAGGTGGCGGTTATCGGTTCAGGGCCTGCCGGTCTTACGGTGGCCTATTACTTGCGGTTGCAAGGCTACCAGGTCACCATCTTTGAGGCGCTGCCGGTGCTCGGGGGCATGCTTCGTGTGGGCATCCCAGATTATCGACTTCCGCCTGAGGTACTGGACCAGGAAATCCAGAACATTCTCCGCTTAGGCGTCGAAACTGAGACCGACAAGAGACTAGGATTCGATTTCACTCTTGAAGATCTGAGGGAGCAGGGCTTTAAAGCCATTTTCCTCGGAATTGGTGCCCATCACAGTTTGAAACTGGGCATTCGCGGTGAGGAAGATTTCGAGGGCGTGGTTGATGCGGTGGATTTTCTGCGGGAAGTGAATCTAGGCGAGCGAGAACGCCCCGGCAACCAGGTGGTAGTCATCGGCGGAGGCAATGTGGCCATCGATGCTGCTCGAGCCGCATTGCGGCTCGGTTGCGAGCAGGTGGACATCGTCTACCGCCGCAGCCGCGAGCAAATGCCCGCTTATCCAGACGAGATCGAGGGCGCTCTGGCCGAGGGAGTCAACATCCATTATCTCACCGCACCCATGGGTATCCAGGGCGAGTCCGGTCGGGTAAGCGGTTTTGAGTGTATCCGGACTGAATTAGGTCCCCCTGATGAAAGCGGACGGCGTCGGCCAGTGCCGGTGGAGGGTTCCGAGTTCGTCATCGAATGTGATGCGGTCATCCCGGCAATTGGACAGCAACCCGATGTTGGGTGGGCTGTGGAAAACACGGCGATAGAAATCACCAGGCGCAATACGCTGGTGGTAAATCCGCACACCATGCAAACGAACATTCCTGATGTGTTTGGCGGTGGCGATGCGGTGAGCGGCCCGGCTACTGTAATCGAAGCGGTGGCGGCAGGTCGCAAGGCAGTAGAGGCTATTCACCGCTACATTATTGGTGAAGACCTCGACGTTTATGCCGAGGAGTTGGCCTCCCGGGAAACCCCTGGCCAGGATTGGCAAGAAGTTCCCGAGGACATTTCCACAGAAGCCAGAGCTGAGTTGCCGCATCGTGATGGTCAGGAGAGCGCTTCTTCCTTTCAAGAGGTGGCTCTGGGCTTTGCCGAAGAAGAGGCACAACGGGAAGCTGCTCGCTGCGTGGATTGCGGTGGATGTTGTGAATGCAAGCTCTGTGTGAGCGCCTGTGAAGCTGAAGCGGTCAACCATTCCATGGAGGATACAGTAGAAGAGATCGAAGTGGGTTCAATTATTGTCGCCACCGGCTTCGATCCCCTCGATCCGACGCCGATGCAGCAATACGGCTACGGCAAGTACGCTAATGTCTTCACCAATCTGGAGTTCGAACGGCTTTCAAACGCTACAGGACCGACGGCTGGCAAGCTCCTGAAACGGGATCCGAACGACCGCTTCAAGTTCACCGAGCCTCCGAAGAGCGTGGCGATCCTTCATTGTATCGGCAGCCGCGATATAAACTACCACGAGTACTGCTCGCGCACCTGCTGTATGTATGCGCTTAAGTATGCCCATCTTCTCAAGGACAAGGTTGGACACGATACTGAGATTTACAATTTCTACATCGACATGCGTTGCTTTGGCAAAGGGTATGAAGAATTTTACAAGAAGGTGCAGAGCGAGGGAGTACGCATGGTTCGAGGCAAAGCTTCTCGGGTGGAAGAAGAGGACGGAATGCTAACGGTAACAGCCGAGGATACGCTTTCGGACAGCATGGTGAAAGTTCCGGTGGAGATGGTGATCCTGTGTACCGCCATGGAGGCTCGTTCAGACGCCAACGAAGTGGCGCGCATCTTTGGGATAAGCATTGGAAGTGACGGTTTCTTTCTGGAGGAGCACCCCAAGCTCGAGCCTGTTTCTACGCCTACCAGCGGTGTTTTTCTGGCCGGAGCCTGCCAGGGACCCAAGGATATTCCGGACGCGGTGGCGCAGGCTAAGGGAGCCGCCGCTGAGGCGCTGGCCCTGAGCGCTTCCGGACGGGTAGCCGTGGCCCCCATGATTTCATCAATCGATCCGGATATATGTATTGGCTGCCAGGCATGCATGGGGTTGTGTGCCTACTCGGCGATTGAATTCAATGAGTTGAAAGGTGTGAGCGAGGTAAACGAAGCCGTGTGCAAAGGCTGCGGAAGTTGCTCAGCCCACTGCCCCAGTGGGGCTGCCAAGGTTCGGCACTTTACCGACGAACAGATTTTTGCGGAAATCGATGGAATCATGAACACCCTCGCAGAAGTAGGCATGTAGCGATTTTAGATTGTAGATTTCAGATTGCAGATTGAAACATGAAAATTACAAATCACAAAACCCAAATAACAAACAAATAACAATGACCGAAATTCAAAATTCCAAACCTCCATATCATCTTAAAAAAAGAGAAGCCCAAATATGTTTGGGTCATTGGATATTGGAATTTGAGATTTATTTGTAATTTGGTGCTTGGGATTTGGGATTTCAGATTTTAGGCACTTTAGCTCAATTTAGACATTTCTAGCGGAGGGAGAACATGGCAGAATTTGAACCAACCATTATCGCTTTTGTCTGCAACTGGTGTACCTATACTGCAGCCGACCTGGCAGGGACCTCCAGGTTGAGCTATCCCCCCAACGTGCGATTGATCCGGATGATGTGCACTGGGATGGTAGATCCCAAGTATGTGATTAAGGCTCTGCTGGAGGGGGCGGATGCGGTTCTTATCAGCGGGTGTCATCCCGGGGACTGCCATTATATCAACGGGAACTACAAGGCCCGCCGCCGGGTGAAGTTACTAAAGGAGATCCTGCCCAGATTCGGTTTTGAAGAGGACCGTCTAAAGCTGACCTGGATTGGTGCCAGTGAGGGTGTGGATTTCGCCGCAACCATTAAAGAGATGGTGGACCAAGTCAAAGCCCTTGGCCCCAATCAAACCAGAGAACAAATGGTAATCTAGTCAGTTGACAGTTAAGTCTTATGAAAAAAACACAACAATTTAAAAGATTTACTGGTTATGGACCGGGTTAGGGTTTCCTAACAAATCAACCAAACCATTTGGAGAGAATCAATGGCGAAGACAGCGAAAATTGAGGTGAAGGCACAGGGCCTCGTTGACTCGATGCAAGGGTTCTTCAGGACACTGCTTGAGAAAGGGGACATAAATGCACTTCTGGTGCCCCAGCGCCTTCCCAGGAAAAATGCGGTGATGCCCACTCTGGTTACAGATCCGGAAAAGATCAACGGTGCCGATCCCCTGGCGCCGGTGTTTCCGATCAACGCGGCAAAAGTGGTTTCAAAGCTCACCAGGAAACCCCTGCATGGCAAGGTGGCAGTGGTGCTGCGGCCTTGCGAGATTCGAGCCTTCGTCGAACTTGTCAAGCTCAAACAGGCAAGGACGGAGGAAGTTGTAATTGTTGGGTTGGACTGTTTTGGCGCTTACGGCAACGTTGACTATCTTCGTTTTGCCGGAGAGGACGGCAGCGGCTCCACTCAGAAGTTTTTCCAGAATGCTCTGTCAGGGAAAGGTACTGCCTGGGAGGGCATAGATATCTCTCCGGCATGCAAGGCGTGTGACCATCCCATCCCGGAGAACGCCGATTTGCTAATTGGTCTGTTAGGCGTTGACACCAATGATCACCTGTTGCTGAAGGCTAACACAGCCAACGGCGAGGCCATACTGGACAACCTGCAGTTGCCAGCGGCAAAAGAACCGGAAGGCCGAAAAAAGGCAATCGATGCCCTGGTTGCCGCACGCTCTGCCTATAGGGATCAAATGTTTGAGGAGACCAGCGAAGCCACCGCTGACATTGAAAAGCTTACATCCTATCTGTCCGAGTGCATCAACTGTTACAACTGCCGGGTGGCATGCCCGGTCTGTTACTGTAAGGAGTGTGTCTTTGTCACTGATGTGTTCGATCATGAGCCCTCCCAGTATCTGCAATGGGCTAAAAGAAAGGGCGCTGTTAAGATGCCCACGGATACGGTCTTCTATCACATCACCCGTCTGGCTCATATGAGTACGGCCTGTATCGGCTGCGGGCAGTGCTCCAATGCGTGCCCCAACAACATCCCGGTCATGGAGATTTTTCGAACCATTGCACATTACACCCAGAAGGCCTTTGCTTATGAAGCCGGACTTAGCCTGGATGACGAGCCTCCACTCTCAGTATTCAGGGAAGATGAGTTTCAGGAGGTTGTTGCTAAGATGCACTAGGAGTTCACGGCCGTTGTCCGTGAAGGCGCAGAGCGCATAGAGCATAGCGCATAGCGCATGGAGTATTTCGATATTCGAATTTCACTCGGTTTGCAAGAAGTGGCAACTCTTTCCAATACGAGGGTCATTACCATGAGGAAAAAGATTGGTTCAGCTTTAGTAGTGGGTGCCGGAATTAGCGGTATCCGCTCTGCTTTGGATCTGGCGGAACTGGGATACCAGGTGAAACTCATTGACCGGGCGCCGCATCTTGGCGGCACTCTGTCGCAACTGGACTACCAGTTTCCCACCGACCATTGTGGGATGTGCAAGATGCTGCCTCTGGTGGAGCGGGATTCTTCCTCCCAGTACTGTCTGCGTAAGGGCTTATTTCACGAAAACATTGAGATCATGCTTTCCACTGAACTTGTGGCGCTGGAAGGTGAACCCGGCAAGTTCCAGGCCACTCTGCGGCAGAAGCCAGCCATAGTGGATCCCGAACGCTGTACAGGTTGTGGGGAGTGTTCTGGTGTCTGCCCAGTTGAGGTGGCTGACGAGTTCAATGCCGGGCTGACAAAAAGAAAGGCAATCTATTTGCCGGTGCCCCATAACATACCAAATTCCTACACTGTCGATCTGGCCACATGCACCCTGTGCGGCGAGTGTGAAAAGATCTGTCCCACAGGGGCCATTGACTTCCGCTGGGAGGCTCGCAAGGAGTTCCGCATTTTGGTAGTGGACGATGAACTTATCGTTCGGGATTCCCTTAAGGATTGGTTGACTGAAGATGGTTTTCAGGTGGATGCAGCCGAATCTGGACCAGACGCCCTGGAAAAGCTGACAAAGCAAAGCTACCACTTGATGCTCTTGGATATCAAGATGCCGGATATGGATGGGATAGAAGTGTTGAAGCGGGCCAAAGAAATGCGCCCGGACGTAGCCGTGGTGATGATGACCGCCTATGCCACCGTGGAAACTGCTGTGGAAGCGATGAAAATTGGAGCCCTGGACTATGTGCTGAAGCCCTTCGACCCCGACACTCTCGTGCCTCTGGTGCTAAAGCTTTACGAGACCGTTGAACGCAGTGGAGAGAGAGAGATGGAAGTGGGGGCGGTGGTTCTGGCAGCCGGATTTGGTTCGTACGATCCGGCTACGGGAAACAACACCTATGGCTACGGAGAGTACCCCAATGTGGTCACCAGCATCGAGTTCGAGAGGTTGATCAGCGGCACCGGCCCTAATGAAGGAAGGCTGCTGCGGCCCAGCGACGGTAAAGAGATCGGCAAGGTGGCCTGGCTCCAGTGCGTGGGCTCCAGAGATATACAGGCCAACGCGGACTACTGCTCATCCATTTGCTGTATGTTCTCCATCAAAGAAGCCCTGTTGGCAAAAGAGAGGACCGATGGTCAGGTGGACGCAGCCATTTTCTACATGGACATGCGCACCTTCGGTAAGAACTTCCAGCGTTACAGGGAGAAGGCAGAGAAGGAGTACAATGTCAGGTTTCAGAGGAGCCGGGTCCACTCGGTGGAGCCAGAGGGTGCCAATGGGAATTTGAGGATTTCCTACACCGACCTCGACGGGACAGGTCGTGAGGAGATTGTTGATCTCGTGGTCCTCGCCGCGGGCCAGAGGCCCCCGGCAGGCACTGAGCCGCTAGCGGAAATGACGGGTGTAGAGCTCAATTCTTGGGGCTTCTGCCAATTGCAGCCTTTTTCTTTGAGCCGCACCGCACAGGAAGGCGTGTTTGTGGGAGGATCCTTCTCCGGCCTCCGGGACATTTCAGAATCGGTGATTCAGGCGAATTCAGCCTCGTTGCAAGCATCCAGTCTCATTCATTCCAAAGGAGGCGGTTTGGCTGAGGCCACTGAGCAGTCACCCGAGTTTCGCGACGTCTCCCGTGAGCTTCCCAGGACAATGGTAGCACTCTGCACCTGCGGAGACACCCTTGCTCAAGCAGCAAATTTTGATGGAGTGGAAACAGCGGTATCGGATCTAGACTCCGTGACCCAGGTTCATCGCCTTGAACGTATCTGTACGCAAGATGGCTGGAGTCAGCTGGAAGAAGCGTTGCATAGCAGCGAGGCAAATCGTCTTCTTATTGGCGCCTGCCTGCCCTATGTTTATACAAAAAAGCTGCGGGAACTGGGAAAAACAACAGGATTAAATCCGGCGCTTATGGAGGTTGTGGATATTTGCACCCCGGCATTCCCAAATCGGAACTCGAACCCAGAACAAGTCAGCCGGGAAATACGGACAACGGTTGCAATGGGGGTCGGCAAGGTGAAGGGGATGGAACCCACACCTCCAGCCGCTATTCCCGTAATCCAGGAGGCTCTGGTAGTGGGCGGCGGCATTGGCGGCATGAGCGCGGCTCTGGCTATTGCCGATCACGGTTTTGGGGTGAATCTGGTAGAGAAGGAGGATGAACTCGGAGGCAATCTTAGAGCTCTGCATCGAACTCTCGAGGGCGCACCTCCCCAAGAACTCTTGGAACAGACGGTCTCACGAGTTGAGAAGCACCCCAACATCAAAGTTTATAAAAAAAGTGAGGTGCTGCAGTCTCTGGGCAGCGCAGGGCACTTTCTGACCACCATTGAGAGGGAGGACGAGGGGGGAGAAACTCTGGAGCATGGCGTAGCGGTTCTGGCTACGGGCGGCAAAGAAGCCACCACCGAGTCCTATGGATATGGGCAAAGCGAAGCCATACTTACTCAGCATCAACTCGAGGATAAGCTCCACGGAGATTCGGTTAATCCTGCTGAGTTGCGCGTGGTAACCATGATCCAGTGTGTGGATTCCCGAGAAGAACCGCGCAATTATTGTAGCAGAATATGTTGCGGCTCTGCCCTGAAGAACGCACTTTACTTGAAGGATCAAAACCCCGACATCGACATTTACGTTATCTACCGGGATATCATGGCGTACGGTTTTTTGGAGAATTACTATACCCAAGCCCGCCAAAAAGGAATCATTTTCATCCAGTACAGTGTCGATGACAAACCCCGGGTAGGGGTGGGAAACGGTCAGGTTACTGTTGGCGTTACAGATCCGATTCTCAGTAGAGAAATGGTGATAGAGTCGGACCTGCTCGTTCTCAGTACCGGCATCGTTGCGAATGGTCAAGATAGATTGGCGCAAATATTCGAGGTGGAGGTGGACCAAGACGGCTTCTACCAAGAGGCGGAATACAAATGGCGGCCGGTAGACTTTTTGAAGGAAGGGATCTTCACCTGCGGCATTGCCCATTCACCCCGTTCGATTAGCGAGACCATAGCCATGGCCGAAGCGACTGCTCAGCGAGCTCTGAGAATTCTTACCAGTGACAGACTAACCGCTGGCGCTATTGTGGCTGAAGTGCGCCACAGCTTGTGTTGCCTGTGCGAGAAATGCATTTCTGCCTGTCCATACGGTGCTCGGTGGCGGGATGAGCTTGAAGAAAAAGTAATGGTGAACGAGCTCGGCTGTCAGGGTTGCGGCTCTTGTGCGGCCGTTTGCCCCAATAGTGCCTCGGTGCTGAGCGGCTATCGGGACCAGCAGATGTTTTCGGTCATAGATGCAGC
>Ga0255044_10000068_pt1 | contig 18264 bp, 15 predicted proteins | sample BC1_12_21_MG_FD_183651 | JGI IMG/M metagenome (GOLD analysis project Ga0255044, IMG submission 183651) | Seawater microbial communities from Strait of Georgia, British Columbia, Canada - BC1_12_21 | ecosystem: Environmental > Aquatic > Marine > Strait | place: Canada: British Columbia... | reverse complement strand
CTGGCTGCCTATGAAGCGTCCTTTGAACTGTATGAGAAAGAGGAAAAGAAAAATAACATAACCGGCAAGATTAATGCACTGAAATCCAGGGGCATAAAGTGAAGAGATTTTCAAGTTACGCTTTCCCCTGTTTTGTATTTTTGTTATCAGTGGCCCTTTTTTTTCTTCAGGGTTGCGCAAGACCTCTATTGCAAACCTTTCCTGCCAGTGAACAAGAGATACAGTTCGCAGCATTAGCTTTTACAAAATATAAGCAAACATACCAGGATGAATGCGCTTGCTGTCTTGATGCCGAGGTAGATGCGGCAGTTTCTGTATCTGGCTGGTTCAGCAATCATACAGGGAAACTGTCAGGCTATTTACAGGCCATGGAGCCGGGCAATATCAAGTTTGTTGCACTCAATCCTTTAGGGCAGCCCAGTCTTATTCTTTTGACCAATGGGAGAATATTCAAAATCCTGAATGTTTTAGAGGGTAAAGCATATATAGGCTCAGTGAATTCAGAAACTTTCAAAAAGTTTGCACCGCCAGGTTTTGATCCTGAGTTTTCTTATTACTGGCTCACAGGAAGATTCCCACCTGGAGATATAGATATCCTGAAAGTCAGGCGGGACAAAGAGCAGAATGGTTACTGGCTGCAAGTACGGCATGAGCAGTCAGGTCTTGACAGTATGATCCTGTTTGACCCGGAGGAATCGGTGGTGTTGCGGCATATAATATTGAGTGCCAGAGGTGATCACCTTGTGGACCTGGTATATGAGGATCATCAACCTGGATATGTGGAAAAAAAACACTTGGCAGAGAGCGATCAGGAGAAGATTGACACTGTCGACTCAGGTAAAGAGCGCTGCAAAATCCCAACAAAACTCAGTTTCTCCTCTAACTCTGGAGCTGAGAAAAAAATAGATATGAGACTCTTTTCATTTATACCTGGTGCTGAGTTTTCTCCAGATGATTTTGAATTGGAAATACCGGATAACCTGGAACAACTGATAGTAAAATAATTGTAATTTTAAACATATGAATGTCGTGGATAATAAAAGTGCGGAAGATATTGGCAAACTTCTTGCCCATGTGAAGAAGCCAAGCAGGTATGTTGGCAATGAATTCAATGTATTCAGGAAAGACTGGGATTCTGCTGCCCTCAGGATAGTTTTTGTATTTCCGGACCTGTACGAAATAGGTATGTCCCATCATGGTCTGCAAATTCTCTATTCTGTCATAAACTCACAGGATGGTTTGTTGGCAGACAGGGCATATGCACCTGACAAAGATTTAGAGGAACTTCTCCGGAGTCGGGGAAGAATGCTTTTTGCTGTTGAGTCCCGAAGGGTTTTGGCTGATTTTGATATGATCGGGTTCACCCTGCCGTATGAGCTCTGCTATACCAATATCCTGACAGTACTTGATCTAAGCGGCATTCCTTTACGGGCTGCGGAGCGTGATGATTCTCATCCATTTGTCATTGGTGGCGGCTCAGGCAGCTTCAACCCTGAGCCGGTTGCAGATTTTTTTGATGCAATTCTTCTGGGCGATGGCGAGGAGGCTGTCCTTGAAATTGGTTTAGTTTTAAAAACGGCAAAGCAGTCTCATTGGACCAGGCTCGTAACCCTTGAGAAGCTTACTGAAATTACCGGTGTCTATGTGCCGCAATTCTTTAAACCTTCCTATAACGCGGCAGGAGAACTTCTGGCAGTTAAGTCCCTGAAGAAAGGCTACGAGAAGGTTCAACGGTGTATTCTCCCTGATCTTGAGACATCTCATACCCCGGAAAAGCCGTTGGTGCCTCTGGTGCGGATTATACATGACCGTTTAGGTATTGAGGTGGCCCGTGGCTGTACCCGTGGCTGCCGATTCTGTCAGGCCGGAATAATATACAGGCCGGTACGTGAGCGGACTGCAGACCGGGTGGTTGAACTGGCAGAAAAGGGTATGGCTGCAGGAGGGTTTGATGAACTTGCACTGCTCTCTTTATCAACAGGTGATTATTCATGTCTTACACCGGCGCTTGGTCGTTTAATGGATACTTTCGTGAAAGATTATGTATCTGTTTCTATGCCTTCCATGCGTGTTGGCACTCTGACACCTGAGATCATGAATCAGATCAAGCGGGTAAGAAAAACCGGGTTTACCCTTGCCCCTGAGGCAGGTACTGACCGGCTTCGCAAAGTGATAAACAAGGGAATAACAGAAGAAGATCTGCTGGAAACCTGTAAAGATGCCCATGCACTTGGATGGAAGCTGCTGAAGTTTTATTTCATGTTCGGCCTGCCGACGGAGACGCTTGAGGATGTAGCGGCAATTACTGACCTCGTGCGTAGAGCCGCCCAGACATCTGCAGACAGGCGTCTGAGTATAAATGTCAGTGTGGCAACCTTTGTGCCTAAACCCCATACACCGTTTCAGTGGGAGCCGCAAATTTCAATTGAAGAGGCCTATGCCAGGATTGATCTGTTGAAAAAGAGTATGCCCAGGGGGAACTATAAATTAAAATGGAATGATCCCCGGCTGAGTTTCCTCGAAGGTGTCATGTCACGGGGGGACAGGCAGTTGTCCAGGCTTATTGAGGAGGCGTGGCAGCAAGGAGCACGGCTTGATGCCTGGACTGAGCATTTTGATTTGAATATATGGCAGAAGGCCGCTGAAGCCTGCAATATCGATCTTTCTCAATATTTGCGGCGGCGTGAGTTCTCTGAAACACTTCCATGGCAGCACCTGAATACCGGTGTTGATGAAGAATTCCTCAGGGCTGAACTGGCAAAGTCCCTGACAGGGGATTATACTCCGGACTGTCGGGTACACGGGTGCCAGAAGTGTGGCGCGTGCGATTTTAAAGAAGTCATGCCCGTGGTCCAATGCAAACTTAAAAGCTCTGATGAGTCTGCAGAAAAAGAAGAAAGTATCAAAATTGTCGCCGATGTAAACCAGGAAACTTCTGTGTCCCACAGTACTACGGTAAAAAAAGTGGCTGAGCAGGTTGTGGTCCATCACTGGTATCGCCTATCCTATGCCAAGCAAGGAGATGTCAGGTTTTTAAGTCATCTCGAACTCATGCAGGTTTTCTTTCAGGCCTTTAGAAGGGCAGGGGTTGAACTGCATCACACCCAGGGGTTTAACCCGGGGCCCAAAGTCTCTTTCAGCCCCGCCCTCCCTGTTGGGACTAAAAGCCTGGCCGAGTACCTGGATATTGACCTTGTTGAAGTAATTTCGGATGAAGCTCAATTATTGCATAATATCAATGCACAGCTTCCCACAAGCCTTACCATTCAGTCAATTGCGGATGTTCCTGTCAAAAAAGGTTATGCTGCTATGAAGAATCGTACCTGTTATCAGATACGTTTTGATCGGGACCTTTCAGGAGAAGACAGGGAAAAACTGGAAAATTTCATGAACAGTGAGAGTTTGACTATCTCAAAGTTCAGGAAAGGCAAAAAACATGTAATGGACGTTAGAAAACAGGTGGAGAGCTTAGTCGAATCCGGGAATGATAGTCTTGAGATGGTATTAATCAGTGAAGAAGGTAAGGCTGCAAGCAAACCTGTTGAAATTCTCAAGGCAATACTCAATTTAACTGATGAGCAGAGCCTTGACATGGGTATCCTTAAGGTCTGGAATAAATCTGTTCAATAAAGAATAGGCACAGGCATAGCAATTTTATCAGCATACGAAACTGCTGATGATTGTTGTTTAACGAGACAAAACGACGATTGGCAGACAGAATTTTAAGTTTTGAATTTTGAATTAATTGTCGGCATAAAAAATTGTCGTCATACGATAATACGAGACAACGATTGACAGATAAGTACAGAATTAATCTTTTGCCCTTTTTTTTAATTCACAATTCAAAACGTATTGATTTCCTCACCCCTCACCCCTCACGCCTCACCTTTAACCTTTTACCTTGCGCCTTGTGCCCTGAGCCCTGTGCCTAACGTTCTTTCCCCTTTTACCTGTTTTCTCACATTTAAGTTTGCGGTTTGACAAACTTTATAGTAATGATTTGTCTACGTTTGTTGATGGTTTACAGCTAAAAAGTGCTAATGATAAGGAGAGAGTATGAGTCAGAAAAAGATTATCCTTCGCGAAGATCAAATGCCCAAGCAGTGGTATAATATTTGCCCTGATATTCCAAATGGTATGCAGCCGCCGTTAGATCCGGGAACAGGTGAACCTATTGCGCCTGAAAAACTTGCCGCAATTTTCCCTATGGGACTTCTCGAACAGGAGATGAGCCCCAATCGTTGGATTGATATTCCGGACGAGGTCAGGGAAATTTATTCCATCTGGCGGCCCGCACCTTTGGTCAGAGCTTTCAAGCTGGAACAGGCATTGGGAACCAAGGCAAAGATATATTATAAGAATGAGAGTGTTTCTCCAAATGGCAGCCATAAGCCAAATAGCTCAGTACCACAGGCCTTTTATAACAAAAAGGAAGGCATAAAAAGGCTTGCCACCGAGACCGGTGCCGGCCAATGGGGAAGTGCCCTTTGCTTTGCAACCAATAAGTTCGGTCTTGAATGCAAGGTTTACATGGTGCGGATTTCATTTGATCAGAAACCGTATCGTAAGACAATGATGCAGACTTTTGGCGGTTCGGTTGTTGCCAGTCCGAGTCCTGATACAAATACCGGCCGGGCCTATCTTGAGAAAGACCCCAATACCCCGGGATCACTTGGGCTCGCTATTAGTGAGGCCATTGAAGATGCGGCAACGACAGAGGGAACAAATTACTCTCTGGGATCTGTTCTGAACCACGTGATTCTGCACCAGACGATCATCGGCCTGGAAGCTAAGAAGCAAATGGAGATCGCCGGTGATTATCCGGATGTTGTGGTTGGCTGCTGTGGTGGCGGTTCCAACTTTGCCGGTCTGGCAGTACCCTTTATTGCTGATATGCTTGATGGAAAGAAAACACGTTTTGTTGGAGTTGAACCTGCCTCATGCCCAACCCTGACCAAGGGAAGACTGGCTTATGACTTTGGTGATACAGGCCAGACTACTCCTCTTCTTAATATGTACACACTTGGTCATGATTTTGTTTCTCCAGGAATACACGCCGGTGGCTTGCGCTATCACGGCATGTCACCGATAGTCAGTGCCCTTGTTCGGGAAAAAATTATTGAACCGATAAGCGTACACCAGATGGAATGTTTTGAAGCAGGTGTGCTGTTTGCCAGGACCGAGGGTATTATCCCTGCCCCGGAAACATGTCATGCAGTGCGCGGTGCAATCATTGAGGCAACGCGAGACTTGAATGATCCCAAAACGATCCTTTTCAACTTTTCGGGTCACGGCCTTCTCGATCTCTCAGCGTACGAACAGTATTTCGCTGGAAATCTTCATGATTATGAGTATCCGGCTGAGGCGATAGAAGAGTCTATGAAGCATCTTCCACAGCTATAGTTCTGTTTTTTAATGGGGACAGATTTCAAATCTGTCCCCGATGAGTAAAATATGTTAATTTTTAAGGCGGCAGGAATTTCCCTGCCGCCTTGTTTTTTGAAGAATGAAGTTGGGTCCATTCACAAAAAAGTTAAAAAGAGCTATTAAAGAAAATAATTTTCTAGATAGTGGTGACATTCCCGCGCAGGCGGGAATCTAGACTTCGCGCAATGTATTAAATAAACTAGATCGGAGTCTCCCTATGGTCACTTACCTCCCGTTTTCACGGGAATGACGATTCATATTAGATATCTGTGTTTTAGTATCTATTCCTCCTTTTCAACTAAAACACGAATGAACCCAAAAATGTTTCGGAAAAATGATGATTAAAAGACTTCAACTTCTTTCACTCCTCTTGTTTCTGTTGTTTGTAACAGCCATACACCCTCAGTCGTTGGCAATTGCAAAAGATATCCAGGGACTCTATTCTCCTGAAGAGATGGGTTTCATAGAGAATGGCGGCTATGCAGTAAAAAAGGATGGCCGGATAATAGCAGCGCATAATCTCCATAAAAAGTTTGTTCCTGCCAGCATAGTGAAGATAGCAACCAGTCTGACAGCTCTGCGAGTTTTAGGCCCTGAGTACCGTTTCGAAACGCATTTTTATATGGATGCGAACCAGAATCTCTATATCAAGGGCTTTGGGGATCCGTTTCTTATATCAGAGGAAGTTTCCGTTATTGCTAGAGAACTGAAAAAACTTGGTTGTCAGAGAATCAATGATATCTATATCGATGATACGGTATTTAATATTGGCACTTCAGCAGATGGTGCAGGTTTGAGTGATAATCCCTATGATGCGCAAAATAACGCATTAGCTGTTAATTTTAATACTGTAAATTTTAAAAAGGAGCAGACCGGGGGAGTCAATTCGGCAGAAGTGCAGACTCCGACTTTACCATTGATGGCAGAACTGGCAGAACATTTAGAACCGGGCCTGCATCGCATTAACATCAGTCAGGACGAGACAGCTGGGCATGAAATTATAAGCCGCTATACAGGAGAGCTGTTCCGAGCCTTCCAGCACAGTGAGAATATCCCGGGGGAAGGTATAATCGCCAACAGAAAAACGCCTGGCAATTTGCCCCTTTTTTACAAACATCAATCAAGTAAAGCACTGGAAGATATTATTGCACCCCTCATGCTCTACTCAAATAACTTCATAGCCAACCAGCTTTATCTTGCCGTGGGAGCAAAGGTTTACGGGTATCCGGCAACCTGGGAAAAAAGCAGGGGGGCGGTAGCGGATATCCTGTTGAATGAGTTTGGGATTTTTGCAAGTGAGATTAGAATTGTTGAAGGATCAGGACTATCACGAAAGAATCTGGTCTCTCCCTATGCCATGATTTTACTGCTCGATTTTTTTAAGCCACATAGTGGCTTCCTGCCACAAGAGGATGGGATGTTCCTGAAATCAGGTACATTGAAAGGGGTTTATTCTTTTGGTGGATATTTTTCAGACAATAATGACCTGGACAGTTTTGTCCTGATGCTGAATCAGGATAAGAACACCAGGAGGATTCTGCTTCACGAGTTGGAACAGATTTATAACAAGTATTAAATTTGTCGATCTCGTAGACAGGGAACGAAGTGAGATTTGGAAAAGGCACGGGACGGACACATATGCCCTTATAAATCGATGATGTTATACCGTGGCGCTTGTTTTGCGGCAGTGTTTTCCGAGTGCATCAAATTGGAGAAAATGTTTTGAAAAAGCAAAAGCGGGCCATCCGCTAATTGATGTCCCGCTTTTTAATGCCATCACCTGGTAAGGGGGATACTAAGGTAAATGCCTCAGAAAACCAGGTGACAACTGAATTTAATATGTTTTTGGCGCATTATCCCAGAATCGTGCCTTTTCAGTAAAGGTTGCTTCAATGGGCACTACAGCGCAGCCGATTGACCGAAGTTCATCTACAACAGCACCAATAAGCTTTTCAAGGCTCGCTTCAACTGTATCGGTCAAATCAAGTCCGATATCAATACTCTCGGGTTCAACACCAAAGAGCACCAGGTTCTCCGGAAGTTCATCAGTTAACATGGCAGCAGCAAGAAGATCTGACAATCCAAGCTGGTGTGGGGATATTCGTATCCGAAAGGCTGCCGGCACTTCATCACCTTCAATCCGGCCTACCGTTCCAGGTTTCTGGTCGAATTTCATGACATCAATGATGATGAGATAATCCCGCTTGCGTATATGGCGCAGCAATTCAATACCGGCAGTGCCACCGTCAAGCAGCTCCACGTTTTCCGGAAAGGTGTATCTCCGTTGCAGTTCATTCAGGGCGCGGACGCCAACCCCTTCGTCAGTTAGGAGAACGTTGCCAACACCCAGTACAAGTATATCCAATAGAACTCCTATATTCGGGATTACAGGACTTTCACCTTGACAATCTCGTTATTGTTTTTGTCAACCATGTGAACGGCACAGGCCAGACATGGGTCGAATGAATGAATAGTCCGCAGGATTTCAAGCGGTCTTTCGGGTTCAGCCACAGGGTTGCCGAGAAGTGATGCTTCATAGGGACCGAGGTCATCTTTGCTGTTTCTAGGCCCGGCATTCCAGGTTGAGGGTACTACAGCCTGGTAATTTTTAATCTTGCCGTTGTCAATGACTATCCAGTGTGAAAGTATGCCGCGGGGTGCCTCGTGATAGCCGAATCCCTGCACTTCGCCTTTTGGAAAACTTGGTGGATTAAACGTGGTTGTATCGCCGCTGGCAATATTGTTGACCAGAGCTGTCCATTGATTTTCCAGGGTGTCATTAAGTACGGCACAGCGGATAACCCTTGCAGCGATCCTGCCGATGGTAGAATGAAGCGCACCGACTCCAACCTTGCTGCCCACAAGTGAGCTGACTGTATCAAGCACCTGGGTAGCATATTTTTGCGTCGGTTTGTGGCCAGCTGCAAACATGCACAGAACATTAGCCAGAGGGCCAACCTGGGCAGGCTCATCCTGGAAGGTTGGAGCTTTGACCCAGGAATACTTGCCGTCATCCTGCCAGTCAGTATACTTGGGCACGGTTTCTCCCTCATAGGGAGTCCTGTTCCATTCACCATCATACCAGGAATGTTTGATTGACTCCTTGACGTTGTCTTCAAAGAAAGGATCATCAAAACTTTTGATTGCAGTAAATTTGCTGATATCTCCACCAGGAATGTAACCGCCAGGCAGTTCAAAACTTGTCCCTTTGGTATCCATCGGCATGTCAGGAGCGGAAAGATAATTGGTTACACCCTTTCCGTAGCCGGTCCATTCTGCATAAAATGCGCCGATTGCAGCAACATCAACCATGGCAACTTGTTTGACAAAGTCATCGGCTTCAGCAATCAGGGTTTTGATAAGGTAAAGTTTTTCCATGTTCAGGGTGTCGGGACTGTCAAGATTGATGGCATTGGAAACACCGCCAACAGCCATATTCTGAATATGGGGGGTCTTGCTGCCAAGGATAGCAACGACATTATTTATCTTACGCTGATATTCCAGGGCCTGGAGATAATGGGTAGCTGCCAGAAGGTTTACTTCTGGTGCCAGTTTCATGGCCGGATGTCCCCAGTAGCCACTGCCGTATATACCGAGCTGGCCGGAATCTACCAGTGTTTGTAAACGTTTTTGGGCACCCCTGATCTCTTCAAAGCTGTTTCGCTTCCAGGGAGAAAGACTCTGGCCGAGTTTTGCGGTGGCCTTTGCATCAGCCGAGAGAGCTGAGACAATGTCTACCCAATCAAGCGCACAGAGATGGTAGAAATGGACTATATGATCATGAACTGCATGGGCACCCATGATTATATTTCTGATGTACTGGGCATTGAGTGGAATTTCCATGCCGAGAGCATTTTCTACGGAACGCACTGAAGCCAGTGCGTGAACTGACGTTCAGACCCCGCAGAAGCGCTGAGTGAACAGCCATGCCTCCCGAGGGTCGCGGCCTTGGAGAATTACTTCGAAGCCGCGCCACATCTGGCCCGATGACCAGGCATTAGTCACCTTGCCATTATCAACCTCGCAGTCAATCCGAAGATGTCCCTCAATCCTGGTAACCGGGTCAATTGTTATTCTTTTCGCCATTTGTTTTTCTCCTTAACTCTTGGGTCAGTAATGTATAGACACAAAATTGAATTATCTCATTATACCTTGGCCTGCCCATGACCTGACAGAACCGGCAGTTTTTTGACAAATATCATGTACAACAGAATCTCGGCTGAGATGATTGTATAGGTAATAAATTGCTCACCAATGGCTGGAAAATAATGGTAGCCATCACCGGGATTAAACCCGATAAGATAGGTGTTGAAACGAAAGAGCAGGCCGCCAAGCATCAGGAAGCAAGCGGATAAAAAGAGCATTTTGGCACTTTTTCTGTTTGTTGCAGAGGCAAGGATTACCAGCGGCAGGATATGGAGAATGTTTTCCAGTAAAAACATATTTCCCTGCAGGTCACCATTGAAAGCAAGACCAAGCTGACCCCGCATCAGGATGTCGCCGAAGCGGATAACAAGAAAAATGACCAGGAGTATGGGGATCACCAGGGAAAGTTTAGTCAGTATGTTTGTTTCAAAAGGTCTTTTAAAGCCAAGAGCTGAAATGGTTGATTCAAAGATAACCACCGTGTAACCCATGGTTATGGCTGAGATGAGGAAGGTCAGCGGCAGCATGGGTGTCCACCAGAGCGGAGAAAGTTTGTTGCCTGCCAGGATCATGAGGCTTCCCAGAGAGGATTGGTGCATGGTCGGCAGCAGAATACCTAGAGCAATAAAGAAAATCATTACCTTGTTGACCTTGGACTTGGTACCGGATTTTGCCTCTAAAAAGGTAGGGGAAAACTCTATCCAGAGAACCCCTATATAGACTGCAATACAGAGCGCGACTTCAAGGAGCACGGAATTGAAATTTGTGTACCATGGCAGGAAGACATTATAGATTTGCCAGTAACGTCCGATATCAATGAAGACTGAGACACCGGCCAGGGTATAGCCGAACATGCTTGCGAGAAGGGCAGGCCTCACCAGTGGATGATATTCTCCATTGTTGAATGCATATACCAGAAGCGCCATGGAATAGCCGCCGCAGGCAAAAGCCGTACCTACAACAACATCATAGGTGATCCAGATGCCCCAGGGGAAGCCGTCATTCATGTTGGTGACAGCTCCAATACCGAAGATAAAACGCTTAGACAGGAAATATATTCCGATCAGGGTTATTACGAGGAAAAAAAGGAATGGACCCGTAAAAACTTTACCTCCTACAGGTTTTGCCTCGCTCATATTCTGTACCTCCAATCCATTTATATTGAGGTTCTAGTCTTTATCATTCTGACTTCTATTAACGAAATAGAATAACCCGGCAAGGGCAATAATCGGAACAATCATGCCCTTATAGAGTGTATGCTGGATATTCTCAGCAGTTGCAGCATATGATTTTTCAGGCAGATCAGGTAAACCAAGCTTGCTGAATGGAATACCTGCAAGCATAATGACCTGGGTGCCGCCAACTTCGTTTTCACCGTAGATTTGCGGGACATAGCTTGCCGCTTCCCGGGAAAAGGTCTTACCGGAATCAAGAGAGGAAATCGGGAAATCATAATATTTCCCTGGATCCATCTGTTGACGCCTTTTTGCTTCAGCCAACAGCTCGTTGGTCGGCCCGAATACAGTAGCGCCGGTTGGGCATGAACTGCAGCAGCCAGGTATTTCTCCCTTTACCAGTAAATGCGAGCAAAGCTGGCATTTGACGATCTGCGGAAAGGCGGAATCCCATTCAAACTTTGGAATATTGAATGGGCAGGCAACCTGGCAGTAGCGGCAGCCTATGCAGGCATCCTTGTTATAGGTCACGACCCCGGTGTCAGGATTTTTGCGCATTGCGGAAACGGGGCATGCTGAAACGCAGCCAGGATCAGCACAGTGCATGCATTGACGTTTCACATATGCAAAACCATCTGTTTCCTGGTCTTTGTTTGTACCGGTGCCGTTTTCGTATTTCTTGATGATATTGAGTGTTTTGGCTGACAGGTCGATGGGGTTTTCCCAAATAGGCAACAGGTCAGAGCTTTCCACGGGCATATCATTTGCTTTTTTACAACCAACCATGCAAGCCTGGCATCCTATACAGAGAGTCGAATCGTACAGGAAGCCGAGGGCGCCGGGTAGGCGCTCTTTTATCTCGGCTTTGGCAAAGGTGGGTTGTCCAACTGCTGCCAGGACACCGCACCCGGCAGCTCCCTTAAGAAAATCTCGTCGTTTGATTTTCATAAACCTAAGCTCCCTGGGTAATTAGTCCTGTTTCTTTTCTTCCTGGCCAACTTTCTTCACGGCGACTGCTCCGGCTCCAAGTGCTGCTCCGGCTACCGCTGCGGCCAAGGCTACAGCGCCTGTACTCATGCCACCACCGTGATCGACGTTAATAGGTGTCAGACCTGCTGCGGGGGTGATATTTTTTACATTTGCCGGGGTATGGAGCGGAATGTTAAATCCAACGCCTTCTTCGGAACACCCAAAGCAGGGATGTCCGGTATTGACTGGCCAGGTTCCCATGTCATTGAAGCGCAGGGTTGAACAGTTATTATAAGTCTCAGGCCCTTTGCAGCCGAGTTTGTACAGGCAGTATCCATTACGATGACCTTCATCACCAAACTGTTCAGCAAAACGGCCGGCATCGAAATGTGGTCTTCGCTCACAGTTTTCATGAATTAAGCGGCCATAGGCAAATTTGGGTCTGAGTTTATCATCGAGCTCTGGAAGTTTCCCAAAGGTTACGAAGTAAAGTACGGTTGAAAGGAAGTTGTAACCATTTGGTGGGCAGCCGGGAATATTAATGACCGGAATACCTGTACCTTCCAAAATTTTGTAAACCGGGGTTGCTCCGGTGGGATTAGGTCCGGCTGAAGGGACCCCTCCCCATGTGGCACAAGAGCCGATGGCTATAACTGCAGCAGCTTTTGGAGCAGTTTCCTGTAATATCTCAAGCACAGGCTTCCCGGCAATCTTGCAGTAAATGCCACCGTCCTTTACAGGAATGGAGCCCTCACAGACAAGGATAAATTTACCCTTGTTCTCTTCAATGGATTTGGCTCGATATTCCTCGGCCTGATGGCCGGCTCCGGTATTCAGGGTCTCTGCATAATCGAGGGCAATAAGGTCCAGGATCAGATGCTCAAGAGTTGGATGTGATGTGCGCAGCAATGTTTCGGTGCAGCCGGTGCATTCCTGCCCTGAAAGCCAGATGACTGGAGGACGCTTCTTGGCTGCTGTTGCCGCTTCAGCAATCTTCGGGCCGAAACTTGCTGGAAGACCCATATATACCGCAGTTGCGGTACAAACTTTGAGAAAGTCCCTTCGCGACACTCCGCTGGGGAAATTTTCAAAGTCAGACTCTCTGCATTTCATAGACAATCCTCCTTACACTGGTTGGGATAATGTTTACTGTTGCATATTCTGACGTAAAATTAATACTAGGTGTTTCTACTTATGCATTAGGTATTAATACCCAATTCATCATAATTGCAAGTACTTTTTGTTTTTTTTTAATATTTTTTGGAAAGTTATGTAATCGGACAATTTGTTCAAAGAAATCGGATTAATACCTAATTATGGTAAAATAGAAATACATGAAACAGGAAGTGAGAAATTTCATCCAAGGAACAATGTGGTAGTTTTTATCTTGTGAAGAGCACAGGAAAGAAGTGATTCATTGTGAAATGATTCAAAAAAAACAGATGTTTAGAAAAAACAAAGGGTTAGTTTTTTAAAAATAAAATGATGGCGCTTCGTTTACTGCTTGAAAGGTGCTTGAAGGAGGGCATTCTGGCAAATGGATATACTTTTTGGGGATTCTGTATGTAGGTGTCAATCCAGCTGTCACTTTTTAAGTTTGTCACAGCTGAGAGATCCGGCCCCATCCTGCCTCCCTTTCCTTTATATGAATGGCACTGGCTGCATCCTTCCTGGTAGAAAAGTTTTTCACCGCTGTAAGTCAGGGAGCAACCGGAAAAAAGAAAGGAAGCTGAAATTATCAGGGCTAAAATAAGAAGACTGCAGAATGTATATTTAAAATGATTCATATCTGTGACTCTTAATGGAACTCAGCTGTCCTCTTCCTGGACTCCCGCCTTCGCGGGAATGACGCTGTCTTTGATGTCATTCCTGCTTATAATGTCATTCCCGCGAAGGCGGGAATCTATAATCATCTGTGGTGTAGGATGATAATCTATAATCCTGAATCTGTGACGGAAGATTGACAGCTGTCCCCTTTAAAAACCAATCACTTCTTTTGCCATGGCTGGATTACAGCGTCATCCAGGGGTCGGGAATCAATTTCATGCCTGGCACCGTCTTGATCAGCAATAATTACTGCAGATCCTTGTCCCACAACTGATTTTTTTGAATACCTTACCACAATGGATGCTGCTGTTTCCAGTTCTTCCGGCCCGGTGCTATAACGCAGGATAGCTGAGGGTCCTGGAACTTCCTTCGTTTCCAGAAACCAGTCCCCTGGTTGACGCAGGTTCTCAATTTTGATGTCTTCCGGGTAATCGCGGCCGACTACAACCCATCCGCCCGTGGGAAGTTTGAATTGCCGGCCGGTTAAAAGCAGCAGAATATCTTCTGGAATAATGTTTTTATGCTCCTGGTAATGTTCCTCTATACGCAGGCCCAATATTGGATCAGCAAGGATGCAGCCCCCGCCGGGACTTGGATAATCCGTTATGCCGAACTGCTTAGCCAGTGCTATTTGTGGTGTTCTGTTGCGGCCGCTGAAAGCATGTAATTGTTCCCGGTCAATGAGCCCGTCGAGTTCAGCCTGTGTCGGCACCAGGTTCTTAGCGCAAAGGGGCCGCACCAGAATTCCCTCGCAGTCGCTGTCCCGTTCAATGACCCGCAATGCATCACGCCGTTGTGACATGGGACGTTGGCCGATAACCTCACCTGTTACAAGAAAGGAAGCACCGATTTCATGCATCATTTTTTTTGCCTCGGAAAGCATGAAAATTTTACAGTCGATACAGGGGTTAAAGTTTTTGCCAAAACCATGGGCAGGCTTTTTCAGCAGTTCAAGGTAGGGGAGAGTTACATCCCTTAAGATGATATCAATGCCGGCTGTTTCCTTTATCTTCTGGATGTATTCATCCTGTTTTTGCAGCAGTTCGTAACCAAAAAAAGGGGTGACAAATTTTACGGCAACAACCTTAATCCCCTGGGCCGCAACAACCCGGCAGGCAAGGGTCGAGTCAAGGCCGCCGGAGTAGAGTGCTAAGGCTGTAGTTTGGTTGTTTTTCATATTAAAAATTGGTTAAAGGTTAAAAGTTAAAGGCCAGGGCACAGGGCTCCAGGCGCAGGGTTTGATAATTTAAAATTAAGAATATAAAATTGTTTTTGCGCTGTTCCGCTGCGTGAATTGGTTTTAGAAACTTGTTACTTGTACCTGGTATCTCGTGGTTTAATGTTCTTTATCCAGCATACTTCACAATATGCCTTTGCGTTATCTTTTACTGCCAGATAAGTACCCTTTAAAACAGGGTATAAACTCCGACTTCGACTGCCATCTGCCAACTATCTTTTCCTGGACCCCTCACTCCTCACCCCTCACTCCTCACCCTTTTCCCTTCTTTAAAAGTCCTTTCGCAAAAGCAATGGTTTCTTTAGTCACGGAATCTCCGGCAAGCATTCGGGCAAGTTCATCTACTCTGCTATTATCATCAAGCAAGGTGATCTCAGTTGAGGTGCGCTTGTTCTGCAGGAATTTTTTTACCTTGAAATGTTCATCAGCCTTTGAAGCGATATGGGGTAGGTGGGTGATGCAGAGGACCTGGTGATGATTAGACAGCTGCTTGATTTTATTTGCAATGTCTTCAGCTGCCTGGCCGCCGATACCTGCATCCACTTCATCAAAGATAACTGTTTCTACTTGGTCCCTGCGGGCCAAAATACATTTAAGCCCCAGCAGCAGTCTGGAAAGCTCGCCTCCTGAAGCTATTTTCACCAGGGGTTTTACCGGCTCACCCGGATTGGCGGAAAACATGAATTCAACCCGGTCCCAACCGGATGGAGAAAGCTCTTCAAGTATCTTTTCCACAGGCTCAAAATGAACGTTAAAGTCTGCAGTTGCAAAACTGAGCGTGCTTAATTCCTCACTGATGGCTTTTTTCAGTTTCCCGGCAGTTTTTATTCTGGCACCTGATAATAATTCAGCTTTTGCTGTCAATTCCTTTTCTATTGCTGCCAGTTCTTTCCCGGTTTCTGCAAGGGTCTGGTCCATGGTGTCAAGCCTGGCGAGTCCCTGCTCAGCATTTTGGGCATATTCCATGACCTCTGACAGCAGGGTTTGCGGGCCGCCATATTTTCTCTTCAGTTTTTGCAGCATGTCAATCCGGAGTTCGATTTCTTCAAGCCGCAGAGGGTCACTTGGAATATCATTAAGGTATTGGCTCAATTGCCGAGTCAGATCATCTATCTCGTAGCTGCTGCTTGTGATCCTTTCAGAAATTTCCTGGGCCGCCTCATCATACTGAGCCATTTGTTCAAGATTTTTACGAACCTGGCCAAGATTATTGCCAACTGCATTAGCTAGGATTTCGTAACTCATGCGGGCCAGTTCCGTGAGAGTGTCAGATGATTTAAGTACTTTTTTCTCGGCAGCAAGTTCTTCGTCTTCACCCTGGCTGATGTCACTTCCATAGATTTCGTTAAGCTGGAAAGAGAGAAGCTCACGCCGCTGCTCACGGTCCTGTTCCTGCTGCTGCAGCTTTTTCTGCCGGGTTTTCAAATCTGACCAGTGGGAGAAGAGCTCTCCAAAATTTGCCCGCTTACTCCAGAGTTCTCCGATAGAATCTATGAAGTCAAGATGATGGCGGGGATTGAGCAGCATCTGATGTTCGTGCTGGCTGGCAACCGAGAACAGGTTCATGCAGACAAATTCAATAAATGCAGCAGTCGCCATACTGTCATTAATGAAATACCGGCTTCTTCCCTGTTTACTGATAATACGTTTGAGTATCAGAGTATCCGTAACCTCAAAACCTTTTTCCAGCAATCCGTCCAGCAGGATTTTTCTGTCCGGATGGATCTCAAAGCATGCTTCCGCAGAAGCTGAATCAGCACCGGTTCTTATCCAGGTGTTTGAGGCCTTGCAGGCCGACAGAAGATTAAGTGCCTGCAGGATGATTGATTTACCTGCGCCTGTTTCACCGGTAAGCACAACTAATGAAGAAGCCGCTGCATTAGTTTTATCGGCGTTGAAAACCAGGTGCAGTGATTCAATAAGGGCCAGGTTGTTGATTTTTAATTCGCGTAGCATATTTCGTGTATAGCGCAATTAATGGTGAAAGCAATAGAACTTGACTCGTCCAGAAATTAATGTAAAAAGTAAGAATTACAACAAAAAAGATGCCAAGCATACAGGTATTCTGTATAGCAGGCGTCTTTTTTTTCTTATACCTTATACAGGGGACAGATTTCAAAGTTTCAAAACGGTATCATTTCGATACAGAGTCATTTCGACCAACGGGAGAAATCTTAAGTGGGTCATACTGAGACATATCAGATTTCTCCCGTTGGTCGATGTAAGTAAGTTAACGAGACTCCTAATGACATCCAGGCTGCCCCTGGGTGTGTAAAGTAATTTTTAGTTACGGATAGGGGAATTTAAAGAAAAAGCATGGGGAAATAATGAGCAAACCAGTTAGCCTCAGCGCCAGTCTGGAAGATTATATTGAAGCCATTTCTCACATTGTTGATGAGAAAAAGGTAGCCAGGGGCAAAGATATTGCAAAACGGTTGAAGGTAAGCCGCGCTTCAGTAACCGAAGCCCTGCGATCTCTTTCCAAAAAAGGGTTGGTCAACTATGAGCCCTATGAGGTCATCACCCTGACCGAAACGGGCAAGGTGACTGCTGGAGATGTTATCCGCAGGCACGAGGCCCTTAAGGATTTTTTTATCAAGGTGCTGGCAATTGATGAGACAATAGCCGAGGAAGGCGCCTGTCGTATTGAGCATGCGGCTCCGCCAGAGGTTATAGACCGGCTCATCCGTTTCGTGAAGTTTATTGAGGTATGTCCCCAGGGCGGCTCCGAACTCATTAAGGGTTTTTCCGAATACTGTGACAAGGGCAGGACAAAAGAAAGCTGTGATGAGTGATTATCCCGGACAATAAAGTAAGCCTGCAGCGCCATAGCAAATTGAAGCAGCAAATCCTGAAATACATACATTCCCAGAAGTCTGACTAACCCTCTTTGATAAGTTGTATTATCTCATCTGCCTGGGGAAAGTGTCCCTGCTCGAATTTTGAGTAAACCATATTGCCATCCAGTGAAACATCAAAAATACCGTTGGAACCTGCAACCAGTTCAATTTCCGCGCCAAGATTTTTTTTCAACTCATCTCCCAAACTGGAAGCCATGGGCAGATAGTTTCATTGGGCACAGTATTTGATGGTAATTTTCATGGGAATCCTCCGGTTATTATTTAACGCTGAGATAATATATAGGTATATGGGTAAAGGCGCAAGGTGAGGTGTGAGGAGATAAATTTTAAAGAATATTGAATCGCAGATTTACGGTGACATGTTTGTTGCTGGCTGACAATTGTCATCTCGAACAGCCGTCAGGCTGGAGAGATCTTTAAGATTTCTCGTCGTAAACTCCTCGAAATGACATGTGTGCGCACGAACTGACACCTGTTTGATATTTTTATGGTTAACAATAACCCTAAATCCAATATTAGAAATCCAAAATCCCAGTGCCTTCACCCCTCACTCCTCTCCCCTCACCCCTCACATCTTTATCTTTTAACTAAAAACCAAGAACTCAGGAAAGTGAGCGCAGCG
>Ga0255044_10000067_pt1 | contig 18354 bp, 19 predicted proteins | sample BC1_12_21_MG_FD_183651 | JGI IMG/M metagenome (GOLD analysis project Ga0255044, IMG submission 183651) | Seawater microbial communities from Strait of Georgia, British Columbia, Canada - BC1_12_21 | ecosystem: Environmental > Aquatic > Marine > Strait | place: Canada: British Columbia... | reverse complement strand
AATCTTGGTCGTGGTTCTGAATATCAAAATGGGATGCATGTTCATACTAGTGGGACATCTAATACTACAAATGTTAGTGTTTCAGCAAAAACAGAAGGAACAACATGGACATTTGAATCCTTAACGGCTGGAGAACAAATTTATATCGGTAGTTCACAAAGATATTCTAATGGTGATTACCTTAATTTTAACGCTTTTAATATGACATACACAGGGTCAACTGGTGGTACATATACTATAGAGTTTTATTCTGGTGGTACTTGGGTGGACATTAAATATCAGTGTGTTCATCATGAATTGGGTCATAATTATGGAAATACTTTATTTGGAAGGAATGTATCAAGTGATGAGGTTGTTAGATTTGGGATGGACGAAGAGTTTATATGGGATTCAACGACAATTGTTGGGTTTGGTAGCCATACTGCTAAATGGATTAGAATTACAATGGTAACCCCACCAGCATCATTACCACAATTTGATTTGGTGTGGTTGGACCCATCACATACAGAGATAAATAAAAATGGAATTGTCAATTTTTATGGGAATTCATTATATAGAGATACATTAGTTTCTGCGGGTAATATATTTGGGTTAGATGGTGCAGTTACAGATGCGAGTGTTTCGGTTGGTTCGACAATAACTTGGAACCATATTATGGAAAATTCACAATTTAACACATCTGGGATGATGGGTACCGTCCCAGGTGACGCTATAATGTTACAAAGTGTATTACCAAAAGGTACGTGTACTGCATACCCATTAAGAATAATTATACATTATATATTAACTGGTAGTGGACCATTAACCACCTTACCAGAAATAACTTTGTCGGTTGTTGGAAAAGAAAGTTATAACAATTTTAATGCCGACCCAACAGGTGGTATAGCCCCAACAAGAAGAACTTTAACAAATACAAACGATTTAACTACTGGTGGTGAAGAAGTAAATATATTGTTAGGGGAACTAGCGGATTTTTCATCAGAATATCTTTCCGTTACAGAGGAGTATGATTTTGACATATCTTCACTATATGAAAGTGATGGGGTATTTATAAGAATAGAATTTTTTTATGAGGGAGTACCTACACAAACAATAACATTCCCAGCAATTGAGGCTTCGGTTGTTAAATGGGCATTAGGTGAAAGAACAAGAATAGAATAAATATATTAAAATGGCAACATCAAATCAATTATTATACACACAAGATTTTACAGGAACAACATTTACTGTAACACATAATCTAGATAGGTTAAATTTAGATTATAGAGTTGTTTGTAGTGGCAGTAGTAGACCAGATTTAGTACAATCTATACAATTTACGACTGGGAATGAAAGAAATAGTTTTGATGTTTATTTAACTTCATCTAATGTTGGTACATTACAAGTATTGGATACTACTAAATACCCTGTCAACTTACCTACCCCAGAAAATAATGTAAAATTAGATGGTTTACCACAAGCTAGTGGTATAACTGATTCATATGTTACAGGTGCTACGTTAAATTCCACAACCCTAGAATTAGGTAGAAATCAAGGGTTATCCGCTGTAACGGCAGATTTATCAAGTATAGATGGAACGGTTACTCGCGTTGATGGTGCTGGTTCGGTTAATGGATTAACTTTAACTGGTTCGATTACTACTAATGGTGGATTAACTTTAGGTGGTACATTAGCTATAAATAATGGTGATTGGTCTGGTACAGATTTATCTATTGTGAATGGTGGTACAGGACAAGGTACAGCACAAAACGCAATAAATTCACTATCACAAGTTAGTAGTGCGACAAATGAACACGTTTTAACAAAAGATACCTCAACTGGAAACGCAACATGGAAAGCTGGTGGAGGAGGAACGGATACTTTTGTTACAGGTGCCACACTCAATTCAACCACATTAGAATTAGAAAGAAATGGGGGTCTTGCAGATGTAACGGTAGATTTATCTAGTATTGATACAAATACTTTTGTTAGTGGTGGAACATTTAATACAACAACAGACAATATAGATTTCGTTGGTAACTCTTCAGATACAACATTTAGTGTTGATATGGGAATTATCCAACATGATAGACAAAGTATGGATGTTTCGGGTTCAGATATTACCTCGTCAAGTTATGTAGATTTTACTAATAGTTTAACACTTACAACTGGTGACTTAGGTACAAATGGAGATTATTTAATAACATTTAATTGTTATTTTGACAATAATTCTGACAGTGAGAACTGGGTTATTTTTAATATAGGTGGTTCTACTGTTGCGAGTACAGAGAGAATGCATGAAATTAAAGGTAACAACCAAAAAAGGGAGGATAGAATTATCACTGTTACCCATCTAGCTTCGAATGTGGCGAGTGGTACTGTTATAAAGGTACAGGGGAAAACAACCGTTGGTACGTTTGGTTTACATAGAGGAACTTTAATAATAGATGGAATAAGAACAACAAACAATATATCATAATGAATTATAATTTATTCGGATACAATATAAGTGGACAAACGGTTGGGGTTGATATCTCTTCTTGGAATCGGAGTCAATTAAATGGTAATGACGCTTTCGTTATCGTTAGTGGTCAAACATTAAATGGGTATGATAATATAAGTTCAATTGAACATATGTCTAATTTAGGTAGTAACGCCATTAACACATACCAAACACAACAAAAGGGTGTTAGGTTATGTGGTTATGAAACTGGTTGGTCAGCAATGACCGATACACAAAAAGACATTATAATTGATTGGTACGCTTATCCAGAAGGGTCAACAGAAATTGTTACTTATTTGGTGGTTACAAAGGGAATGTCACAAGATGAAGCTGAGAGTTATTTAATAGATAAATGGCACACATATTGGAATAGTTTTTTAGAAGATTGTCCAGAAAGATGGAGTAACTCAGCTAAAGTTACTGTAGGGTATTTACCATTTAGTGGAGCTTCTATGTTAATGGATACAGTTAATGTTTTGGTCGATAAATATATTGTCGCTGGGAGATTGGGTATTGGTTACGGTGACACCAGTGATGGTTTAATGAATTTTATTATGTCATCAAGTGGTTACGTTGGTAATGGTATGGAAGAATATTGTATATCACAAGGATTTGTATTAAAGAAAGGTGATTATAATAGTTTTAAATTAGATTTACAAAATACACTTATTGACCCATATTTCTGGCCAGAGATAGAACAATACATTTAGTCTTTATTTTCACTTTAAACTTACTATCTTAATATAAATTTTGAATTTTGGATAGAGTTTTATTTAAATCTAATAAAATAGGGATTAAAAAATCACCCGTACATGGTTGGGGTGTGTTTGCTTTAGAGGATATTGAAATCGGTGACACAATCGAGGAATGTCTTTACGTTCCAATAGAAACTTATAACGAAGGTGACACTATAATACATTATTCATTTCCATACCCAAGAGTTTTTGGACAAATTAAAGATAGTAATAAAAAAATAGATAAATTAATTCAAGTAGTTGTATTGGGTTATGGTTCATTATATAACCATTCTTTAAACCCGAATGTTGATTATATAACCAACACTGAATTAGATATATTTGAATTTATATCATTTAAGAAAATAAAAAAGGGTGAGGAATTATTTATAAAATATGACAAGAACCCAGTGTTTATTAAAAAGGAAAAGATAGTTTAATTAATATCATCACCATAGATATCAGTCTTAGGTTTACACCTTTCTCTGATTAATTTTTCTACAAACGCAAACATCTTAAGACCATTCTTTTCACAATACTCTTTTAATAGTTTATGTGTTTGTGGTGTTATTTTTAAGTTTTTATCCCTTTTCATAAGGCGTTTCTAAATAAGTATGACAAAAGTATCTTTTTTTTCTCACTTATTTTGTGGTATACACCACAAATAAAAATTTTTGATGTTTTACTCAATATTTATTATAAAATAACTAATAAAGAAAAAATTAAATTAAATGGCATCAGATAATAAAATATTTGTATCACCAGGTGTGTTTACATCAGAAAAAGACTTATCCTTTGTAGCACAACAAGTTGGTGTTACGACATTGGGGGCTGTGGGAGAAACGACTAAGGGTCCCGCTTTCGAACCAATATTTATAACAAATTATGACGAATTCAACGCAATATTCGGTGGTCAAAACCCAAAACTATTTGGAAATGAAAAACCAAAGTATGAATTACCATATATAGCGAGAAATTATTTATCACAATCTAACCAATTATTTGTAACAAGAGTTTTAGGTTTAACTGGTTATGATGCTGGTCAAGCTTGGATGGTTACAACAGAAGCTAATTATGACTCATCAACGATAACAACGGCTTCTACTTTAAATTGGACGGCTGAGTTTTCGGGTGGTAGCACTTATTTTAGTTTTGCTGATACAGGAGCTGCTGAAATAGAAAACCTATATAACATAGGTTTATTACCTTCACAATCAGCAGGGTTTACATCCAGTGTTGTACCAAATGATACAACAACTTACCCAGATGGTATCGTGTTTAATAAAACTGGTTCTAACTTTTCTGGTTCGTCATCGACTATAGTACAAAACACATACGATATAACAGCTTTAACTGGGACTTGTTCTGGTACTGTTACAACATATATAGCATCAGCATACACACAATATGAGGGTATGGTTGTTGCGATGTTAAGGTCTAGAGCTGATTATTCTGGAGATGATTTAGTTTGGAGAACTCAACAAGTTAGTGGTGGGTTAGAAATGAACCCTGGTAATGTGGGAACAAACCCTTTAGCTGACTTTGTGTTATCAGCAACTAGTAATACAACTAGTGCTGTAACAAGATACGAAGTATCAATGGACACAACAAAAAGAAATTATATAACAAGGGTTTTAGGTACAGATTGTTTTGATTCTGATACCATGGTTTTTGTTGAAGAACAATACCCAAAACTATTGAATAACTTAATAACAAATAATTATATATCAGGTTTAGATGTGAGTTTAGCTTACAGTGATGAGTTTGAAAGTTATAAACAACAATGGCAAACACCTGAAACACCTTGGGTTGTTTCTGAACTTCGTGGTAATGTTGTGGAAAAATTATTTAAAATTATTAGTATTTCAGACGGTAGTGCAGCAAATAAAGAAATAAAAATATCAATAGCGAATATTAAACCAGACACTAAAGAGTTTGACATTGTCGTTAGAAGCTTTAATGATTTAGACGCTAGACCATCAATACTTGAAAGTTTCCGTAAGTGTGTTATGGACACATCTAGTGATAATTATGTCGCTAGAAGAGTTGGTACTGCTGATGGTGAGTTTTCATTAAGAAGTAGATATATAATGTTGGTTGTTAACCCTGTCGCATCTATTGACGCGTTTACAGCCGGATTTGAGGGTTATATCGTTAGAGATTATGATTCTGGGGTGTTAGCACCAGAAACTATATATAAAACACAATACAACCCAACATCTGAAAAGATTAGAAAGGTGTATTTAGGTATTTCAAACACTGTAGGTGTTGACCAAAACATGTTTAATTGGAAGGGTTATACCGACAATACGCCATCAACACAATGGTCAGCAAAAACAAAAGGATTCCACATGGATAGTGGGGCAACAATTGCTGGAAATTTTGATGTCGGTGAGTATCAATTTAGGACTGAAGCCGGAATACAGGGTACCAATTATGAGGGTATTAGAGCCAGAAAATTCACTTTCGTACCTTATTTAGGTTTCGATGGTTGGAATTGTTACAGAGATGTAAGAACTAATAGTGATAAATATAAAGTAGGTAAAGTCGGTTGGACTAACGGTCTTGCTAATGGTGAGTTTGTGTTAGTTGACACAACTGAAGGTACTTCTGATTACTACGCGTATCAACAAGGGTTTAGAACTTTTGCTAATCCTGAAGCCGTTAATATAAATGTTTTAACAGTTTCTAATGTAGAGTTTGGTGATAATAATGAGTTAGTTTCTGAAATTGTTGATATGGTTGAGGAAGAAAGAGCTGATTCTGTATATATAATGTCAGCACCAGAGGGTGTTACGTATGACAGTAGTGGTGTTCTTATTGGACTTGGGTTTAATTCTGTAGTTACCGATTCGGCTGAAGATATTGTTGACCTATTGGATGTTGCGGATGTAGATTCTAACTATACAGCAACCTATTGGCCATGGATTCAATCTAGAGACCAAGAAAATAGTGTTAACGTTTGGTTACCACCAACATATGAGGTTGTTAGAAATATAGCTTTAACTGATAACGTATCATTCCCATGGTTCGCTTCAGCTGGTTATACAAGAGGTTTAACAAACGCTCTTCAAGCTAGAGTTAAATTAACTGAAGACCAAAGAGACACACTTTATGAAGGTAGAATTAACCCAATGGCAACATTCTCAGACCAAGGTGTTGTTATATGGGGTAATAAAAACCTACAAATAGCCGATTCAGCATTAGATAGATTAAATATTAGAAGATTATTATTACAAACAAGAAAGTTAATTTCAGCAGTAGCGGTTAGATTGTTATTCGAACAAAATGACCAAATTGTTAGAAACCAATTTTTAACACTTGTTAATCCAATTTTGGAGAATATTAAAAGAGAAAGAGGTTTAGCTGATTTTAGAGTTCAACTTTCTAGTGACCCAGAAGAAATAGATAGAAACGAATTGAGAGGAAAGATTTTCATAAAACCAGTACCTTCACTTGAATTCATAATTTTAGAATTTAATGTAACTAGTACTGGAGCTTCGTTTGACGATATTTAATAATAATAAAAAAAAGTGGGGTAGTGATGAAACTTCCCCATTTTTAGCATATTTATATAATAAAAAGAACTTATGTCAAAAATTATAACAAAAAAGGACTTGGATGTGGTCATTGAATCCACATTAAAAGAAGCTGGTTTGGTTTCTGAAGATGAGTCATGTTCTGAATGTGGTAACACTGTTTGTGAATGTGGTCCAATGGCGGAAGAAGATGTATCTGAAGATGTTGTTGATTCGTCTGTTAATGGTTTATCAGAATCAATAAATAAAACAACAAAAAAAGGATTTTTGAAAGAAGAAATGGACAACTTCAATAAATTAATAAATTATAGAAATAATTAAAAAATGAGTAAAACAAGATATAAAATCAAAAAAGAGCAGTTAGAAAGAGTAGTGGAATCTTTTGTTACTGAATCTGCATCACCAGAGGCTAAGAAACACGTACAAGGTTATAATGACAAAGAAGACGAGTCTTTAGGTGTTAAAGATGGTAAAAAATCAACTAAAAAAGTGTCTGAAAAAGGCCGTAGAGCTGACTCTAAAGGAAAATGGGGAAATAGACTTAAACACGCCGCTGAAGCAAAGAAACATAAAATTTCAATGGGGGCAGAACAATCGGATGATATGGGTCAAGGTATGAAGAAAGCTTCACAATCTTCTTCATCAAAAATGAAACAAGCTCCAGAAGCTAAAAAACATGTTAAGGGTGGTTCACTTTCTGAAACTAAAAAAAAACAAATAATTAAATTATTAGAAAGTGGTGATGTTTCTGAAACTGAATTACAAGAGTTTTTTGGTATGGGAAAACGAATGAGAAAGGAAAAAATTGAAAAAAATTTAAGAGAAAGAGCTTATGTTTGGGCTAAAAAAGGTGTTATATCTAAACCTACACAACAAGAGTTAGATGATATAATGAAAAAAGCTGAAGAAGACGATTTTGAGGGTCAAATAAGTGGTAAGGGTGGCAAAATCTATTATAAAACACAACAAGAGTTTGTTGACGGTGGTGGTAGATATAAAGGTTCTGGAAACCCACAAGGTGGTGTTTTTGCTGGATAAGACATTATATAATAATTAAAATAAAAAAAAGACTCAGAAATGGGTCTTTTTTTTTTATGGCTTTATTTTGTGTTTTTGTAAAATGTGTTTATTATTTTCTTTTAAAATACCACTTGTTTCATAAAAAACAATTAAACTTTTATATGATAAGAAAGCCGTGTCTCTATTATATTTAGTTAGTTTATACCAAATAAATGTTAAAAACGATATTATAAATACTGGTAAATAAACCACATAGCCGTACCCCAATAAAAAAATAACCATAAAGGTGATAAGTTGGGAAATAAAATGTTTAAACCTAATATTTAATTTGTCTGTTAGACCATTAACCAAGTCAATAGAATCTTTTACTTGTGAATCCATTAACTCCATTATTTCAATATCATTTATATTACCCATTTTATATAACTATTTTTAATTATTACAAATATACGGAATATTTATATAAAAACAAATTATTATGGGTAAAATAATATTAAAAGAATCTCAATACAATAGGTTAAGGGGTTCATTGTTGGAAATGACAATGAGGTCTTATATTTTCGATTGGGATGACAATATTTTATATATGCCAACAACCATTAAAATGGATAAAAAGGATGGTAATAAATGGGTTCCTATTGACGTTACCACTGAAGATTTTACCCACATTAGAACAAACCCTAATTATAGATTAAGAAATGATAGCCCAAAAGAAGGTTTTAAAGATTTTACAGACTCTAAACCATTTATAGAAGACGTTAAAAAGGCCATACATAATGATAGTTTCGCTCCAAGTGCTGATAAGTTTAAAGAAGCTTTAATATATGCTAACCCTTTCGCTATTAATACTGCTAGGGGACATAAACCAAATATAATTAGAGATGGTGTTAGACTTTTTATTGATATGGTGTTTACCGATGAGGAAAAATCTGAAATGTTAGAGAATATTAGAAATGTTTTAAATAAATCTAAGAATTTAACAGACGACCAATCAATAGATTTTTATTTGGATGAGATGGGTGAATATTATCCAGTAACATCTAGTGAGTTTGGGGATAGATTTAGTCTAGACGTATCCGGTGGAGCTTCTAGTCCTGAACACGCAAAAAAGGTCGCTATTGAACATTTTACAAAAAAGGTATTTAACAATATTGAAAAATTGGTAGATAGTGATTATAAAAAGTTCTCAATAGGGTTTTCTGATGATGACTTGGGTAATGTAAAAGCGGCTGAAGAATTTATAGCGGAAGAATTGAAAGTGATGTATCCAGAGATACATTTTGTTGTTTATGACACATCAGATAAAGGAAAACGTAAAATGGTTATTGAGAAAGAGTGAAGAATCTAATACGTAAAATATTAAAAGAAGAAACTAAAGATTTCGAATGGGCAGACTCTATTAACCCTTTGAGCGACTTTAATGATTACTTTTACGGCATAGGTGATTATGAATATAGACGAAGAGGTTCACCAGGTTTATATATTAAACGTGATAGTTCTTGGTGGTATAATTGGATTGAAGACGTTACGATGGCACATCCGGCTCTTATGGAAGATGTGGCAGATTTAGAAGAGATGGTGGGAGATTTAGTTAACCCAAGAAGGGGTAAAATAAAAGAATACACAAATTTAGCTAAAGAGGTTTATGAATTTACACGACCACTTTCGGTTCTTGGTGGTCAAAGTACAATTCAAAGTGCTACTTCCGAAATAATGTCAGCGTATAAGTTCTTTGGTGAGTATTGTGAAAAAAACAATCTAACCATTTTTGAGGTGTTGGATATATTTACAACTTGGTTGGATAAAATGGATAAGGAAGGTAAACCTTTACATAAAGATGAGTAAATTAAATTACATACTAGAAGAATTACTATTTGAGTCTCGTAGAAAGGATGTTATAGAAAAATATCGTGATAGATTAACCGATACTTTAAATGACAACCCCACACCAATAAATGGTGGTAATCATGGAGATGAATATCCATTTATGGTGGACGATTATGACAAGGTAGTAGAACATATTGAGTCTGAATTACCCCACCCCAAATATTTAGAGTTTGTTTTAAATAGTATGTGTTGTGGTGGTTATGGTCTTGACACTGAACAAGTTTTACCTTTAATACAAAACTTCCATAGATTAGCAGAAAAAAATCTTATTAAAAATAAAGACATTTATTCTAAAGAATACGCAACACCCCAAGGCAGTAATTATGTAGATTTATCTAACTTATATGATGTTGTGGAAAAAGCCACAGAATTAGAGATAGGTAAAGAACGAGATAAGGTGTTAAAAGGACAAAAAGATGTTGTGTACGATGGTCCTAGGTGGCGTGTTATAGTACCTAAAACACATAAAGCTTCATGTGCATATGGTTCAGGTACAAAATGGTGTACCACATCAAGAGATAGTTCTCACTTTGATACATACACCAATGACGCTATTTTATTTTATTTAATAGATAAATCTTCACCCACAAGTGAAGACAATGTTATGTATAAAGCGGCTTTAAATTGGTTATTTCAGTGGAATGAAAAAACACAAAAGTTTTCAGCAAAAAGAATTGAGGACGCGACACTTTATGATTCTGCCGATAACACAGTAAGACTAAATCATGTATTACCTTTGTTACCTGAAGAAATGGTAATGAAAATTAGGGTTTATTACGCTAACACTATTATTAAAGAAAATAAAATTTTAGAATCACAAAAGGAAGAAGTGGATAGGGTTCTCACTAAACTTCAAGAAAAATGGGTTGAAGATGGTGTGGTTAGAGATTTAATGACAAAAATACAAAGAGATTTACCAAATGAACAGGTCGTTAGGTTAAACGGTGGTTTATCTGATTTGGAGGTCATTCCTGACACAAATTCATTTTGGTTTTCTTTAAATAACTTTACTGGTTATGATGAAATAGACGAAGAGCATGAAGAATTTATGGATAACCCTCTTTTTAGTGGTTATGTCTTTGGGGGTCGTGAAATGTCGGGTGATGAACAACTTATCGAAATAGAACTTCATGATGAAAACGGTAACCAAGTAGACTATAATGAGGTTATGATGGACCACAGTAATTTTTACAATCTATATGGTAGAAATACGATGAGACATACCCCAACAAATAGGGTTGCGTTTAAACAATTTGTTGCCACTAGAAAAAATTTATTTGAAGGTTTAGAAAAGAAAAAACTAGTTAACTACTTATATGGAAAAATAATTGATATGCTTGTTGCTTACTCTTGGAAACGTAAATGGAATAAGGGTGAACAAACTTATTTTGATTCGGGTGATAAAGTGTTTTGGGTTCCGACTAATAGTTCTTCTACTTTTACATTTAAGTACCCACAAAAAGAAAATTCAACAGTTAATAAACTTATTAATTATGTTAAAAAGAATCCTGGTACAACAGCGAAAGAATATTATAAAGAAGTTCATGATTTTGATTATTACCCAGGTTACAATACTCAAATGTGGGGTAGTATTAAAGACTCAGGCATACTTAGAACGGAAAAAGGCCCCTATGGTGTACTTAAGTATTATATAGGCCCTAATTACAAAAAATGGACGGAAGGTAATTTAGAAAGATATAGAGAACAAAGTAGGCCTTGGAGATGGAAGAGATAATTAAAAAAATATTAGGGGAATCTGAGTTTGATTGGATAAAAGAGGTGCCTTCTTTTATTGAAATCACAGAACCCATTGCCCAAAAAAACCCAAAAGATTCGTTTAGATTGCTTTGGACCAATGGTTCTAACGAAGAGTATGGTACTTGGTCAGATAATTGGCAAACCTTTAAAAATGATAATCGTGGTATTGAATTTTTAACAAGGTACATTAAAATGTTACAGAATGGGGTTGATAATGATGGTCGTCTTAGTGTTGGTAAACTGGTTCGTTTGTATTTAGATGGTCGTCATGATTATATTGTTGATGATGAGTTGGGGAGGGCATTAGCTGAAATACCTGAAGACGCTACCCCAACAGAGGAAAGAGATTTATTATTGGAATGGTTATATGAAGACTTACGTGATATGGGAATTTTAGAGTGGGATGCTTATAATGGTGGTGAATCAACTATAGAAAGGTGGTGGGTTACTTATTTCGATGAAGCGGGAGTAGAGTATACAACTAAAATAAATAAAATATAAAATAGGGTCTAATCCCCTATTTTTTTACTTTTCAACATTACCAATTATTTCATCTATAATACCATAGTCTAAAGCTTCTTCAGCACTCAACCATAAATCTCTTTGAGCGTCTTTTTCTACTTTTTTAGCTGTTTTACCGCAATAACCACCTAAAAGTTGAAACAATTCTTTATTAATTTTTTCCCATTCATCGAACATAATCCTAGCGTCTTGAATGTTTCCTCCCGCTCCACCACTTGATTGGTGTAGCATTGTTCTTGAGTGTTTTAATGAACTTCTCATCCCTTTTGTCCCAGCACCTAATAGTAATGAACCCATTGACGCCGCCATACCCGTGTTGATTGTTTGTATGTCTGTTTCAATATAACTCATAACATCAATCATCGATAGTCCTGCTTTAACTGAACCACCTGGAGAATCGATGTGCATGGTGATTGTTTTTTTTGGGTCTTGTTGTGATAGGAATAGTAGTTGTGCTTGTACAACAATAGCCATTCTATCGTCTACAGGTCCAGCACACCATATAATCCTATCCATCATTAGTCTATCAAAAACAGACATAGCCGCAACATTTAGTTGCCTTTCTTCAATAATTGTTGGTGTAACTGAGTTTGTAACCATTGGAGTCATTGATTGTATGTTTTGGTAACCTTCTATTATGTTTGGGTTAATATTTAAATGTTTTGTTGTGTATTTATTAAATTCTGACATATTTTTATATTTTTTAGTACACTTAATGATATTTATTTTTATATAATAAGTCAAATAAAAAAAAACAATAATGAGTCACGCAAAAAAAATTGAAGCGGTTACAACATATGTCACAACAGACGGAACTATTTTTACTGGTGAGGTTGAGGCCAACACTTATGAAGAAACTTATAACAATAATAAAGAAAGTTCTAGTCTTTTATCGTCACAAAAATCAAAGTTGGTGTCTGTTTCTGATGATTTTGGTAGAATCAACCTTTATTTTTACTATATAAGTAGGGGTGGTGAATATACCAATAAAAGGTTGGGGTTGGATTTTTCTACCACAACACCGAAAGATGTTCTTAAAAATTTAATGGTATCATCACCAAAAGAGATGAATAAGATACTTACTGAGGTATTCAAAAAAGAAGAAGAAAAAAAGAAATAAAATGGGTGTAACAACAAAAGTAAAATATAAAACAAGTGATAATAAATATTATGACACAGAAAAGGAAGCTAATATTTCACAAAATAGAATAAACGAAAATAACTTAATACCATGGAGAACAGAACTATACGATAATTGGTTTAAAGGGGTTTGTGAAGGCGATAGCGAAGGTTCTAATGAGTTAAGGGCATTAAGAGATAGTGGTACAACTGACGGTAAAGCTATACAATCAATTGTTTGTGACGCTATAGTTACTAACATAAAAGGTTTGTTAGAATTATCATCGTCATTTTCACATTCGGAAGGAAAAAAATAATAGTTGTGTAGTACTAAAGGAAAAAAAGTGGAAAACCCACTTTTTTTTATGCTTTAGTTAATATTTATAAATAAAACACTTGTAGAATGAAATATAACGATGATAACGCTTTAACTAAATTATACGAATCTTTAGAACCTATTAAAGACGATAATAGATTAGATGAGAGTGCTTGGGAAACCATAAAGTATGGTTTGTCTAAGCTCGGTAGGTATAAAGCTGGTGGTAAAATCTTAGGTAAAAATAAGACGACTAAAGCGGCCCAAGATAAAATTAGAACTATTTTAAACAAGGAGTCCAATAAACTACTTAGGGGTTTAGATAACGAGATAAAAAGAGTTTCACCAAAATTCCCAAACGACAAAAAAAGGTTTACCTTCCTTAAAGGTGTTATAACCGTTGGGGCTTTATACGATTCTATTGTTGCGGCCACAAAGAAAAAAGAAGGTCAAGAAGGTTATATACCTATTGATGCCGCTAATGAGATTATTGGTGATATGAGGGAATATGTTAAAAAGTTCTTAGATGTCGATTTGGCTGGTGTCTATACCACAATGGAATCTAAGGAAGGAAAAGAAAACATATTAACAGAAGAAGAACAAGAGGTTTTAAAGTGGGATGTTTTAACTGAAGATGAAATAGAATTATTATCTGAAAAAAATTGGTTATCTAAAGCGGCCGGCGCTGTTGGTAAGGGTGTTGGTAAAGTTACGGGAGCTGTATCAAAAGCAAAAGATAAGGTTATGGATAAAGCCTTTGGAGCTAAAAAGGGTTCTGATAAACCAGATAAAAAAGGTTCGGGACAATCCGCTAAAATGCAAAAATCATCTGGTAGTGGTGAGTTTGAAACTAATAGAATGGGTAAAAAGGGTTTAGCTAGTAATAGATTACCTATTTTACTTAATTTGATTGGTGGTGCTCTGGGTGCTTATTCTTGGATAGCTAATACTGAGTGGTTTAAAAGTTTATTCCAAGAAGAAATATCATATACTGATACTGAACAGGTTAAGGATGTTATAGAAACTAAAAGTCAAATATTAACAAATGTTAAACCTGGTGATGGTGTTTATAAATTATTAAATAGAACAACGGGTATATCTGTAGATGCTGGTTCTTCTCCAGATGGGTTTATCTCACAACTAGAACAAATTGGTGGTGGTGACGCTCATAAGGGTGTTGACTTGTTGTGTCAACAAGGTGGTGTTATGATGAGACCAGGTGATGCAGCTAAAGGTTTACACGCTTTAGTAGACAGTCCACAAAGTGTAGACAATATGGGTGACTTTTTTAAGGCTGGTGCTTCTGGTACTGGTAAGTTAGCAGACCCCAATAGTGGGTTAAACACAACTTTATATGGTGTTAAAGCTGGTACCACTCTTAGTAGTATTTTAATTAAAAATGTACCAATTATAGTGACTAAGCATATAACAAAAACGGCGGTTAAGACTGGGGCAGCTTATTATACGGCAAAGGGTTTAGGTAATATTTTAGGTCCAATAGGTGTGGCTTTAGTTTTAGCCGGTATAACAGTTAAAGTTATGAGAGAGAAAGGTCAGAGACAATCTAGAGCTAAAACACTAGATGATTTACTACAATCTTTAAGAGACATTAAACCAACAGACGAAAACCCACCTGTAATAGATGACCCTAAACCAGATGTAGAACCTGGTGTAGAACCAGATGTAGAACCTGGTGTAGAACCAGATGTAGAACCTGGTGTAATACCACCGACACCTGACATACCTACTGATTTTTTAAAGGGTAATAGAAATATGCAATTAGTGTATTTATCTCAAAACTTCTTACCTGGTGGTAAAAGTTTATGGGATAGTATTAATCTAAAAGAAGGTACGGTTTTACCTTCAGGTTTCTTTGATGCGGCCTTGGGTCAAGGGAAAGTAGACCAAGAAAAATATCTAAGTGCTTTCTATAAACATCTAGAAAAGAAAAACGCTTTTACTAAAAAACTTAATGTTGGTGCTTGGATGGCAAAAGTGCAAAGTAATAAAAATCAAGGTTTAATTAAGTGGGTTAGAAATACAAGAAAGGGTATTGGTTCGTTCTTCTCTAAATTGAAAAAAGGTTTCCCTGAAGATTTTGCCATAGGTGAAAGACAAAAAGCTAAAGTATCTAGACCAGGTGAAAGAGGTAAAGCAATGGGGTTAGCGGGTGAGTCTTTAAATGGTAGATATGACTTAATAACTGAATTAAGTTTAGGTAATTCCGCTAGTCAGGCAGGTTTTGATGAAAAACTATTAATGAAAAATTTACCACAGTTTATGGAGATGTTATCCATGATGTATTTCGGAGCTAAAGGTAAAAAATTACCTTACAATAAAGAAGCTGTTTTAGCTTTTTGTGGTAAGTATGGCTGTAAAGGTGGTTCTAGTAAAAAATATAAACAAACCAAATCAGACGATTACCAGTTTGTTGAGGGTGAAGAAATACTCGGTGAAGAAATAATAAGAATTAGACAATTAATGAAATAAAATAAAATTGTCGCATATTTATAATTAAAGATAATAAAACAAAAACAAAAACATTAAACAATGGCAGATTTATTAATGAGAATGCCTGTTCCCTACGAGCCAAAGAAGAAGAATAGGTTTATATTTAGATTCCCAACACCTTTGGGTATTCAGGAGTGGTTCGTATCAAGTGGAGCAAGACCAACATATACAGCAGAAGAAACTGAGATTCAGTTTTTAAATACATCAACCTTCGTAATAGGTAGATTTACTTGGGAGACTATAGATGTGACATTTAGAGACCCAATTGGTCCTTCAGCTACTCAAGCACTTATGGAATGGATTCGTTTACACTCTGAATCTGTAACGGGAAGACAAGGATACGCTGCTGGTTATAAGAAAGACGTTGAACTGGAAATGTTAGACCCAACAGGCGTTGTAATTGAGAAGTGGATATTACAAGGTACTATGGTTACATCAGCAAATTTCGGAGATTTAGATTATTCTTCTTCAGATATCGCTGACATTTCGACTACACTTAGATTTGATAGAGCAATCTCAGTATTTTAATATTAGTAACACATTATATACACATAAAAAGGGGACACATGTCCCCTTTTATTTTTTAAACAATTTGCCAAACCTTTTCTATTGGTACTCTCATTTTTACACCATCAGTATTGTTACCATAAACAACACCATCTTTTATTGTGAATGTGTGTGACCTAACAGAAAGGATGTATGTACCTTCTTTGTATTTTTTCAAAAAACTACCAACGGTCATTTGACTATATTTGTTACCTCTTTTTGTGTATAATTTTAGTTTCTTTTTGTAATCGTAAGAACTACCTTCATTCCAATAAGTAGTTCTTCTCTCACATTGTTTAGCGTCAACTTCAATCTCAGCGTACTCAACCTTTTTGATTTTTTTACCAAATACAGTAGTGTTTTCATCAGAAAATTTATCGTTAACTCTATGCCAATTGTGTGTACTCACACCTCTTTTGTTTGGTCTTTGGTAATTTTCTGTTAGGAATTTGTGTGCTTTATCATAATCAACATTAAAAGCGTTAGCTATCGTTCTAACAGAACAGTCATTATGTTCTGATTTAGCTATTTTAGATTCTTTGTATCCTTTTATCGATGCTGTAGCTGAAATTGTTTTTGTCATAGTTGTTATTATTTAATGTTGTTATACAAATATAATAAAACTTTTTTAAATGGCAAAAAAAAGGTAAGGTTATATGTGGGGAGTGCCTGTTACCTACCTCCTATGAGCAATTTTTGTTCGCACACTTTTCCTTACCTTAATCTAACGACTACCAATCAAAATCAACATCATAGTCCTCACTATACTTTTTTATTGAATAGCCCCCATTAAAATCATCATAATCCCAATTGTCTTCAAACTCACCTACTTTATAGTCATTTGAGACATCGATTATTTCTTTTTCATCATCTTCATCATACTCATCAAAATAAAGGTCATCATCTTCATCTTCATTTAGTAGTTTTTCACTTTTACCGTATTGGCTACCACCGAATATTGTGTTAAACACATTCTTCTTTTCTTTTGGTCTTTCATAAAAGTTTTCACCTAATTGTTCGTGTAATTTAAGGCCCAACTCAAAAGCGTTAGTAACATCATCAACAATAACATATTCTGTTGCTGTATGGTAGTTGTAATAACCTGCCGCCAAGTTAAGACATGAAAAATCAAATTTTTCCATAAGAGGCCATATGTCTGTATATGGATGTCTAGCCCAATCAGTTATTCCGTGTTCTAAGATTAATGGACTAACCTTTTCACCGAAATTTGTTTGTTTACCGAACAACTCAATACCCATTAAAGACATACTCATAGAGTTTCCTTTAGGTGAGTCATACTGAATAGCGTAACCAACGTTTTTGAAGAAACTTGGGTCAGCTTGTCTAGAACCAATACAACCTATTTCTTCCGATACGAAAAAAGCTGCTTTAACATTATCCAATTTGTCTAACATTTCAAGACAAAGATAAACACCACACTTATCATCACCACCAATACCTGAAGGGCTCATTGTTTCCATATCAATACCGGTAAGTATTTTTTTACCGTTTTCTTCAAGTTCAACAACTTTCATGTTGTGGTTAATTTGGTGTACTGTGTCTGTATGTGATACAAAACATGGGTAAAACTCTGCTTCACCCTTCGTTACGTATACGTTACCAATACTATCTTTGTAGTGGTCATAACCTTTTTGTGTTAAAACATCCTCTAGATAAGCAATCATTAAGTCCTCTTCTCTTGAGTGAGTTTGGATTGATAACACTTCTTTGAGTCTATTTAATTTTAATTCGTTCATTTTAATCTTTTATATTTTTAATTGATTTATAATACAAATATAGTGATAGTTTTTTAATTGGCAAAATAAATTACAAAAAAAAATAAAATGTTGTATTTATAAGCCGTATGATTAATGTTTACTTTATTCTTAAAGTGTTTAAGATTAATTTATAATAATAGCA
>Ga0255044_10000066_pt1 | contig 18451 bp, 17 predicted proteins | sample BC1_12_21_MG_FD_183651 | JGI IMG/M metagenome (GOLD analysis project Ga0255044, IMG submission 183651) | Seawater microbial communities from Strait of Georgia, British Columbia, Canada - BC1_12_21 | ecosystem: Environmental > Aquatic > Marine > Strait | place: Canada: British Columbia... | reverse complement strand
GGTTCATCCACTTATGGCTTAAAATTGGCCACGTGTCATTCGGAGTCTCCCTTCGGTCGTTTATGCCCTGAAAGGGTGCTTACCTCGAGGAGCTTGCGAAGAGAAATCTTAAAAAGATCTCTCCGGCTGACGGCCGTTCGAGATGACAACATGAAGATAGTTTCGAACCAGTAATCATTATAAACGGTCAACCTTTCCACATCGTGCTCTTTACGATGCCGACAAAAAAGATTTATAGTGAAACGGTTTGAGTAAGCCTCTCCCTCAGAAAAGTACAATCTTTTAATCAGGTACAGTCAATGCCGGATAATAAAAAGAATTCGAACCATTTCATCTGCCCGTCGACCAGGAAATTTTACCAGGAGTCGCGGGCCATTAAAAACCATTCCCTGGGAGATTTTGTCCATGGCTACATATATGGCCGCTGGATATATGCTTATATCGGTGTTGCCAAGGGGCGGCACCCCTTAACAAAAATTCTCGGGCCTCTTTTCCGCTTTGTTACCTTTCTCTTTCCCAAACCAAAGGTTAGTGCTGGCACCGCGCCAGCCGGGAATAAAACAAAAATCACCTTTGCCGATGGATACCACGGCAAAGTCATGCCTCTTGACAAGGCCAGCAAACTCATAACTGTCAACAAACCCCTCAACATGCCAGACCTGGAACAGGTCATTCCCTACAAACGGGCACGGGACATCATCCTGAAAAACCCTGATCATATTGCAGTTTTGAAATGCCCCTGCCGGGCGGCGCAGGAAAAACCCTGCCAGCCGGAGGATGTCTGCCTGGTCGTAGGCGAACCCTTTGCCAGTTTTATTGTGGAGCATCATCCGGACAAGACCAGGTGGATCAGCCAACAGGAGGCAGTCGCCATCATGGAGGCTGAAGAAGAACGCGGCCACGTGCATCACGCCTTTTTCAAAGATGCCATGCTGGACCGCTTCTACGCCATCTGCAACTGCTGCTCCTGCTGCTGCGGTGCCATCAATTCCCACAGGAACGGCACACCCATGCTCGCTTCCTCAGGCTATGTTTCAGAAGTGGATCAAGATATTTGCATCGGCTGCGGAATGTGCTCCGGGTTCTGCCAGTTTGACGCTATTGACATGATCGATGGGTTGGCAAACGTGAACTTTGAGAAATGCATGGGCTGCGGCATCTGCGCTTCCAAATGCGAGCAGGAGGCCATCCGGTTCAGGCTCGAACCCGCCAAGGGATTGCCCCTGGACATTTGCGCCCTGCAAGATCAGCAGGGTTAAAAATTGCAAACCGGGAACCGGATTCATTAAAACCTCACTATTCTTTAACCAGGATTTGCCATGTTAAAAACAAAAATCTGCCCCCAATTTTTAAGGAAACTAAAATGAGCGATTTTTTTCTCCAGTTCAATCCCGTTACACAAGCCTTCATTGCCACACTTTTTACCTGGGGTGTAACTGCTGCCGGGGCGGCACTTGTTTTTTTTACAAGAGCTGTAAATCAAAAGCTAATGGATTCAATGCTTGGCTTTGCTGCAGGCGTAATGATTGCTGCAAGCTTCTGGTCTCTTCTCGCGCCAGGCATAGAGATGGCGGAACAGTTGGGGCATACTCCATGGCTTACCGCAGTCATCGGATTTATGGGGGGTGGAATTTTTATGCGATTGGCGGATAAATTTCTACCACACCTTCATCCGGGCCTGAGTATCAATAAAAGTGAAGGGGTAAAAACTTCATGGCAACGAAGCACCCTTCTGGTGCTTGCCATAACCCTTCACAATATACCTGAGGGGCTGGCTGTGGGTGTTGCTTTTGGTGCTGCCGGGGCTCACCTTCCTTCTGCAACAATTGGAGGCGCTATTGCTTTGGCAATTGGCATTGGGATTCAAAATTTTCCTGAAGGTACTGCTGTATCAATGCCATTAAGAAGAGAAGGGATGAGTAACTGGAAAAGTTTTCTTATGGGTCAGGCCTCCGGCATGGTTGAACCAATTGCTGGAGTTATCGGAGCACTATTTGTCCTGAAAATGCAAAACATTTTACCATACGCTCTCTGTTTTGCCGCAGGTGCCATGATTTTTGTCGTGGTGGAGGAACTGATCCCGGAATCTCAACATAATTATGCAAACATTGATTTAGTTACAATGACAACCATGGCCGGTTTTTCGGTAATGATGATTCTCGATGTAGCTTTGAGTTGATGAATCCAGATTTACAAATTCTTTTTTTATTTTCAAACCTGGCCGCGGAAGAACCAGCCGATCATGAGCAGTCCCATAGCAGCCACACAGCTGCCGGCAACACGGACAACAATAACCTGGTCCACGGTAGTTTCAGAGACACAACAAAGGCGGAAACTATAGCCACCAGCGAAGGAATAAAAAATAGTACTTGAAGAGTGATGCGCAGAGAGATGCTATTTTTTAATAAAAATTCTATCGGGATTCTTCAGATGAAGCATCTTCGCCCTCTTCCTCAGGTTTTCTGGAAAAGGCAAAGCCCTGGCTGCTGGCCCATACCCTATACTTATTAATATCACCCTTGGGTCTATACCTGCTGGTACCACTGGTCATTTCAATTTTTTCAGGATATCTGACAAGCAGTTCAGATGCCACCTTGTTTCTTCGGTTCAGGGTCAACGCCCTGCGGGCATCCTCCCTGGCAAGCGCGGCTTCACCTATCTGGGCATACGCCTCCATGCGGATATTGTATGATTCAGAAGCATTGGGAGCCATTTTGATAATTTCAGTGCCGTCCGCAATAGCCATATCCAAATTACCCACAACAAGATAGGTCAACCCCCGCAGTTTATAAGCTTCAAGTGACGGATTTACCTCAATGACCTCACTAAAATCATGTTCAGCTATATTATAAGTTCCTTTTTCAAAATACATTTCACCACGCCTCAAATATGCATCCGGGGTTGGGTGCATTTGAATGGAAGTACCAAAATCCTTAATGGCTGCATCAATATTACCCTGGTTCCTGTAGGCCGTACCGCGCAACAGGTAAAACTTGTACTTCATATCAACAGGGCTTTGATCAATTGCCCTGGTGTATTCGGCAACATCGGCTCCATAGGCAAATATGGACAACAGGAGTAAAACCACTACAATGGGAAAAATAATCAGTCGGTTCATAGCTCTTTATTCACAGTGTTTAATTAATGGTCATTCCTTGTTTTCATTACATACTAACCAATACTTTACTGTATTTCATGTAGAAATAAAAATCATTGGGAAGTTTTTAAGCAATACAAATCTTTTGCGTGATTTGAAAAAACTGACCGGTTGGAATTCAGCAGTATAATAATTAGCTGCCTGCTTATCTTCTATGCCATCTTATGCAGACGGGCAGGCCAGAGTATTAATTTCAAGCTGAGATTTATAAACCTGTCCTCAAACATGATTTACAACTTACTACTGAAGCAATTTTTTTTGACAAGCGTGGGCTCCATGCATACATGTTCTTTCTAAGCAGGTTGGCAGAATGAAATAAAATAGCTCCTTTTCCTATTGCTCCATTTCAAATGACTTATTGGCTGAACATATAATGACTGAACTTCTGATGACCTCAACCATCGGCCTTCCGGCCAGCCGCCAGCAGGCTGACCAATGGTCTTTAGTCCTCAGAGCCGCAGACATCCCAAGCGTAATAGAGTTTGAAAAACAGAGCTGGGTCATAAAGGTGTCCACGATCCACGAAAAAAAGGCCTTAAGTGAAATAGCTGCATATATGGAAGAAAACAGCAACTGGCCTCCTTCTCGCCCTGAAAAGAGCGTTCAGCTTCCTGTCCTGACAAAATACCAGCCTCCGACAATACTGATGATGGGTGCGCTGATTGTTTTATATGTGATCACCGGTCCATGGGCTGCTGATAGCAACTGGTTTTCACAGGGGGCTGTTTCCGGCAAACAAATTCTTGAACATGGACAATGGTACCGCCTGGTAACGGGACTCACCCTGCACGCAGATGTTGTACATTTAGTCGGCAATGTACTAACAGGTGGAGTGCTTGTCCATTTTCTCTGCCGTCTTCTCGGGCATGGTTTGGGGTGGTCTCTGATTCTGGCCTCCGGTATAATTGGTAATTTTATCAATATTCTGTTGCATGGCAATCCTCATAATTCTGTCGGCTTTTCCACGGCGATTTTTGGAACAATCGGTATTCTTTCAGGCTATCAGGCTGTGAGCAAAAAATCTGCAGCTCTCAAAGAGATACTTTTACCTCTGGCTGCCGGGGCAGGCCTGCTCGCCTTTCTCGGTACCGGAGGACCGCGAACCGATTTAGGCGCTCATTTTTTTGGTCTCCTGGCAGGTGCAGTTCTCGGCGCTCTTTTATTTTTCCTGCCATCTCAACGCATACTGATCAATAAAACATCCCTGCAAACAAATCTTTTCATCGCAAGCCTTGCCCTGGTTTTCTTCTGCTGGTGGTTGGCCATGGGTTAACAAAATATTTATTGTGGTATTATGTCAGTGACGAACAATCAATACTTATTTTTTCAGATAAAACGGTTATGCTTATAATTATTACAATGATATAAATATGATACAGATACGCTTCGAAAAACCTGAGGATATTGCCTTTATTCGGTCTGTCAATGAGCAGGCATTTGACAGCCTGGCAGAAGCCAAACTTGTGGACAAACTTCGACTGACATGTTCTGAATATCTCTCACTTGTTGCAGATGATAACGGCTCCATTGTCGGCCACATTATGTTTACACCAGTCCTGGTTACTGGTGTAAAGCAAAAGGCACAGGGTATGGGGTTGGCTCCGATGGCTGTCCTTCCTTCACGACAACGCCAGGGAATAGGAACCATGCTGGTAAAGTACAGCTTGCAGATTCTCAGGGAAAAGAAGTGCCCTTTTGTCATTGTCCTTGGTCATCCTGATTATTATCCCCGCTTCGGATTTCAGCCAGCGTTCAGATTCAATATCAGAAGCCAGTGGGAAGGCATTCCGGATAAGGCCTTTATGGTCCTTTTCATGGATGATAATGCCATGAAGAATGTATCCGGCGTTGCAACGTTCAGAGAAGAATTTAACGATGCACTATAAAAATTATTGAGGGATTGCCTTTACAAAGAGGGGAACAAGCTGCATAGTTTCACAAATAATACTTGAAATGGACCATGCAATCTGTGAGAATTGGTACTGTAATTTCATAAAATTATTTGTATTAGTATTTGAAGACCATAACTTTCCGGCGACTGCAGCCAATTATATTTCCGGATAAAAACAATAAAGTTAAGAGAGGACATTATGGCCTGGCAGGACGAACAGCCCCCTTGGGGCAAAGGTGGAAAAACTCCATCGCCTGAAGAATTTATCGCAGAACTTCTGAAAAAACTCAAGACATTCTTTGGGAGTGGCAGCGGCAGTGGCAGTAGTAGTGATAGTGGCGCTGCTTCTGGAGATGAGGGAGGAATGGGAACAGTGAATGTACCTCCAAAAGGTTTTCTCGGAGGTTTAGGCAAAATTTCTATCGTCATTATTGTAATAGTACTGTTCCAGGTCGTCAGCTCATCCTACTATACCATCAAACCGGGTGAACGTGGTGTTGTTCTGCGGTTTGGAAAGTATAGCAAGACCGCTCCTCCGGGACTTAATTTCAAGATTCCACTGGCAGATTCAGTTATCAAGGTGGACATTGAAACGGTGCGCAAGGAGGAGTTCGGATTCCGTACCAAGGTGCCCGCCCGCCAGACCGTTTACCAGAAAGAAGGTTTTGACGCCGAATCCCTCATGCTGACCGCAGACAAAAATGTCATCGATGTCGAATGGATCGTACAGTACAAGGTCCGTGATCCTTTTGATTTCCTTTTCAAGGTCCAGGATATCAGGCAGTCGGTACGTGATATATCAGAAACCGCAATACGTCGAACCGTTGGCAACATGGACTTTGATTATGTTCTCAGCAACCGTGAGATTCTGGCCGGGATGACATCAAAGGAACTTCAGGCAGTACTTGACACCTATGAGTCTGGAGTCGATATCGTCACGGTACAGTTACAGGATGTCAATCCGCCCGATACGGTCAAACCCGCCTTCAACGAGGTCAACGAAGCAGACCAGGACATGAAACGGCTGGTGAATGAAGCTGAGGAAGCCTATAACAAGGTTATTCCCAAGGCCAGCGGTGATGCCAAGAAAATTGTCGAGCAAGCCCGGGGTTATGCAGCGCAGAGGCTCAATGAGAGCAAGGGTGAAACCGTTCGCTTTCTTGACATCATGAAAGAGTACCAGGCAGCCAAGGATGTAACCCGGCAGAGGATGTATCTTGAAACCCTGCAGGAAGTCCTGCCGACTGTTAAAAACATCTATGTGATCGACAAGGAACAGCGCTCCATTCTGCCGTTTCTGGACATCAGCGGCTCCAAACTAAAGTAAATAAAAAAAGCATTACCACCCTAACACGAGAGGTAAACAGGTGAATAAGATACTCAGAACCATCGGCATAATTATAGTAATTGCCTTGATTGTAACCGTTGCCAACGGTTTCTATATTCTTGAAGAAGGCAAGCAGGCCGTTATCACCCAGTTCGGCCGCCCGGTTGGCCAGCCTGTTACAGAGGCTGGACTTCATTTCAAGACCCCCTATATTCAGGAAGCCACCTATTTTGAGAAGAAGATTCTTATCTGGGACGGTGACCCGAACCAGATTCCCACCAACGACAAGACCTTTGTTTATCTTGATGTCACCGCCCGCTGGCGCATTTCTGACCCCCTTGTTTTCCTGCAGGCGGTCAATAATGAAACCAGGGCCCAGTCTATTCTGGATGATATCATTGACGGTACCGTACGCGACCTGGTCAATAAAAATGACCTGGTGGAGATTATCAGAAGCTCTGATTTTTCACCTGAGACTATGACGAATTCTGCAGTAGAAGTGGAAAAGCTACAGTTTGGCCGCGATAAGATTTCATCCATGATCCATAAGACTGCCTCCAACATCACTCCACAATATGGAATTGAACTTGTAGATGTTTTATTCAAGCGCGTTAACTATATTGAAACAGTACGTCTCAAGGTTTACGACCGTATGATTTCTGAGCGTAAACGGATCGCTGCGGAAAAAAGGTCCTTTGGTGAAGGCCAGAAGGCTGAAATCATGGGTAAGGTAGAAAGAGAACTGAAAGTGATTATCTCCACTGCAAATCGTGAGGCTGAAGAGATCAAGGGTAAAGCGGATGCTGAAGCATCCAAGATATATGCCGATGCATATAATCAGGACCCGGAATTTTACTCTTTTACCAAGAGTATGGAAAGTTACAAGGCTGCTGTTGGTCAGAATACAAACCTGATCATCTCATCAGATTCCGAATTCTACAAGTTTTTCCAGAAGCTGAAGTAGAACCACAAGGGGTCAAGGGGTCGAGTGAAAGGAAAGTGTCTAAAGTGAGCTAAAGTTACAAGTGAGCTAAAGTTATAAAAAATGAGCCTCTTGCAAAATGATGTTATGTGTCATTCCGAACGCAGAGAGGAATCTTGAATTTTCTTGATTTTATTAGATTTCTCCCTATGGTCGAAATGACAGATTGTGCCTTTTGCTTATTTTGCAAGAGGCTCAAATATTTAAACTTTAGTTCACTTTAGTCACTCAAAACTTTAGTCACTATCTCTTTCTACTCATCCTCCATGGTTGGATACCCGGGCCGGTGTTCCTTTTTAAACGCAATTCTACCCGCCTCCTCCAGCAATTCCTGCAGTTTTTCTATCTGTGCCACCTTGTCCAGGGCATCAATATCCAGCTTTTCAAACCTGCAATTGCAGTAGGTCAGCTGTCCATTGCACCAGGGACAGATCTCAACCGGGCAGCCAAGGGTATGGAATTCCCCTTCAGCCGCATAACAGGAAGGACACAGGTTTGAGTCAGGAGTGTATGGCTCATATTCCTGCAACTTTTCAGGTTTTTTTGTCAGGGTCAACACCTCTTCGTTATTTGCATAACCCAATAAATCCAGCAATTGCTGATCTCCAATACCTTCTGCCAGGGTGCCTATTATATGAGCTGCCTCATTATTCACCAGGTAGAGGTAATGCAAGTCATTACCAGTGGAAACACAGAGAAGAAAAATCCCCTGCCGGCGGGTCAATAAACGCAGTGCTTTTACAGAATCATCCTTGCCTTCGGGCAAATGGATATAGAAACTGTGTAACAGATTCAAGGCAATAATATCAGAATCGTATTTTTCCAACAAAGCCTCTGCCGTATCAACCTGGTCTTCAGGCACAGCGTACTTCATCAGAAATTGTATATCATCCTTACGTTCAGCAATTGTTTTCGGGATATCCATATACTTAAGGGTTTCTCCTTTAATTACATTCTTTCATCCGATCGTTATGCGGATGCCTTATCAATTTCGTTAATCCAGCTCCGTGTTTCTGCAGCTATATCCTTTGCCTGGGTAAGGGCCGTAACAACGGCAATACGTCGTGCTCCCCTTGCAACAAGTTCCTGAATATGCTCACGTTTCACCCCTCCCATCACAGTAAATGGCAGATCACAAAGAGAAGAAAACGACTCAATTGCATCTGACCCGAGAAAAGGTGTCAGGTTTTTCTTCGTTTCTGTTCTATAAATGGGTCCGATATTAAAGTAGGAACCACCCCGCTCCTTTACTGTTACAACCTGCTCCTGCTTGTTGCACGATACCCCGATAATCAGATCCGGTCCAAATTCTCTCACCTTTTCCACCGGCAGGTCATTATTACCAAGGTGGACCCCGTCAGCACCAGCTAACAAGGCAATATCAACACGATTGTTGACAATGAACAATGCACCTGCCTCATTTGTTTTTTCCCTGAAAACCAGGGCTTTTTGATAAAAAGTAAGGTCATCGGAAAACTTATCCCTGAGCTGTACTATTTTTGCTCCTCCGGCAAGAACTCCTTCAAGCCACTCTTTATCAGAACGACCATTTGTCAGGGGTTCACAGGAAACAGGATAGATGGTGACATTTTCACGAAAAAAAGTTATTTTCCCCTGATAGCTTGCATGTTTCGGGAACATCAATTTCCTCATAAAAGTCTAAATAGTTGCTCGAATATCAATTTTCCTCTATATTAAATACTTTGCCATCAAAAGTCATCCCGGCAACAGAAATAATTTCATTTATAGAGCAGAATTGCCCAGGTGAAACTTCAATTATTCACATCGCAACGGGCAGCACCTATAATGGGCACCATCTGTATTGCACTGTTTCCCCTGACAGAACTGATAGAAAAGGTTGATAATTATGATCAATAAGTTTGTTACTGACAAGACTGCAGAGCTTACCATAGAAGGCAAAACTTACTCCCTGCCGATTATTGAAGGAACCGAGGGAGAAAAGGCAATTGATATACGTAATCTGCGCAAGGATACCGGGCATATTACCCTGGACAGCGGCTACATGAATACCGGCTCCTGCACCAGTGAGATTACCTACCTGGAGGGCAGTCAAGGTATCTTGAATTACCGGGGCTATGCCATTAACGATCTAGCTGACAACTGCTCGTTTGTAGAAGTAGCGTATCTACTGCTGCATGGATTTCTGCCTACAGAGGATGAGCTGGGCAAATTCAAACAGCTGCTCAGCGGTTTCGCCCTGATCCATGAGGATATGATTCACTTTTTCGATCACTTTCCGCCCAATACAGCTCCCATGGCCATCCTCTCATCTATGGTCAGTTCGCTTTCCAATTTCTACCCGGAAATGGCGGAGAACCCGTTTGAAGATATTGACATCATGGCCACACGCCTTATCTCCAAAGTCCGGACCATTGCCGCTTTCACCTATAAAAAATCAATGGGCTGGCCTTTAGTATACCCCAGGCACGATCTCTCCTACTGCGCAAATTTTCTCAACATGATGTTTGACTCTCCCGTGAAGCCTTATGAGATCAACCAGGATGTGGTTTCGGCCTTAAATAAAATTCTCATATTACATGCCGACCATGAACAGAACTGCTCAACTTCCACTGTTCGACTGGTGGGCAGCGCCAGGGTAAATCTTTACGCCTCGATCTCTGCAGGAATCAGCGCCTTGTGGGGTCCCTTGCATGGTGGTGCCAACCAGGCTGTTGTGGAGATGCTTGAAGACATCTATGCCTCTGACGGAGATTATGAAAAGTACATTAAAAAAGCAAAGGACCCGAACGATCCATTCAAACTGGTTGGCTTCGGCCACCGGGTTTACAAGAATCATGACCCCCGGGGCAAGATAATTAAAAAAGCCTGCGATGATGTCCTTGTCTCATTGAAACTTTCTGACCCGCTGCTTGACATTGCCAAAGAGTTGGAAGAGGTGGCACTCAATGATGAATATTTCATTGAACGTAATCTCTATCCCAATGTCGACTTTTACAGCGGCATTGTCTACCGGGCCATGGGTATTCCAAGCAATATGTTCACGGTAATGTTCGCCCTGGGCAGGCTGCCGGGCTGGATAGCCCACTGGAAAGAGATGTGGGATGACCCCAATTGGCGAATCGGCAGACCGCGCCAGATCTATGTCGGTCCTAAACACCGATCATATATCCACATGCAGGACCGCGTCAAAGAGGACAGGGAATAGCCGGATATCTATTGATTTACTTTTGAGAAAATATTTGTCTACCTGGCTTTTTCTGTTTTTTCTAAAGGATAGTTACGCTTGATAAATTTGATCTCATCTGCCCTGCTCTCCACTTCTCCGTCAAGTTTAGCCTCAAGCAGATGATTCAGGATGGTTTTATAGATTGGCCCGCTCTTATAACCCATTTTCTTCAAGTCCACCCCCTGAATATAGGTTTTATAATGCCGCAGGTGTGTAACAAAATATGAAACCGCCTTCTTGGCTGTTTTCTTTCTGGCCATGGCAATGAGATAGAGAAGGCTTTCATGACTGCGTTCCTGCAGCAGCCAGTAAATCTCACTGGTGCGCAGTCTCCTGGTCCGGCTCAACTCCTTGAGGATCTTGTCGGCAGCTTCCTTTTCCTTTAACAATTCGCTTTTATGACTTTCCACAAATTCAAATTTCGTGCAGAAGACCTTTAACTCGCTGGGCGTAGAATGCACAAGGATGGCAAACAGGTACACCAGCCACTGCTGGCACGGTTCATCAAGATAAAGAAGCTTATACCAGGCCATGGCACGTTGAGTTTCGGTTAAATTATGCTCCATGCGCTTATCAAACTTGAGTCCGGGCAGGATAAATTTCAACAAATCAAATTCAGCCATTCTGCGGATGGCTGGAATGGGATTCTCTTCTGAGAAGATAAGTTTTAACTCTGTAAAACAGCGGTGCCCGAAAAAACGGTTGAACAGGTTCATTTTGACCGCGTTTTTCAAAAGCTTTTCCGTATGCTTTCCAATGGTAAATCCTATCCGCTGTTCAAAACGGATTGCCCGGAAAATCCGCGTGGGATCCTCCACAAAGCTTAAGTTGTGCAGAATCCTTATACGCCGCTCTTTTATATCTGTCTGGCTGTTGAAAAAATCTACGAGAGTGCCGAACTTCTCAGAATTCAAATTAATGGCCATGGCATTGATGGTAAAATCCCGGCGGTACAGATCAAGTTTTAAGGAGGAAAGCTCTACTGTCGGCATGGCAGCAGGATACTCATAATATTCCAGCCTGGCGGTAGCCACATCGATGTTAAACCCATTCGGCATAATAACCAGAGCTGTGCTGAATTTTTCATGGGTGCGGACTGCAGCTCCAAAGTGCTCAGCAAGCTTCTTGGCAAATTTGATGCCATCGCCCTCAACCACAATATCCAGGTCGAGATTTTTTATGCGCAGCAAAAGGTCACGGACAAACCCTCCCACTGCATAGGCAGTATAGCCGTTTTCTTCCGCCACCTCCCCGATGGTACGCAGGAGAATAGTCATCTCCTTGTTAAGAACCTCGGCAAGGAAACTGCTTACATTCCTGTGCCGCTCAACATAGGAGCGTTCATCGGCAGAAATCAGATTTTTAGGCTGATGGGCCGGATCATCGATAAGCAGGTTAAGCAGATCGGTCCGGGTGATAACTCCCTGCAACTCATCATCGTCCACTACTGGAATCAAGCGCTGACGATGTTCGATGATCAGTTCCTGGATATCGGCCAATGATGCGGAACTTGGCAGGGAAAGAACATCCGTGGTCATATAGTCACTGACAGGCAAATCCCCCAGGTTATGAAAAATAGCCTTTTCTGCAACCCGCCTGGAAATTATACCGAGCAGCTTGGACTTTTTCTCGACAACGGGCAGCACCGTAATATTGTATCGGGTCAGAACCTGGTTGGCATTTTTTATGGAAATATCAGGCGGCGCAGTAATAACCGGTTGCGACATTAACTCTCCCGCCAGACTCTGGGGACGGACATGCTTATTAAGAAGACGGACGAGCTTTTCCTCAGCTTCTATCATGGTCATATTTTTCACCGTTGCCGAGGCTGCCGAGGCGTGCCCGCCACCACCAAAATCCCTGGCAATCTCGCCAACGTTGACCTCAGGCACACGGCTCCGCGCAATAAGATAGATCCTGTCCTCCATCCCGGCAAGGGCAAAGAGGACATTCAGGTTTTCCATGACCATAAAATGCCTGACCAACAAGGCAAATTCATCCACATATTCTTTAAGGGCAACCCGGGCTACAATGATATCAATTCCCTGGATGGTATAATTAATTGCCGACTTTATGAGGTCGTTTAAGAGGCCCAGCTGGTAAACGGTAAGTTCCCGGGAAATAGACTGGGAAACGGTATGCAGGTTGGCTCCCTGCTCCAGAAGCCAGGCTGCTGCCTCAAGGTCATCAGGCGTTGTGGTTGCATAATTGAACGATCCGGTATCCTCGTAAATACCCATGGAGAGAAGTGTTGCCTCATCTTTAGTGATGGATATTGCCTTCTCGCGAAACAACTGGACAAAAATAGTCGACGTAGAACCCACCGCCCTGATGACTTCCACGTCACCCTTCAAATCTTCCGGGGTGTCCGGGTGATGGTCATATATATGGAGTTCAATGTTTTCGTTTTTCAAACACTTGGCAAAATTACCCAGCCGTCCTGCCAGGCGTGTATCAACAAGAATGAGTTTTGTAACCTTATCGAGGGGTATCTGCTTCTGGCGCTTGAAATCGAAAAAATAGTGACTTGACTGGGCAAAGAAGTCCCTGATGTTCTTCTCCTGGGAGCCTGCAAATGCCATAACCGCATCAGGGTAGAACTTCCTGGCAGCCACCATGGAGGCAAGGCTGTCAAAGTCAGCATTCATGTGGGTGGTTATGACTTCCATGTTGTATACATTGAAGATTTGAGAAATTGAACATTGAAGATTATAGGTAAAAAAATCTTCTGCGATTTATCAGTAACTTAATATACTGATAATCTTCAATCTTCAATCTTCAATTTTCAATATTTATAAAAAAATATCCAATAGCTCCATAATTGCCAACAGGCAAATGCAGAAGTACATGCACCCCAACAATCATCCCCGTGGGTGGAATTTTTTGTGAATACTTTTGAGACGGCTGCGCTCAACATGGGTGTAAAGCTGGGTTGTGGATATATCTGAATGTCCCAGCATGAGCTGAACTGAACGGAGATCAGCTCCATTTTCCAGGAGATGCGTTGCAAAAGAATGCCTGAGCCCATGGGGACTGACATTCTTATTGATGCCTGCCTGCCTGCCAATATCCTTCAATATCTGCCAATAACGGTTTCTTGTCATGGCCCGACCCTGTCGGGTTATAAAAAGTGAAGGACTTGTTTTGCCGTGCAGCAGCCTGAGCCTAATATCATCCAGGTATTCCTCGAGCAGTACCCTGGCCTGTTCTCCAATGGGCACAAGTCTCTCCTTGCCTCCCTTGCCCAGCACCCGTAAATTGCCGCTGTGACGGTTGAAACTTACAAGCGACAGATTGACAAGTTCAGATACCCTGAGCCCTGTGGCATACAGCAGGTGAAGCATCACATGATTTCTGGCTTCAAGCAGCTTTCCCCGGTCCAGATTTTCTGAAACAGCCAAAAGAATATCTACCTCATTAACTGTTAATGTTTTAGGCAGAATTCTTCCCTGCTTGGGATGCTCGATCATGGAAGTGGGATCAAAATCAATATAATTTTCAGCCAGGAGGAACCTGAAAAAGGTTTTCAACGTAGAGATTCTTCTGGAAATCGAACGGGATGAAAGGTGGTTGTTTCTGCAACAGGAAATATAATCCCTGATATCGGACTTATCTATTTGCTTCAGGTCTTCAATATTCTTTTTTTCAAGGAACGCTGCAAAGGAATTGAGATCGTAGCGGTAGGATTTATTATAGGTATTTGGTGCCAGACGGAGTTCTGCAGATAAGTATTTGAGAAATAAATCCAGGTAGGAATAAAAGAAATTCTGCTTTGGGGTTGGTACATTAGGGCCCCCATTTGGACGGGAGCGCTTCTCGTATTTTTTCTTTGCCCTGTCAGCCATTTACCATGTTATTTATGAAACAATATCACCGACTGAGCCTGCAGAATATACTCTGCGCTTTATGAATGATGTCTGAACTTTCGCATTTTACGCTTGGCTTCAGCCTGCTTCCGGCGCTTTTTCACGCTCGGCTTCTCATAATACTCACGGCGTTTTAATTCACGTTTAATACCATCCATCTGAAGCTTTTTCTTCAGCTGCCTGATGGCATATTCAATGTCGCCTCTTACCTCAACTTCTATCATTTTCTCTCCAGCGTCTTTTAATAAATGGTTGATAAATAATTAAAATAACGGAATTACCATAAAAATTCAATATATTTCCAAAACGAAAGTCGCAGATACTAAAGGGAAAAGCACTTTCTGTCAATGGCTTTTTGTTTGCATCTTAAAAAACAAGATGCGCACACGTAGACCGCTTCTTACCATTTTATAATGCTCGATGGGGCTTTCCCTTTTAGTTTCTTTTGTACGTTATGTTCTTGTTGTACTAAAAATCTTTCCAGGATTCAAAATATTGTTGGGATCAAAGAGCATTTTGATTTTCTCCATGAACTCCATAGATGTCCCATCAAGTTCCAGGGACAAAAAAGGAGCCTTGGTAATACCAATGCCATGCTCCCCTGAAAGGGTCCCGCTAAGAGTTATTACATGGTCAAAAAGTCTTCTTTTAGCTTCCTGACCTTTTTCATCTTCTACCGGGTTGTCTTTATCAACCATGATGTTGACATGGATGTTGCCGTCCCCGGCATGACCGAAAGTGAGGATGACAATACCCAGTTCCTGGGACAGTTTTTCAGTAAAATCAACAAGCTGATGAATCTTTGATCTCGGCACAACCACGTCTTCAGATATCTTATGGGGCCGCAGCTTGAAAGTAGCTGGCGAAATGGACCGCCTTGCCCTCCAGATATCTTCAACTTCCCTGTCATTTCCTGCCTGCCTTACCTCAAGGATTTCCGGATATCTTTGCCGGTCTGCCAATAATGTTAAAAGTTTTTCTCCCTGTTCAGCGGTAGACTTTTCTGCACCATCCACCTCAATCAACAGCAGGGCTCTGGTCCTTTGCGGCACCTCAAGTGGAAGAAAATCATTGACGACACTCAATGCTGTACTGTCCATATATTCAAGGGTGTTTGGCAGAATCCCGCTCTTAAGGATATCTGAAACGAGGAGTGTCGCCTGTTGCAGGCTTTCAGTCAACACCAGGAAAGTCCTGGTATGAGTTGGCAAAGCCAGCAGCCTGACAATAATTTTGCTGACAACACCCAATGTCCCTTCGGAACCGATAAAAAGACGGGTAAAATCATACCCGACAACCCCCTTGGCAGTTCTGACCCCGGTATGCATCAGACGCCCGTCCGGCAAAATCACCTCCAGGCCGAGCACATAATCCCTGGTTACCCCGTACTTGACAGCACTTGGCCCCCCTGAGCATTCGGCCACATTACCTCCCATGGTGCAGAAATCACGACTCGCCGGGTCAGGAGGATAATAAAGCCCCTCTCTTTTTACGGCAGCTTGAAATTGACCTGTAATCACTCCGGGCTCAACCACAGCAACCTGGTTCTCCGTGTCGATCTCAAGAATTTTATTCAAGCGGCTTGTAGCGAGCACAAGGCCACCTTCGATCGGCAGAGCCCCACCTGTCATCCCTGTACCGGCACCGCGGGGAATTACTGGAAAAAGCTCTTGATTGGCAAGCTCCATGATGGAACAGATCTCTGCAGCAGAACCGGGAAACGCCACAGCTGCTGGCATAAATTCCATACCGGTACCATCATATGAATAGCACATGAGATCTTCTTTGGCTGTGGCAAGATACTTTTCACCAACAATTGCCTGTAATTTTTTTATTATATTTTTATTCATATAACTGATTGTTATGAAAGAATATGGTACAAATGTCAACGGCCAATTGTTAATTGAAATGTACAGCCGAAGCAAGTATCCTGTAAAAAACAACATTTAGACTTCACGGGTGTTCTCCATGAAAAAAAAATTACGACTTGCCTTACTGTCCGGCGGAAAATCAGGTGAAAGAGAGGTGTCTCTCAAAGGGGCGGATGTGGTTGCCAAAGCCCTCAATCCCCAAAAATATGATGTCAGGCGCTATGACCCGGCAACCGACCTTGCAAAACTGGCGGAGGAAGCAGACACACTTGATGCCGCCTTTATACTTCTGCATGGCCCTTTTGGTGAAGATGGAACAGTGCAGGGCTTTCTTGACCTTCTCGGCCTTCCCTACCAGGGATCAGGTGTACTTGGCAGTGCCATTGCCATGGATAAAAATCTGTCGAAAGTCCTCTATCGGAATGCAGGATTGAAGGTTCCGGACTGGTATATGGCAACAAAAGAAGATATCCATGATCCAGGTAAAATACTGAGCCAGCTTGGATTACCCCTTGTCATCAAACCGGCCAGTCAGGGCTCAAGTCTCGGCATGACGATTGCCCGGTCAGAAGAAGATATTACCGCAGGTTTGCAAAAGGCTTTTGCAATCGACCGTCAGGTCATGGTCGAGGAGTTTATTGAAGGCAGGGAAATAACCGGGGGAGTTTTAGGTAATGATGATTTGACCGCCCTGCCCCTGGTGGAGATTATTCCGGGGGATCAATATGAGTTTTTTGATTACGAGGCCAAATACCAGCCTGGGGCTTCAACAGAGATCTGCCCTGCTGACCTGGAGGAACCAATTACCATCAGGGCGCAGAGCCATGCCATAACCGCACATCGTGCCCTGCAGCTCAGGGGGTATAGCCGTACGGATATGATTGTCAGGGGTGATGACATTTACCTGCTTGAGACAAATACCATCCCAGGCATGACCCCAACAAGCCTGCTGCCCCAGGGGGCAGCCGCTGCAGGGCTCGATTTTGCAGCACTGCTGGATCGCCTCATTGAACTGGCCCTGGAATAAAACTCTACTCCAAATGATATTCATCATTAAATAAATGCTTGATGCAAAAAAAACACCTGGGATAATGTGCTGCACAATATATAATTTTTGTTAACAGTTTTAAGAAGTACGGATTGAGAAGACTAAATCAGTTTGTGCCAATTGTTTCTTAACAGGTAACTACTATGGATATATGGGAAAAACTTCAATCGGTTGAACAGAACTTTTTTGCCATAGAGCAGCAGCTCCAATCGACTGCCAGGACCCTGCCGGATCCGATCTTTGTCATTGACAAGTTTGGCAAGTACCTCGATGTGATTGGCGGCAAGGAGCGGTCACTCTACCACAGCGGCGACTTTCTCATTAATAAATATCTGCACGACGTTATGCCTGAATCACTGGCAGACACCTTTATGCAGACAATCTCTGAGTCCATAAAGGAAAACTCCCTAAAAACCATTGAATACCAGCTTGGTCCGGAAGATATTACAGGCTCTCCCCTGGACAGCCCCAAAAGCGTGCAATGGTTTGAAGGCCGGGTCTACCCCATCAAGAACCAGGGTGGTGAAATTAATTCCGTCATCTGGCTGGCCATCAATATCACGGACAGGAAAAAACTTGAAGACCAGCTGAAAGAACTCTCTGAAAAGGATGCCCTTACGGGAGCCTACAACAGAAGATACTTCACGCAGATATTTGACAGGGAGTTTTCCATCGCCAAAAGATATAAGAATAAATTATCTGTCCTTCTCATAGATATCGATAACTTCAAAAAGATCAATGACACCTATGGTCATGCCGGCGGAGATGCTGCCCTGAAAAAACTGGTGCTATTGTGTGAAGAACTTTTCCGACAATCTGATATGTTTGCACGGTACGGAGGCGAAGAATTCATTGTCATGCTGCCAAATACGCCAAGCCTGGGTGCTGCCATCATAGCAGAACGCATCAGGGCGAAAATAGAAGAAATGGCTGTCCCCTATGAAAAGAAAACCATTAAGTTCACCATAAGCATCGGTATTACCCTTGTCCTGGATACAGATACGAACAGCAATGCCGTATTAACCCGGGCCGCCTCTGCGCTCTATCAGGCAAAGAAAAATGGAAGGAACAGAATAGAGATTAACTAGTGTTGCGTCAAGG
>Ga0255044_10000063_pt1 | contig 18737 bp, 18 predicted proteins | sample BC1_12_21_MG_FD_183651 | JGI IMG/M metagenome (GOLD analysis project Ga0255044, IMG submission 183651) | Seawater microbial communities from Strait of Georgia, British Columbia, Canada - BC1_12_21 | ecosystem: Environmental > Aquatic > Marine > Strait | place: Canada: British Columbia... | reverse complement strand
ATTTTTGTGATTTGGAATTTCTTTTCCTTCAATGCACCAGTGCTCCATGTCCTAGACTAGGAGCTGGCTAAGGATGCAGCCTGCACGGTAATGCGTCGCAGCCTCTGGACTACAGTGCGAATGATTTTGCGAAAGTCTGGGGAGAGACTGTCGTACTCTCGCCTTAGCTTGTCACGATCTAGAACCCCTAACTTAACGGGACCTACGGCCGCCACTGTTGCCGAGCGGGCTTCTTTTCCCAAGTCCAAAAATTCAAGCTCGCCTATGAAATCTCCCTCCCCCAGTTTGGCGACGGTTACTTTGCCTTTCGGCGTATTTTTGCTGACCTTGACTTCACCTTCCATGATAACGTAGACCCAATCGCTGAATCCTCCTTCTTCGAAGATGACTGTGCCGTCTGGATGTGTTTCCTCATCGCGAATATAAAGCAGGTCTATCATCACGTTCTCCTTCCACGCTGGCCATTGATCTGTTGGCTCGCACTCAGTATAGTGTGTTTATTGGTGATAGTTCAAGACAAAAGCAATATTTGAAATGCGCTTGACAGAAAGGGTGCCTCAGAATACAAGATGCGGTGCGGCTTTGCCACTCTCACACCGATTGGCACTTACACAAAATCACGGAGACAACAATGAGGGCTTCTGACTTTCCCGATGAGATTCGACCCCACCTTTTTCCTCAGCCTACGGGTGATCTGATCTATAGATGCCTAGAGTGCGAGGAGGTCTTCTCCATTGAATCGTTGCTTTACACCTGTCCCAAGTGCAAGAGCGTTTTGTTGATTGAAGATCGTGAGAGGGAACGTCTGAAACAGTACAGCGGTTCGTTCTGGCGGCGGCTTTTTGACCACCGGAGAATGCTTAACCACCCTGCTCTGAAGGGAATATTTCTGTTTTACGAACTGATCGCTCCGGTGATACCGCTGGAAGACATCATATACCTGGGAGAGGGTCACACTCCAGTTGTTCAGGCTAATGATGTACTACAGGAGTGGGTTGGCTTGGATTTCTATTTCAAGAATGACGGGCAGAACCCGAGTGCCTCCTTCAAAGATCGAGGTATGGCCTGCGCTTTAAGTTACTTGAATTACCTGGTTCGCAGTCAAGGGTTGACCGAGGTGCTCTCAATATGTGCTTCCACGGGAGATACCTCGGCTGCCGCAGCCCTGTACTCTGCTTACATGAGTAAGACCGTCAAGTCAGCGGTATTGCTGCCGCACAAGAAGGTCACACCCCAGCAAATGTCGCAGCCCCTGGGAAGTGGTGCCCGGGTATTCGAGATTCCAGGAGTATTTGATGACTGTATGAAAGTGGTAGAACATCTTGCAGAGAACTACAATGTAGCATTGCTGAACTCAAAAAACGCCTGGCGCATTCAAGGGCAAGAGTCCTACTCCTTTGAGGTGGCACAGAGCTTTGATTATGAGCTGGAGAAAAAGGTGGTGGTGGTTCCCATCGGTAATGCTGGCAATATTACTGCGATTATGGGGGGATTTCTGAAACTGCTGGATCTAGGAGTGATCGAAACTCTGCCCAAGATTGTCGGGGTGCAGTCAGAACATGCCGATCCGGTATACCGTTACTACCGAGAGTCGGTTCCGAGCAAGCGGGTATTTCGCCCCGTAACCGTACGGCCCAGTGTGGCCCAGGCGGCAATGATCGGCAATCCTGTGTCCATGCCTCGGGTTGTGAGGTTGGTTGAAGCTTACGAACAGGCGGCAAGCAGCCCTGGGGTTTTTGTAGTCCAGGTAAGCGAACAGGAAATTATGGACTGCCAGCTCATTGCCAATCGAAATGGACACATTGCCTGTACTCAGGGTGGTGAATGTTTGGCAGGCTTGCTGCGGGCCAGGGAGGAAGGGGTTGTCTCAGCAGAGGAGGTTGCGGTGTTGAATGCTACCGCGCACGCACTCAAATTTGCTGGATTTCAGGAAAGCTACTTTGCCGATGATCTGGAGGCAGCGTATGAGATAGTGCCCAAGCCTGAGTTGAGAAACTTCCCCGCACTGGTAGAGGCTCCAGGAGTGAGAAGACTGCCTGCACCCGGAAAGCCCCTGCCTCCAGATGAGTTCAACACTTTTGTGGAAGAAACCGCCAGGGAAATCGCTCGGGAACTTGGATTGAAAGAGAAAAGATTGGAGTAACAGATGTACCGTTAAAGATTGTGAGCTGTTTTGGAGTAATAGAGGAATAAAAATTCCAAATCACAAATCACAAATATCAAACAAATCACAATGACCAAAATTTAAAATTCCAAACCTGTTTTGGTCATTGAGTATTGGAATTTGAGCTTTGTTTGTAATTTGGTGCTTGGAGTTTGGGATTTTATAGACTCCATCACTCCAGCAGCCTGTTGGTGATTTCAGGCTATGATTATTCAGCCTTCTCCCAGCGGTCAGGAGGATTGAGAAGGTATTGCCGCATTTGGTTGGAGTCAAGTGTGTCATAGATTACACGGTGGCGGTTGAGCTCTTCTAAGGCCCTTGTTAGAGCCTCCGGACTGTCATTCCAGAATGAACCCGCCGACTCAATGGTAACCGGCGTACCGCTTTCGGCTAGGGTACAGATGAGAATGTAGGCCGAGGTAGCTTCCACAGACAAATCTAAGGCGAAAATTTTCTGATTCATCAGCATGAGAAAAGGATCTCCTTGTTTTCTGTCCACTGTCAAAGGCTATAATAAACACTTACGAGACGCAAGGAAAGGTGGCCCACCAACTTCCCGGGAAAAAGGTGGAAAAAGCTATCGGACAGGAGCTCTACTCCTGCTGAGGCATGACAGGGGTTCTAGCTCGGATATTTCATCACGCCCTGGCGTGACTGCAACCACGGATATGACCGTCCTTCCGGGCGTCCTCGGGTGTTCCTTCGACAGGCTCAGGACAGGCTCCCCCTGCGACGTACTGTTCAAGTACGCCTCGGATCCAATCACCTGCGGTTGCCCGGTGGCACAGCCATCTCCACGGCCTCGAGACACCAATTCATGAAATATCCGGGCTAGGACGAGGCTTGTCTTGCTGATAGCCGCCTTGGATAGATCATTTGTTGTTGCTAGTATTTCGGTTATTTAGTATGTTTTTTCCATATTTAAAAGCTTCAGGACAAATCGAGCCGAGAAAAACAAAGGGTTTCTTCACGGGAATGAACCATGAGAAATGTCTATGATAATATCCTGCAGTTGATCGGCAACACCCCTTTGATTCTCGTCAACCGCCTCAATCCCAATCCCAACGTTGATATTTACGCTAAGCTGGAGTCTCAAAATCCCGGCGGTTCAGTCAAAGACCGCATTGCCCTTCAGATGATAGAGGACGCTGAACGGCGAGGCGAACTGACTTCCGAGAAGACCATAATCGAGGCCACCAGCGGCAATACCGGCATTGGTATGGCAATGGTTGCTGCAGTGAAGGGTTATCGTATCTCTCTAGCGATGCCCGAAACCGCCAGCCAGGAGCGCCAGAAGATACTGAAAGCCCTGGGGGCCGAAATCCTGCTGACTTCCGGAGCTCTGGGTACGGATGGTTCTATAGAGAAGGTCTACGAATTAGTCCGTAGGTTTCCTGATCGCTATTACATGCCTGATCAATTCAACAATGAAGACAATTGGAAAGCACATTATAATACCACCGCCCCAGAAATCTGGGAGCAAACCGAAGGTAAAGTGACTCATGTCATAATGACTTTAGGGACAACCGGCACTGCTATCGGTGTCACCAGGCGCTTGAAGGAATATGAGAAAAATGTCCGGACCATTGCCGTAGAACCCTATATGGGGCATAAAATTCAAGGTCTCAAAAATATGAAGGAGTCCTATGTGCCGGGCATATTCGACAAAGAAATCATGGATGAGATCGTCCATGTCGAGGACGCGGAGGCCTTCGAGACTGCGAGGAGATTGGCTAGAGAAGAGGGTCTTTTTGTGGGAATGAGCGCAGGGGCATCCATGGCGGCGGCGCTTCGGATAGCCAGCGATCTGACGCGAGGAACCATTGTGGCAATTCTCCCCGACGGCGGTGAACGCTATCTGAGCACTAACTTGTTTACCACCTTAATGGAACCTGATTTCCGCTTTTACAATACCTTTTCCCACCAGAAAGAAGACTTCAAACCCATCTCGGAAGGCAAGGTCTCCCTTTTTACCACCGGGCCGTCTGTGGGCGAATCCCTCGATATGACAGAGAGTCGCCGCTCTGTGGTAGCTGATCTGCTGCGGCGGTATCTGGAATACAAGGGTTTTGAGGTAAACCAGGTGGTCAATATTACCGATATGGGGGAAAAGGCCCTACTGGACCCTGCTCGAGCCAATTCTGATCTTGACGCTAATGCCAAGAGATACATGGAGATTTGTCGCCGGGATTTGAGTGTCCTGGGAGTACAGCCGGCCACTTACTATGCGCGCACCAGCGACCATGTTGACGATATCTTGGACATCAGCAAAAGCCTGATGGAAAAGGGTTTTGCCTACGAGAAATTGCGGTCTATTTATTTTGACATCTCAAAATTTTCGGACTACGGCAGACTATCTCGAGTGGATCTGCAGAAAATCAGACTCGGGAAGACGGTTGATCTTGAAGCGTATGAGAAGCTGAATCCCCGGGACTTTACCTTACTCAGACGCGCCACCCTGGCAGAGTTGAAGCGTGGGATCTATCTGAAAACCTCCTGGGGAAATGTGCTGCCATCTCTACACCTTGAGACAGTAGCTTTGGCCATGAAGCAACTGGGGGAGACCATAGACATCCATATCAGCAGCTTGGACTTTTTATTCCCCCACAATGAAAACGAGATTGCCATTGCCCAGGCCGCGACCGGCAAACAGCTCGCAAACTACTATGTCCATTGCGAACGGGTGTTGATGGACGGCAAAAAGATGTCCAGAGAGGGAGAGGGCAGGGTGACGGTGCAGCAATTGTTACATGGCGGCTACAACGGCAGACAAATTCGCTATTGGTTGCTGGCTACCCATTACCGCAAACCTTTGCATTCCGACGAGGGCCGCTTACAGGAGGCTGCTCGGGGTTTGGAGCGGCTGGATGAATTCAGTCAGCGGTTACAACATGTGGTTACAGGCGAGGCTGCCGAGGAGGTCGACCAGTTCGTCTATGAAGTTGAGCAGAATTTTGATCAGGCCATGGGGGACGATCTGAACGTCTCATCGGCACTGGCGGCAGTTTTCGGTTTTATCCGTAAACTCAATCCGTATCTATCTGATGGCCGTATAAGCGAAAGTCAAAAGAAATCAGCTATTGCGGCTATGGAACGGCTTGATTCTGTATTAAATGTCTTGCAATGCCTAGAGCCTGAGCTGGATGAAGATACCTGCCGACTCCTGGAAACCAGAGCTGAAGCCAGGCGCAACAAGAGTTGGGACGAGGCCGATCGTTTGCGTCAGGAACTTTTGGAGAGAGGGGTTAAGGTTGTCGATACCCCAGAAGGCACACGCTGGAAGCGTATTGAGTGAGCAATCCCTTCTTTCACCTTCCTTCCCGTAGTTGACGTATCTCCACATCAGATTCGTTGCCCACCACCACTATACGAATAGAGATGGAGACCTGTTTATGCTGGCCAGGATTGGCCAATTTCTGGCTCTCCACTTGGCTCTGGTCGAGGTGGCCAATCTTGTGCAATTCCCGGAGCAGATGGGGCAAACGTTGGCCCGGAACCTGGAGCTGGAATAAACGAGCTGATCTGGCATGGGGGGAGCGGCTCGACTCTCTTTCCGGCAGCGGTGGTCGAGTAAACGAGCGCAGCATTGACTGCAGTTCTTGATCTGCCCTGGAGAAGTCCTTGACCCTTAGGACCATAACCGGAACAGAGGAACCGGGATCTCCCTTCCTTATTGTAAGGGTTTCTTGGGACTCCTCGGCAGGGAGGGTGCTAGTCGCTACATTTTTCCGGGAGCTGGGGAAAAGTGATTGCCAAGGGTACTGAGACGGCATCACCTGCCAGAGGACAACAGAGATAAGTAACAGTAAAGCTGCACCCACCCCCATGGGAAGCCAGCGGGGGAGGTTGGCAGATAACCAAAGAGGCTGACGGAGACGACGATTTTTCAACCTTGCCATTACCACGGCACTGAGATGTTCTGGAGGATCGAGGCTCGGCAGTTGTTGTAAAATTTCTTGGGTTTTCTGCAAGGAACTCCACTTGCGATAACAGGGCAGACATTCTTTGAGGTGATGCTGTAGTTTTTCGCGCTCTCTCAGCGACAGGTCGCCGTCCAGATAATCGTTGAATTGTGATTGATACTTCCCGCAGTTCATTTGGTTACTCTAGCTTTTCTGAGAGGCATTCCCGCATAGCGGCTCTGGCTCGGTGCAGACGTGATTTCACTGTGCCTGGCCTTAAGGAGAGCATCTCACTCAATTCGTCATAGGAAAAACCCTGTACATCCCGCAATACCAGTATCTGTCTGGCCTGGGGTGGTATTTGGTTGAGGCATTCCTGCACTTGGGCGGCCAGGTCTTTCGCCATCGTCCATTGTTCGGGAGTAGGTGCACTATCGGCCAATCCCTCTGGACTTTCCGACCCCGTGTTTGCTCCGTAATCTGCTCTTCTCGTCTGTCTGGCAAAGAAATTTCTTCTCGACAGGTACTTGATGCGATTTCGCGCCTGATTGAGGGCGATGCGATAGAGCCAGGTTGAAAACTTGGCTTCACCCCGAAAACTCCGTATCCCCCTGAAAGCAGCAATGAAAATATCCTGGGTTAAATCTTCAGCTTCCCCTTCACTTCCCAGCATGCGATAGGTGAAATTGTAGATTTGTTTCTCATGTAGTCGCATCAGCTGGGCAAAAGATTCCCTATCTCCTCGCCGACAACGATCAACGAGTAGCTGTTCTTCCTGACGCTTAACGCCTGAACTGTGTTGAGCCAACGATTCTGTACCCATTTATCGAGATTAGACAACAATGATTTGAAAAAGTTCGACTAAACATGCTGATTCTATTGAAAAGATCGGGCAATCAGCAAAATTCGTGAAACATCCAAGCCAAAGGATCATATAATAATTGGCCGAATTATTTCAAGGAGTGACGAACAGAGGAGTTTGCCCAAAAATGCCAATTGCGACCCAGACACAGGGAAAGGCTACTCCACAACGAGCAATTGAATCCCACTAAAGCGGGATTCGAAATGTAAGGAAGATATCCCATTTTATTGTAGTTCGCTCGCTAACCCCGCAGTAAACTGAGGGGTAGCGCTCGCTGTAGCATTTTCGCAGCATTTTATGGCAATGTTCCTGTTAACAAAGCACCACATCTTCATGCATGCCCTAGCGAGGCTGAGATACCTCAATGCAGGTTGCTCAAATGCTCGTTGTTTCGCAGCCTACCCCTATGCCTTTGCTGGTGTCTCTTCTGAGTGACTGCGGAAGGTCTGTGCCACTTCCCCGGCTGTGGCTGGGGGAGCCCCTGGCCCGCCGGAGGCGGGAACAGGGAGGGGGTGCCTTCCCCCGGTCACAGCCGGGATTGAAGTGACCAGACCGTGAGCTTTGGAACGACAGAAGAGACACCTGATAAGGCGTTTTCATTTCAATATCAGGGCAAGTTGCCTTGTGACCTCAGGTGACAAACATCAGCTGTCAATTTTTGGGGAAACTCCTGGTGATAAACAGAGGGGAGCTTGCGTGGGCTATAAAGCTTTCTTGTGGTGGGGGATGGATCAAAAGTCAGCCAGAGTTTCTTTCCCCAGCGACTTGAGATAAGAGGTGTCATTCAGGTAGGATATGATCCATTGTCCGTTCCGGTAGACAAAAAGATTGGTAGAGGCGGTGTCCTGCTGAATACGCCAGAAGTGGCTGTTGTCCAGCCCTAGCAGGGCACAACAGATAACCTTGTTTGGCACCCGGTGCGCAACTAAAGCAAAATTCTCATCCTGATGTTTTACCAACAGGTCTTCCATGGCAACCATAGTGCGCGATCGCACCCCATCAAGACTCTCACCTCCGGGAAACAGGACCTTGTGAGGTTCACTGAGCCAAAGGGCATGTAGTTCGGGGTATTTCTGCTGAACCTCCTGGTTGCCTAGTCCTTCCCATTCTCCGTAACTGATGTCGATTATGGCATCGAGGGGCGTTACAGATATATCATGAAATTTAGCTATATTCTCGGCTGTCTCCATGGAGCGGGAGAGGGGGCTGCTGTAGACAGCGTGAAGGGTTTCGTCTTTGAGTGTCTCTCCAGCCAGGTGTACCTCACCTTTCCCGGTCTCATCCAAAGGGATGTCTGCCCGGCCGCGAAAAATCTCACCCACGTTCCAGGCTGTCTGGCCGTGACGCACCAGGTAGACTCTGGACATTACTCAGCCCTCCATATCTGAGAGACCCTTGATGTGCTGGTGCAGTTCTCTGGTCTTTTCCTTCCTGGCTCGGTCACGATCTTTGACGAGTCGTTCGAGATTCTCCTCCACCGTGATCAATTCGGGATCAGCAGGGTTTCTCCCCTGAAGATGGGCGTCGATAAGGATTCGATAGTCACGGATCATCTGGCCAATGAGCGCAATCGGGTACTCGCGGCCCTGGACTTTCAAGGTATGTAGGCCCAGATCAATGTAGTTCTTAAATTCCTCGCCTTGAATGGCAAAAGCTACATTGGGATTGTGGCGAATTTGTTCATTCACGGCATTGATTTCTTTGTTGCTCTTGCCTTTACGCCGCATTAGTTTCTCTCTTTGGGCTTCAGTCAGCAGGCAGAAACGGTAGCAGCTCCCACTCTTGTCAGGCCAACCCTGATATTCAACGATTTCGTGGCCGTCCTCATCCGTGTAAACCTTCTTGACATAAGAATCACTGGTTATTTCGTGGAACAGGCAGTTCCCTACACCGCCGATGCAACGGTTGCCATGGATGAGTACTTCGGTTAAGACGCCAACTTCGTCGGCCTCCTTTTTAAAGCGGCCCACCTTTTCCAGGGTGTTGATTTCCGTGGAGGCCACAACCTGAGTAGCACCAGCCTCCCGGTAGTATTCCATTTCTTCCTTGGTACGGATATTACAGCCAACACTGGCGTGGATGGTCAGCTCAGGGTGATCGCGCTTGATCAGCCGCATCAGTTCAGGGGTTTTGGCGATCACACCTTCCGCACCCCATTGAGCCCACTTGGAAGCCTTGCTGAGGACGCGGAAGAATTTTTCTTCAGAAACGGCGGTGTTGATGGCTACCCTAACCTTGCCTCCATAGTCGGCAGCAATATTAATTGCCTCTTGGATCTGGCTATCTTCCAATTCCCAGGCGCATTTCCTTCGGCTGAATCCCTTTGCTCCGACATAGACAGAATCAGCACCACTGGCAAAAACCTCTGCCACCATTTCAAGGCTGCCACCTGGAGCCAGCAACTCATTCATGTAAAAAGTCCTCCTCACTTTAAGGTTGCTAACCTGAACCGCAACATCGGTAGCCGTTTAGAAAATCGGCCCAAATCAGCACGAACAGTCCATTTTAGCAACCGCCTAGAGCTCGTGATAATTATAACAATTCTAAAAAATAGTGCAACAACTGTCAAAGCCTTTTTAACTAAAAAAGAAAAATCTTTCCATAGGACAGTGAATTGAAAGCCACTGTACTTCAAAACAGGTCAAAAAAAAAGGCGGTCCTCAGAAAGGACCGCCCCCAGATAGAAAGGAAAAAGCTTAATCCGGATGTTTCATGAATTGCTGTCGCGAGATCACGAAGATGGGCGTGCCTGCCCGCCATCGCGAGCCTGCTCGCTCAGGCGAGGCGGGCGGGCCACCTGGCAACCGTCCCGCGTTACCGCGGGATTGGTTCCGAGGCGTACCTGAACGGTACGTCGCAGGGGGAGCCTGTCCTGAGCCTGTCGAAGGAACACCCGAGGACGCCCGGAAGGACGGCCATATCCGTGGTCGCAGCAAGTAATCCATGAAATATCCGGGTTTTAAGGGTTGTTGACCACCGCTGCCAGACTAATGTTCCCTACATCAGTTCTGATCACGAGGGTTCGGTTAACGAGTTCCACCTCCCGAACCTCAATCCATTTGCCATCAAGTAAAACCGTCTTGATCACGCCGTCTCTGCTCAAACAGTTGAGCTTATGAGCAGCGAGAGTGTCTGCAATTATCTTGCTCGTATGAGTAATTTCCTTGGCGTAAGCTTGGGAAACCAGATTGCCTGGCTGAGTCCAAGTAAGAGAGAGGGTGACTACCACCACGAACGCAAGCAAGGTGATGAGCGCGCCATGCGTTTTCATAATCTTCTCCTCATCCAAACAGATTCATATTTCTACGCCACTTGATTACCAAGCAAGGGCTATGCCATGGAAAAAAAGAGTGGAAATGTTAACTCCAGGAAGGGAGTTATGTTATGGGGAGGTAAAAGTTAAATAATGCTAATATGTTATAGGTGCAGCAGCATAGATGGTGAAGTAAGAGCAGCATTCAGTAGGAGGCCACCAACGAAGCACTTTAGTGCACAATTGGATGTCAAGATGTATGGTTTTGTGTACGTCTTTTTAATTAATCGACAACCTCTGCTGTTCCACTGAGCCTCATGAAGTAGGTGAGAATTTCCGTGTCGGGAAAACGATCCTGGATCAGAGCCTTGGCAACACGGAGATCTTCTCGATGGGTGGCAAGTTCCTCTGGACTATCGATGACGTCTTCTAGACCATAGGCCCCACAGTCCTCGTGGTTGATGAGATAGAACTGGCGCACCCCGTGGAGCTCATAGGCAACGTTAAGCTGTTCCAGAAAGAACTCTCGATCCCGAGCTTCCTTGGGCTGGGCCAGACTCTTGATCGCTCCACCTACCCGAATGACATCTGCTCCATCCCCGTCCAGTTTCTGCTCAGCAAAGAAGTTTGCGAGTGATTCATGAAGGCGAAAATCCATGCAATAGACCAGACAAGCTCTGCATTCTGCCATAGCGTTTCATCCTTTCAGTGGTATGCGGGGTCAGCGGAAATATTTCCAGAACGAAGACAGTGAACAAACAGGTGCAGGACCCAAGAACTGCTTCGACGAATCTGGGAGAGTTTACCCTAAGTTGATAAACACATGCAAGAGAAAGGAACCTCGGGAGCTTTCCCACACTTTTCAGGAACATCTAGCAAATTTAAAGGTTGAATATTTTCTCAAATGGGGTTAAAGCAGGGTCTTACTTTGATTAGGATAAGGAGCGAGTAATAATGCGCATACTTTCAGGTATTCAACCGTCAGGCAGTCTGCACATAGGTAACTACTTCGGCATGATGAAGCCCATGATTGAGTACCAAGAGGTGGACGAGCTTTATTGCTTCATCGTCAATTATCACGCCATGACTTCAGTGACTGACGGGAAGCAACTCGCCAAAGGGACCGTTGATGCCGCTATGGACTTCCTTGCTCTAGGGCTGGATCCTGCTCAGGCTATTTTCTGGGTACAGTCGGACGTGCCGGAGGTGGCGGAATTGACCTGGATACTCAACAATGTCACCCCGGTGGGGCTTCTGCTCAGGAGCCACTCCTATAAAGATAAAATAGCTCAAGGGTTGTCTCCAAATCACGGACTTCTTTCTTATCCCGTATTGATGGCCGCAGATATTCTCCTCTATCAATCGGAAAAAGTTCCGGTGGGACAAGATCAACAGCAGCACCTCGAGATCGCACGTGACATCGCCATCAAATTCAACCATTTGTTCGGAGAGACTTTTGTCATCCCCGAGGCGGAGATTAATCCGAATATACCCACAGTATTGGGTTTAGACGGCAGGAAGATGAGCAAGTCTTATGACAACACCATTGAAATCTTTACGGCAGAGGATAGTCTCAGAAAAAAAATCGCTGGAATCGTCACCGATTCTACCCCCGTGGCAGATCCGAAGGACCCAGACAAATGTAATCTCTTCGCCATTATTTCCCTGTTTCTGAGTGAAGCTGAAAAGACTGACCTGGCAGAACGCTATCAGAGGGGGGGGCTGAAATACAATGAGGTCAAGAATGAACTCTTCGGCCGGATATGGGAATTTTTCGGGTCGGCGCGGGAGAAGCGGGAACAACTGGAGCAGGCCCCTGACCATGTTCGGGAAATTCTGAAAGCCGGTGCTGAGAAGGCCAGGGCAAAAGCTCTTCCAACCTTGGAACTGGCCAAAGAGCGGGTAGGATTGGGATACTGATTAGCCCGGTGTTTCACGAATCCGCCTAAGGCGGACAGCTGATATTAGTGTCAAGCCGACACTCTGGATGGACGCTCGCTGATCTGGCAAGGCATGTTTACGCTTACCAGGATTATTCCCCTTCAAGCTGACCTATCTCCTCCACTTTTCGTTGTGTGTACCAATCAAGCTGACGGCAGATTCCGCGAATTATTTTCACATCTCGAGCCCGAAGTCCAATCCGGGAGAAGAAACGTCTGATGTTTTGCATCCAGTAGTCCGGGTTGTCTGTATTGATGAAATTGATCTTTATGAATGTTTCCTTCAAGTGTTCATACATCCCGTCAAGCTCACGCCGAGTGGCCAGCCGTGGTACAAACTGATCGGTTGGCTTGTCGCCTGCTATCATAAGTTCGTAACAGAGTATCATCACTGCCTGTGCCAGATTCAATGAGGAAAAATTCGAGGTGGGGACCGTGACCACAGCGTGGCAGTAACGAAGCTGAGCGTTGGTAAGTCCCCGATCCTCAGGTCCGAATAGCAAGGCAACCCGATTGTTGGTACAGATGGGTACCAGCTTTTCCGCCATCTCCCGGGGTGTTTTAAGCTCTTGACGTTGCCCCCCAGTTCTGGCGGTGGTTCCCACAATGTAATGAAAAGGCTTCAAGGCTGCGCCCAGATCAGAATGGACCTCCATGTTTTCCACCAGGTCAGCCGCGGCATGGGTGGCCGTCTTAAGGATGCGGGTAAGGTCGCAGTCTTCCGGCGAAACCAACATCAGCCGGGAGATTCCCATATTGCAGGCCGCTCGCACCGCTGCTCCTATGTTCTCAGGAAACCGAGGCCGGTGCAGGATGATGGTAACGTGATCAAGGAAATTGGTGGAATTTAGCATGGACTACCTCGCCAGTGCGACTTGCCGAGAAGGTAGTATACTCCAGCTCACCCTGGATGAGAAGTCAGTCCTGCGCATCCCAAGGACTTTCCAAAAAATGTATGCTTGATATTTATGCATTGAAGCTGTTGCCGAATTGATGTCTCATTAGGAAATGAAAATGTCTTCCTGGTGTTTCTTCTGTCGTTCCAAGGCTCCGGCCTGGTCACTTCAAGCGCAGCTGGGTGTGGGGGAAGGCGCCCCCTCCCTGTTCCCGCCTCCGGCGGGCCAGGGGCTCCCCCACCCACAGCTGCGGAAGTGGCACAGGCCTCCCACCAGTCACTCAGAAGCAACACCAGGAAGGCCAAAGGGGGAGGCTGCGAAACAACGAGCACCTGAGCCTCCTGTCTTTACGCATCTTAACTTGGCGAGAGCCAGCATGAAGATTTGGTGCATTTTCAAAAGCGACACTGCCATAAAATGGCGCGAAAATGCGACAGCGAGCGCATTCCGTGTTCCGCTCATTAAGCGGGACGCCGGAGTTAGCGAGCAAACTACAATAAAATGGGATACCTTCCTTACATTTCGAATCCCGCTTTAGTGGGATTCAATTGCTCGTTGTGGACGAGCCTGCCCCTTTGGTCTGTGTCGCTCATAACATTTTTGAGAAAACTCCTGGAGCACCCCTTGTTGACAGAGCTCGCAGCTCTTTATTAAAATAGGATGGATCTATCAGCGCTGACTAAATAACAGCCTGCCTCCAATAGCAAGAAAGGTTGCGCTGACAATATGACTCTCCGGTTGTTAATTTTTGCCACCCTGGCCGCCATCCTCTCTTTGTGTATGAGTTTGAACACCCACAATGCGGCCGCGATGGAGGGTAAGACCATGCCGTCGGAACAAATTCGTGAGTCGGTGATTGCCGGATCCTGGTATTCGGGCAATGCTTCTCGACTGCAGCGGGAAGTCCAGGACTACTTGAGCCAGGCTTCAACGGTTGATCTCAAAGGGCAACTTATCGCCCTCATATCTCCCCATGCTGGATACCGCTACTCTGGACAGGTGGCTGCTTACGCCTACAAGCTGTTAGGAGAGAGGAAATTCTCCAGCGTTGTGGTCATTGCCCCCAGCCACCGCTCCTATTTTAAGGGTGTATCCGTGTATGATCGAGGTGGTTATCGTACGCCATTGGGTGTGGTACCCTTGGACCGAGAGTTGATTTCGGCAGTGAAACAGAGAGAAAGCCGCATAGAGTATGTCCCTGAGGCCCATAGTCAGGAACATTCGCTGGAGATCCAACTTCCCTTTTTTCAAGTGCTCATGCCTGATGCCAAGCTTGTTCCCCTGGTCATGGGAAACCAGGATTTTGCGACCTGCAAGTGGTTAGCAGAGGCGGTGGCCGACTGCGTTGAGAACAGATCGGTTCTGGTAGTTGCGAGTTCTGATCTCTCCCACTTCCACCCGTATAAACAGGCAAAACGGTTGGATCAGGTGGTGGTGGACAAGGTGAATGATTTTGATCCACAAGGGTTGAGCGATGATCTAGCCAATGGGCTGTGTGAGGCCTGTGGCGGTGGCCCCATGGTCACTGCCATGCTTATTGCCCGCCGCCTGGGGGCAAACAAAAGCCGGGTACTTCACTATGCCAACTCTGGTGATGTTACTGGAGATCACAGTGGCGTAGTGGGTTATATGGCTGCTGCTCTATGGGTCGACTCCAATAAATCCAAAGGGGAGGAATCCAAAAATAAAAGAGGTGGAGTAAATTTGGGGCTCACATCTGAGGAGAAAGCGCAGCTGCTTGAAATTGCTCGGGATGTGGTAGAATCCCACTGTCGCGGTGAGAAAACGCCTGAATTCGTGGTTGACTCTCCAACTCTGAAAGAGCCTCGAGGAGCGTTTGTGACTCTCCATAAAGAAGGCAAACTCAGGGGCTGTATCGGTCACATTCGCGCCAAAGAGCCTTTGGTCAAAACAATTATCGAAATGGCCGAGGCCGCTGCTTTCCAAGATCCCCGGTTCCCGCCGGTATCCTCAAAGGAATTAGGACTGCTTGAGTATGAGATTTCTGTTCTCACCCCACTCCAGCGGATTAAAGGAGTGGATGAAATAGAAGTTGGCAAACACGGCATTTACATGAAACGGGGCAGTTGCAGTGGATTACTCTTGCCACAGGTGGCGACAGAATGGGGTTGGGATCGCACCACCTTTTTGGAGCACACCTGCACGAAAGCCGGCCTGCCAGAGGATGCTTGGAAGGATAAGAAGACAGAGATCTACATCTTCTCTGCCGATGTATTCTCAGCCGATGATTTATGATGCTTTCGGTTACCTACAACAATCTCTCTATTTCTTGCCCTGGCAATATGGCTGAGATACTGTCCCCAGAACCTGGGATGAGAAACCATGAGTGACAGTATTAGCAGACGAGATTTTTTAAAACAGTGTGGGCGTTGTGCCCTTCTGTCTGCCGGCCTGGAAGCCGCTATCTTGATGACGGACACCTCCCAACCGCAAGCTCTGGGCTTGAAAAAGGGCTACCTCGGTCGCAAACTCTCTCCATTTTACACCCCACTGGAAGATGGTCGTATTCGTTGCGAACTCTGTCCGCACGCCTGTGAAGTAGATCAAGGGGAACGGGGATATTGCGAGGTTCGGGAAAACATCGGTGGGCGCTATTACTCGCTGGTTTACGGCAACCCATGTGCAGTGCATGTTGACCCGATTGAGAAAAAGCCATTTTTCCATGTGCTCCCGACGAGCCGCTCTTTTTCCATTGCCACTGCAGGGTGCAATTTCGACTGTAAGTTCTGTCAAAACTGGGAGATTTCCCAAGCCCGGCCGGATGATACTCACAATTACGAAATGACGCCAGAGCAGGCAGTCCAGTTAGCCGGCCGTTACCAGTGCCAATCCATCGCCTCCACCTATGTGGAACCCACTGTGTTCACAGAGTACATGATAGATATTGGAGTGCTGGCCAAGCAGCAAGGGTTGTTGAAGGTCATGCACTCCAATGGCTACATCAACCCTACCCCGCTTCAAGAACTGGGTAAATATCTGGACGCGGCCTGCATCGATTTGAAGGGCTTTAACGAATCGTACTATAGAGAAATCACTGAGGGAACCTTGGAGCCCGTGCTGGAGACACTTAAAAGGCTCAAAGGTTTGGGTATTCATACTGAGATCGTTAATTTGATGGTAACGGGTAAGAATGACGACATGGACCAAGTGGCTGCCATGTGCAGGTGGATTAAGGATGAGTTGGGGCCGGATGTGCCTTTGCACTTTAGCAGGTTTTACCCCCTATACAAGCTGAAAAGTCTGCCCCCAACCCCGGTGTCTACCCTGGAGCGAGCCCGAAAAACGGCTTTGCAGAGTGGGCTCCATTTTGTTTACATTGGCAATGTCCCCGGCCATCCCGGCGAACACACAGATTGTCCGAAATGCGGTACCAGACTTATCCAGCGCCGGGGTTACAGAGTTGAAGTCCTACATCTGAAAAAAGACCGCTGTGACAAATGTGCTCAGCCTATACCGGGTATTTGGAATCTTTCCCAGAGAACCTAGGCTCCGTTTGTTGGGCTAGGTGTTTGGGCGCTGAAGAACTCATTGGCAAGCTCGGCCGCTTTCGCCACAGAACCGGCATTGTGGACCAGCCTCCATAAAGTGTGGCCGAAGGCGTAATTTTTGGCAAAGTAAAAAGTGAACCGTTTGAGGAGGGGAAAGGTATATTCAGGTTCAAAAGAAGTTTCCAAGAGAGAGACAAAACGGTTGTAGGCATCAGGCGGTTCAGGCAGGCTCTCGTTGTGAACATGAGATGAAAGGGAGGCGGCTATTTGGCGAAAAAGCCAGGGACATCGCACAGCAGCACGACCGATCATGACCGCGTCGCACCCGGTACGTTCGAACATCCGCCTGGCTGCCTCTGGCGAGTCGACGTCGCCATTACCGATAACCGGGATATCGATAAGCTCTTTGATTCTGCCGATGTATTCCCACCTGGCCGGCCTTTTGAATCGATCCTGTTTCAACCGGGGATGCACAGAAATCGCATCCACCCCGCTGTCTTGGAGCATCATACAAAACTCTTTCAGTGTGTCCCAATCGAGGGTCCAGCCCAAACGGATTTTTGCGGTAAGCGGCAAGCTCGTCGCACTACGGCTGGTCTTAACTATCACTTCAGTGCGTTTTAGATCTTTCATCAGGGAAATACCCCCGCCCCGTTTGGTTATGAGGGCAGTGGTGCATCCCATGTTCAAGTCCAGCCCATCTCCATTGCATGATTCAATTTTTTCTATGGCGGTGGGTAGTTCGTCTGCAGAGGAAACGAGCAATTGGTAAATAATTGGCCGCTCTCTGGTAGTACTGCGCAACCAGGGCGAGGAATCGGGGGTCTCCAAGGGAAGGGCCCGGGCGCTGAGCATCTCAGAATAATAAAGACCGCAACCGCCGTATTCAGCTATTAACTGTCGTAAGGCAGTGTGGCTCAGACCGCTCATGGGAGCCAGAATCAGTGGCGGGTCTACCCTGAGGTTCTTGATGTAAAGCGGGCCAGGTTGGATCAATGATTTCCTCCCGAAGTTTTGCGGCCATAGTGTAAGCGGGAACTGCGAATTAGTAAAGGTAAACCCTAATGTTGCGTATCCACGCCGAGGAAAAACGCGCTAGGGTGCTATGGCGCGAGCCTAGCGATTTTGGCCGGTGTCGATCTGTAACGTTAGGGTAAAGTGCGAGGTGGATATGTGTTGGCTTCTCTTGATTCTGTTGTTTTGGATGTCGGTGGTAGCAATGACCTACTTGATCTTCTACTATGAATCCGCTAACGGGTCGCACCTGGAGATTCTGCGTTCGCGGGGTACGGTATCTCTGCTGCTATTCAGAGGTTTTCTCTGGAGTATATATAGTCATCTTCTGGTTCTGGCGACAACAACGACAGCATTGTACCGCAGTTTCTATCGCTTACCTCCCGGACCGTCAGAACGGACACCGGTTATCTTTGTACATGGTCTTTACCATAACCACACAGCCTGGTATCTCTACCTGCGTTGGTTTCGCAAATGGGGCTGGCATCATGTTAAGGCAGTGAATTTACATGGAAAATTTCGATCTATTCAAGATTTTGGCAGAATCCTGAACCGAGAAGTTGATGAGGTTTTAAGAGAAACAGAAAGCAATCAGGTGGACTTGGTGGGCCATAGCATGGGGGGGCTTGTGATTCGTTCCTATCTGGCGAATAATTCTGTAACCGCTAAAGTCCGGAGGGTTGTTACCTTGGGTAGTCCTCATGCCGGCTCAAAACTGGCGGTTTTGGGCTTGGGCAATGCGGTGAAAGAGATGATTCCGGGCAGTCCTTTTCTGGAGGAACTGAATCGGGAACTTCAGATGCCGGAAAGCGGCCGCTTTTATGCCATCTACACTATTGTAGACAACTTGGTCCTCCCCAATGAATCTGCCAAACTCAGCGGCGACGGAGCGGAGAATATAGAGACTCGAATAGTAAATCACGTTGGGTTGTCGTTTTGCAAACACACGGCACGCTTGGTCAAACAGTGCTTGGAAGAGCCCTGATAGAAAAAATATTCAGCCTTAGAAATCTGGTCCTCTAGGCATGGTCAGAGATGGATGGCCTTGTCGGGAAAGATTGCGAGCTGTTTTGGAGTATTGAAGGAAGAGAAATTCCAAATCACAAATCTCAAATATCAAACAAATAACAATGACCAAAATTCGAAATTCCAAACCTGTTTTGGTCATTAAGTATTGGAATTTGATATTTTTCAAAG
>Ga0255044_10000060_pt1 | contig 18822 bp, 24 predicted proteins | sample BC1_12_21_MG_FD_183651 | JGI IMG/M metagenome (GOLD analysis project Ga0255044, IMG submission 183651) | Seawater microbial communities from Strait of Georgia, British Columbia, Canada - BC1_12_21 | ecosystem: Environmental > Aquatic > Marine > Strait | place: Canada: British Columbia... | reverse complement strand
GATCGACAAAAGCAGTCGTTCTCTGAAAAAGACGAAGAGCGCGATTACAAGCAATCCCAAAAAGCATATCGATTCTGATATTAATATCAAGTCATTTGCAATTTGGCTTGATAATTTAGACAGTGCTTCTAGAGAATCTTTTACTGCATTTGCAGAAGATACTTTTTCGCCCATTCAAGTTTATATTTATGCCAAGTTCCTTGGTTACGACGGCAGTATTATTTGTGTAGATGATTGGGTGGCAGAGGTATATCCAAAGCCTGATCATTTAAAAATTTTATTGTATGAAATTGAACAGATGCAGGAAGACGTACGTAAGTTACGTTTAGATATTGAAAACTATGCCGTTAAGCGTGACGCTGGTGTAGCACGTATTGCACAGATGCAAAAAGAAATACGTGGAACAATTGCACAAGTAGATGCCTTTGTTTCTTCTAAAGACAGGAAAGGTCTTCTACTCGCGGGAGCAGACCGAGCTATACGTGAACTTAACTCTGTATTTAAAGACGATCCAATTGAAGGGCCTTTACAAGAAGCCGCAATGTCTGTCTGGGCTAGAATTCAATTTGAAGATTAATTGGTTATATGGAACCAGCTAAACAAAATCAACAAGCAAGTGTCTTTGATAAAAGAGATATTCAGTCTCTTCTTTTAGATATTGAAAAGAACCGCAAGATAACTGGAACACCTATGCAGCCAGGTATGAAAGATGCGACTGATCCTGCTATCTTTCAAGACTTATTAAATAGTTTAAAAAATAGGCCCAATGGATAAGCCGAAAATTCCACCAGAACTTCTTGCTTACTACAAAAAGAAAGTAGCTTCGACTCAAGGTATTGAAGCTGAAGAGCTTGCCAATAAAGGATTAAAAGCTTCTCGTGCTGCTAAGAAACATAAAGGTAAAAAGTAGAGTACCATTTAAGAAGTACTAGAAACATATTGTGCCTTCACATCTTCATCTTGCCTATAGACGTAATGCAAAAGCTGCTGCTGCAAATCATCGTCTCCGCAAGACAGATCAAGATGATATTTTTGAAAGAGCAAGAGAAGACTTTGGTTTCTTCTGTGAGTATGTTGCAGATAAACCTCCAGCAACACATCACAAGGAATGGCACAAACAATTAGTTACCAATCAAGATAGCTCTTGCCTAACTAAAATTGCTGGCCCAAACATCGACCTACTGGGACCACGGGGATCGGCTAAAAGCACTGTACTAGGTTTATATACTGCATGGGCAATTGGTATCCACACAACTGCTAAGAAGCCACTACAGATCCTTTACCTTAGCTATACGGTTGATATTGCACGTTCCAAATCTGCCACAATTAAAAGAATTATTGAATCAAAAAAATACCAAAATGTTTTCCCTAAAGTCAAGCTATTAAAAAATGTAACTTCTAATGAGTACTGGTCTATTGACCACAAGTTTGCAGGGATTGATACCACTGGTGAAGAGCAATTTACTTTATGTGCAGCTGGTCTTAAAGGTTCAGTGACTTCCAAACGTTCTCACTTAGTTGTTATTGATGACCCTGTGAAATCTGCAGCTGATATTGGTAACCCGGATATTCGCAAGATGATGCAAGATAACTGGAATGCAGTTATTGCACCAACGATGTTTGAAGGTGCAAGGGCAATCTGCCTTGGCACTAGATTTAGACATGACGATATCCATGCAACAACATTCTCTTCACAAAATAATTGGATGCAGATTGTGTTATCTGCAATTTTAAATAATGAAGAAACAGGAGAAGAAGAGTCTTACTGGCCAGAGATGTGGTCATTGGACTATTTAAAAGAAAAGAAACGACAGGCACCAATTGCTTTTTCTTTTCAGTACATGAATCAAATCGTGAGACAAAGCGAACTTTCATTGGCACCTGAACTGTTGGTTAAAGCAGAGATTGCAACTGAGTTTGATTGTCTTGGTATTGGTGTTGATTTGTCAGCAGGAATTAAAGAAAAGAATGACTACACAGTTATGGTTTTAGGCGGACGCATCGGAGACAAGATACATATTATTGATTACCGCAGGATTCGTGTCATGGGTAACCTAGAGAAATTAGATGCTATGAAAGAGTTGTTAAATGACTGGTCGATCATTGGCAAGCAAGCAGACGGCCTGTGGTTTCCTACCTACAACACATGTGATATTTGGTCAGAAGCTGTTCAATATCAGGCTTCACTTGAAGCAGATTTCAAGCGTGTTTGCTTGAATGAAGAGAATCTCTACAACTTAATTTGGCATCCAGTTAAAGGTTTCCGTGCAGATAAACTTGCACGTTTCCGTGGAATCATGGGCATGTTTGAGGATCGTAAAATTGTTTTTAATAGGTATCGAAACTTTACTAGTATGTTTGAAGAACTTACTAATTTTGGTACTAGTTCTCACGATGATTGTGTAGATGCATTAGTATGGTTAGTAACAGGATTAATGAAACGCGGTAAACTACAGCTGGATTATTAATGGAACATTTAGTTGCGGTTGTTATTGCTGGTATTACAGGGGTTGGCTGGGGCACAGGAAAAATCTTTACGCGTTTACGCACCCTTGAAGATCGCATTGATCACTTCCCCATGGAGTATGTCTTAAAGCAAGATTATATTAGAGAGATGGAAAAAATGAATAGGGAATTTGATAATATTAATGATAAGCTTGACAAATTAATGGAAAGAGTTTTAACGCGATGAGATACTTCATTGAGCTAGAAGAAAACCTTGATGGTGACTTGTTTTTTCAAATTCCTGAAGAAGTACTAGAAACACTTGACTGGCAAGAAGGTCAATTGTTGACTTGGGATCTTAAAGGTAATGGCATTATTGTTTCAGCTTTAGATGATACTTCAGGTTACGAACAAGTAGAATAACTTGTAGTGATTGTAGTTTTATGCGTACTTATATTCAACAACCAGGCCAAGTAGGTGTCCAAGGTGGAACTATTGGTAATGCTGGTTACCTTGCTCAGATGCCACCAGCTATTAATCCTGCCGCACATAGAGGTGCACAGAAGGGAGCAAAAATCTACAATAAAGGAGTAAGCACAGAGAATCCATATGAGAAAAAAACTTTTTTAGATAGGACCGGACCACAGTTGCCACCGATGGCAAGACTAGATGGACAGATGAATATGAATAGGGGACAAATAAATGATGCTTACTTACAAGAACAAGAACGTCAACGTTTACTCCAAGAACAAGAAGCACAATCCGAATTGAATGCCTCAATGTTTGGTGGTGGTCAATATGGACAAGCAGATCAGTACTCAGCTGCTTCTGCTGGTTTCCAAAATAAATTCGTAAGCTGATATGGCAGAAGACGATTCAAAATACTCCAAACCAGAAGTGCGTGAACGGATTAAAAACCGTGTCATGAAAGGAACTAAAGGTGGCAAAGCTGGTCAGTGGTCTGCGCGTAAGGCACAGCTCGTTGCTTCCGAGTATAAGAAAGCTGGTGGCGGGTACAAAGGTGGAGAAGGTAAGAAACAAAAATCTTTAAAGAAATGGGGTAAAGAAGATTGGCAAACTAAAGATCAATATGAAAAAGGTAAGAAAGCTGCCACTGCAGCCAAAAAAGCTAAGGACAAAAGATCATGAAACAAGCCAAAAAAGATTTACAGAAAATCTCTAAGCAATTGAAAGGGAGCGCAAAGATGCATGCCAGCCAAGCCAAAAAGATTGACAAGCTTGCTGGTAAGTACATGGATAAAAGTTAATGGCTGATAAAGCAATTCAATCTGACGGTACGACCAAACGTTACCTCCCTAAGAAAGCATGGGCTTCTCTTTCCAAAGAAGAAAGGGAAGATACTGATCGTAAGAAACGAGAGGGATCTCGTAAAGGTAAACAATTTGTCAAGAATACGGAGAAAGCAAAAAAGGCTGGTAAAGCTGCTAGAATGTATAAATCAAAATCTGGGAAATAATGTCTGAAGTAACTGGTCGTATTAAAGAGATTATTGATTCCTACATCGAGCGCGATGGTGGACAGTATGTTGATACGGGCATTGTTGCCAGTCATATTGCACAGATGAAACTTTTTGGCATTCGCCAAGGTGTTGAGTTTTTTCCTGCACAAGATAACTTCGGTAATCAACGCAAGGACTTTATTAGTAAAGTAGTTAAATACAACAAATTAGATACACGGTTAGATTCAATTTGGGATTACTTTCTTTGTGATGGAAAAGGGCTTTTTTACATTCGGCCTACTGAAACTAATTATCGTCTCTATTTTTTCCGTAGTCATGAGTATCGCAGTTATTACAACGTCGATGGTGAACTAGAAGAAGTTGTAATCATCTATAGCTATAAGGTCAAGACTGGTAAAGCAAATATGTATCAGGACATGGGTCTTGGTGGGCTTGATTCAGTACAAGGTACACAACCAGGAGATACTCCAGGGCAGAAACGTTATATCCGATTATCGATTAAAGCGTCCACAATTGAAGAGACTCATTCAGAAGGTGAGATGTCTTTTGATAATGTCAATGCAGTAATGCCAGGGAAAACAAAGAAGTTCCCTAATCAACTACGCTTTATTCCTTGCGTTGAGATCTTCAACAATCCTAAGGGATTCACCATGGATGGCAGCGGTGAATTTGATCAGATGGCAAATCATATTGTTGCTCATGATGATCTTGTTCGCAACATGAAGAAGAACTTACAGTTCTTTGGTAATCCTACGTTGCTGTCGTCCAGACCTAAGACAGATCTAATGGAGCCTGGTAATTCAGAGTCTGGTCCTCAACGCCCATCGATTGCATCGAACTCAGGGTTTTCAAGTATGGCCTCGATGAGCAGGTCTACTTTTAAGCAAGATCCAATTACTCGTGGACTAGATGGTCAGATGCGTGTACCACGGGTTATTGCTAATCTTGAGCCCAACGATCGTGTTGGTTACATTGTTCCAGATGCTATCTCTGGAGACCAGAATGCTTTTGTTCGTCAGTTCAGAGAAGAGATCCTAACTTCGTTAGGTGGTGTGGATGAGCTATCAATCTCTGCTGGTGTGACTGCAACTGAGTACAAATCACTATTCGGACGTGTTGCGGCAACTAGCAAAAAGAAAGCTAATTCTATTTACACACATGGTATCTGCCGTTGTTTAGAACTTATTATTTATCAAGAAGAACAGCTTTTCAAAGACACGCTAGCTGCAGCTGCAAAATTTGAGAAGCCTATTTCTCCATCGGAGAATGCCGGTCCAGAAGAAGAGCAACAATACCAACAAGCAATGATTCAATACGAAGCAATGCTTAAGAAGCTATTAATGGCTTGCGTGGAAGCAAAGATGATTCCCCCTGGAGTTAAAGGTTTAATTCCTGATGGTGATATTACAATGCAGTGGCGTTGGTTAGGCCCTGTCTATGAAGAATCAACGCAAGATATTTTAAACAATTCAATTGTTGTACGCAACCTACAGGAGTTAGGTGTTGATAGCATTGAAGCACTGAAATATCTTTTCCCATCAAAAACAGATGAGGAGAGAGCGGAGATGCTTTCGGGCTTCCCGTTCAGGATGGTAAACGAATTACAAGGAGCTTATTCAGCTTTTTCTCGTTTGGTAGGGGGCATGATGCAGACCCCTCACCCTCAGGCCCCAGATCTGCCCATGGCGGCAGACCCAAGGTTAGACCTAACACCTTATCTGTATCGAACCCTAGAAGCGTTACAAAAGGAGATGAGTTATGCAGGACGCTACCGTCCAATCGATCCCACAGACGAGCCCTCAGTCAGTGGCACCAAGCAATTACGTGGCGGCAGCCCCGCAAGCTCCGGTGGCACCAGTGGCTCAGGCTCCGGTGGGAACGTACTACCCCCAGGCGGTTCCCCAGGTGGCACCTCAGGGAACTACCAGTTACCAATCCGTCCAGTCTCAATCCGTCCCCCAATCCCAGGGCTCGACGGCACCCCAGGGGAATCCATGGGAATCGGCCTTCAACAAGGTAGTGAACCTGTTGGGCAGCCCGGTGCAATCCCCGTTCCAGGGAGCACCATCACAGGTCCAGGATCAGGCTCCGATTCAGTATACCCAGGCAAACTGGGGTACTCAGGCAGCTCCAGCCCAGGCTCCAACTTGGGGGCAATCGGCTCCTCAGACCTCGCAAACAAGCCAGACCTCATACAACAACTCTTCCCCAACCTACTCAGTCAGCTCGTTGGCGGACGTAGCGGAAGTCCTGGATTGGAGTCCAGAGAGTCGGATGGTAGTGGAAAACTACGGGACCGAAGCACCAGCGATTCTAAACCAGTACGCTCTAAATCTCGAAAGCGTAGTAGATAGTTCTATTACATGGGGCCAAGAAGCCCAACATCAGTTTGCTCGTGCAGCTGATTTCATGATCACTGAGCACCAGGAGAATCTCGCTTATAACGAGATGCTTACTAATCCTGATATCTTGAGTGACTATACGCTTAAGTTCTTTGGCCCTGAAGGTCCATACCCCGTGTATGAATCTGAAGCTGAGTTGGCTACTCCTGGTTATCCAACTGCTGCTGTTCCTATGCAGCAAAATAATGTTGCTGGTCTACCTGCTCCCCCACAAGCAAGTGCACCACAAGCTCCCCAAGATTTCTGGGGTTCTTTCAAACAACAGATGGATCAAGATCCTAGCCAAGCCTGGCGTGTCATCAACCAAGCCTCTCCTCAAGCGATTGCAAATAAGCTTTTCGTAATGGAGTGATCGAATGAGACAACTTGCAGGTCGTTTTTTAAACGGTATTTCAAGTAGTCCTCTTCAGTCAGCAGCAGCCGGTGGTCTTGCTACCGCCGGTTTATCTGTTGGAGGAAATCTCGCTTCTGAAGAAGGACGAGAAAAAGGTGCTACACGTATTGCTCTAGAAGCATTAGCTGCTGGTGCATTAGGAGCTGGTGTTGGCTCACAAATCCCTGAACTCTTAACAGGCCCTGGCGTGGTTAAGACCATGAAGAACATGGTTCCACCGGAAAGGATATCTAATATTCCTCTTAGCGCCAAAGAGTCACAAGAAATGCAGAGACTAAAAAAAGGACTTAACAAAGTAGATCCTTATCTTGCTGCTCCTGTTTCTGCACTTGGTTTATTAGCTGCCGGAGGATTAGGTGGACAGATTGGTGGTGGTGTTGCCAACCTTGGAAACATGGCTGGTCTCGCTATTGACCCTGAATCACCTGGATCAAGCAACACACCGGGTTCACGTATGAGTATGCAACCTCAAATGAGCTCCCCAGGGGAGGCTCAGATGCAGGATGACATCCGTACAATGCGTGAAAGACAAGATCAAGCAGCTATTGGAAACACACTTGCTACCGGTGCAATTGGCTTAGCTGCGTTAGGATCCCTTGGTTATGGAGCAAGTAAACTCCGTAAGTAATAGCAGTTACCCATGTATTAATCAGTACATGTATTACAGACTGCTAAAATTTAATGTAGATAGGACTTTTTGTCCGATCTTTCATCCGACAAAACTATTCCTGCGAACTGGAGGATAAAAGACTGTGTTCTTAGACAACGATTTTCCTAAGATTTTAGGAGCGGAACTATACCGCCCTCATCCCGCTTACATTTGCGAAATGGCCGTTGAGCCTGTGGTCGTTCACGACTTCACCTCACAGCCTGGTCAAACTGTACAGTTGGATCGCTACAAGTTCTGGGGAACGCCCGGCACCAAAGATAGCCGCGAGCGTATCTCAGACCAGACTATTGGTACTGCTAATAGCCGCAACATCACTAAAGAAAAAGTGCTTGTTGTGCTTAAGGAGTACACCGGCCCTGCGGACCCAGGTGATCCTACACAGCCTTCTACCTTTAAGATTGCTCGTGAAACTCTGATCACTGCTCAGCGTTTGCTGCTTGATACCGGCAACCTGAACATGTTCCACCAGTCCATCGGTAGCTTGACGCTGCTTGATGACTATCGTCGTTGGCGTGACCGCGTCTTCATTGACGAACTTGCCAAAGCAGAAGCACAAGGTCAATCATCTTCTACGCAAGGTGGTTACTACTTCGCTGGTGATAAAGCCAAAGATACACAAGGTCGTGTTTCTTACACAGCTGCAGAATATACTGCACAAGTACAACAGTTCTCTGTCCGTACTGACCTTCTTGAAGTCGTAAAAGATCTTCGTAAGCGCAACGTACCTACCTTCGCTGATGGTTTGTATCGTTGTATTTGCGATCCCGTGTTCATGATGCATCTGCGTCGTGACGAAGACTTCCGTGAGATTGCGCGTTATGCAGGTAATCCTGGTCAGGGCATGTATATGTCCAACCCCATGATGCCTAACAACAGTAGCTTCTACATGGGACCACAAGCTGGCCAAGGTTACTTCCTTGCTGGTGAGCCCGTCATGCCTACTGGCGTTCAGTTTGAAGGCGTTAAGTTCTTCGAGTCAACCAACTTCCCCAATAAGAGTCTTAGTGCATCATTTGATGCAGGTGCTAATTATGCTTCTGAGGAAGTTGCACAAGGCTACTTCTTTGGTCCTCAGGCAGTTGGTGTTGGTATCGGCGGTCCAAACGCACAAGTGCTCATCAACAACAACGATGACTTCAGTCGCTTCATCATCTTGATTTGGCAGCTTTACGCAGGTTTCGAGGTTCTGAACAAGGACTTCATCACCAATGCATTCAGCTTCCTGTCTGACGATGGCGTGGTGTAAGTTAAATCTATAAACCTCTATTGAGAATGTAAATGGCATACTTATCTGCTAAGAAAATTTATCCAGCCGATATGGCTGAGCCTCTTAACGGTTGGTATCAAAATATCGATACCAACGAAAGTGGAACCAACGATAGTTCTAAAGGCGGCCCTACTTCTGTACTGGCTAATCCCGGCTGGCGTTTCTTCCAGCTCCGTGGTTATGTTCCTGTAACCAATGCTTCTGGTGACGGTTATGTCACTACTGCCGAAGTCATCATCCCTTCTCCTTATAAGAATGATGATACTCGTGTAAACATCACTGGCATGGTTGTCGGCGCTACTGCAGACCGTCCTGCTTATGTTTATCGTTCTTCTGTTTCAGTCGCCAGTGGCTGGGGCGATGGACGTGTAGCTGTTGATGGCATCACCACCTCCGGTGCTACTCAGGTGATCGGCTTTGGTCCTGGTACCGCTAGTGCTCCTACCACCTTCTCTGGTGTTGTACAAGGCGCTAACGTTACTGCCGTATCAAACAACATCCCTGCAGGCACAGGCGGACTGGGTACTAACCCCTTCCAGACTGCTACAACCTTGACAGCTCCAATGCTCTATAAAGAGTACACAGCTGATCAAACGTTCCGCGTCTATTCAAAGGCAGCTACTAACTCCACCGCTACTAACGGTGGTTGGGCTATCTCTGATGCTGACAAAGCAGCTGGTCGTTTCGGCTACATCCTGGTTGAAGTTTGCTTCGTCCAGCCTGATGTATCTGTTGAGTACGACGATCTTGAGCAGTACCTCCCTTACAGAATTGCTTCCTAGTAATTTTGCAAAAGTTTAATAAATAAAGCTAAGATAGGACCAGTAAATAAATGCTGGTCCTATGCTTTATAAACACAACAGAACAGGAGCACGACTTAAAGTTGTAACTGAATGGGACGAAGGAGATTGGTTCATGGTCGAAGACCAAGACGGTAAGGTCTTCACTGTATATAAAACAGAACTTGTCCCAGATGAGCAAGCGACGAAACAAGTCAAAACTCTTCAAGTTAAAGATGCAGCAAAAGGTGATGAACCACGCAAGTTCCCAACTGAAACTCGTTTAAATATCAACGGCGCAACTGCTCAAATGATCGCTGATCATATTAAAGGAGTTGGTATAAAAACAGCCAGAGATATTAAAGATTTGCAATCTTCTTTGTCGGGTGAAAGGTTTAATAATCTTGAACAGTTGCGACAGATTTCACGAGTTGATTGGGATTCAGTGTTTGCTGCAGACCTTGTTCGTGTTTAATCAAAGCCCTTCGGGGCTTTTTTAATTTATAATGAAAGGATACGGTTGTGGAAAGTGTCACAGTTATCCAACTTTAATAAGAGTCGTATTAGATACCATCTGGGTTACTACATTGTTAGTGTTCCAGCAGGTGACTATGCGAGCTTAGAAGAAGCAATGAATTCTGTACCGGATTCAGTGTTTGCAGATAAACTTGTTTATCAGATTGGACGTTGTGATGCAGCTGAACGTAAGACGCAATTAGCTTCTTTTGAAACAGATTTCCAACCACCGAGTACAAGAGTTGAAGGCATTGTTGGAGACGTTGATCGTACGATCCGTTCTAGTAATGTCAAGGAAGCTTTAAAAGTATGGGACGAAGTGTATCTGTATGAGACTAATCGTCTTGCACAGATTCTTTACGTACCTAACTATAAAGATCCTTTCCAGGCACGTTATCGATATGAACGTTCTGGAGCAGAGTTTATTATGGCTCTACCAGGCCCAGCTGATACAGCAGTTGGTGCAAACCTTTACCTCCACGTTAATTACAGATAGCCATGGCTAGTATCTTTGAAGATCTCCTGAAGAAACAGTTAGCTGCTAAAAGTGGTGTTGGAGGACGCCTTGGTCCTAGTGGAGGTGGACTACTTACAGGCACACCTAATTACAATGCACCTCGCAACCCTGCGCCCAGGCCGTTTAATACACCGTATTCCCCGTTAAAAAAAACGCTAGCAAACACAGCAGTTAAACAAACAGGCAAAGGAGCTCTTAGAACAGGCGCACGTTTTATTCCAGGTATCAACACAGCTGTGAACGTTGGCCTTACTGGACTTGATGCGTATAATGCACAACAAGAAGGACGCAGTCCTTTACGTTCACTTATAAAAGGAGGTGTTGAAATTGGTGGAGGTGTTCTTGGTTCTGCAGGAGCAGGTTTACTCGGATTACCTTCAGGCCCTGGCGCAGTTGTAACCAGCATAGCTGGTTATGGAGCTGGAGCTGCAGGTGCGGGAGCCTTATTTGATTCTTTAGTACCAGAAAGTTCATTTGGTGCTAAGCCATACACAACTGAAGGTGGCTATGTAGACATAACACCCGATGGTATTAGTGGAGTAAAAGCAGGTCCACGTGTAGGGGAAGGAGTTGTAGACACAGGTAAAGGATCCTGGATGCCTAATCCCAATGGAACAGGTGTCATATGGGACGCTAATGCAAATAGAGAAGCGTTAAAGAAAAAGTTTTTAACTCCTTCTAGCAATACAGTAACTACTGAAGAGACTATTCTCGTTCCTGACCCTAATAACTTACCGTCTTCTCCTGAAGCTGTAGTAGCAAATCCACTGCAGCAAAAGCTAGCTGCATATGAACAAGGCAGAGCCAAGGCAACGACACAAGAAGAGATGAATGCCGTTAGAGACATGGGAATGGCAATCCATCAAGCTGCTAATCCACAGATGTATGAAGAGTCTTATAACCCTCTGATGGCAGCTACGTTCCCTGAGCGTTATACTAAAACACCTGAAGATTTTATTGTTCAAGGAGGCATTCAAGCGCCAAGATCAATGACAGAAAAGGATGCAGCAGAAGCCACTGCGTTTGGTAATAAGGTACAAAATATCCAGGGATTAGATGTTAACCCTATGTATAATCCTTTTGAAGCAGTTGAAGATCAGTCAAGGCTAGATAAAGCATTGGCTGCCGTAGCTGCCTCTAAACGTTTTAAACCCTGATTGTTTTGAATTTTTTTTGTGGTCTTCTATCCCTTATTACCTGCGCCATGCCTAATACTCTAAATAACAAAGCAGTAGCAAACTTACTTAGGCAAGCAGGTTTTGATGAAACGACTATCCCAAGAATGGTTAGTATTGCAAATGCAGAATCTAGCTTGAACCCAAGGGCACATAATCCCAATGCAGCAACTGGAGATAACAGCTATGGATTGTTTCAAATTAATATGCTTGGTGGAATGGGAAATGAACGTAGAAAAAACTTAGGTTTAGAAAGTAATGAAGATTTATTCGATCCTCTAACTAACGCTAGAGCTGCTAAAGCCATTTATGATCAGCAAGGCTTAGGTGCTTGGTCAGTACATCGTTCAGGTGCAGCAGATAAATTTACACCAACAGCAGAAGAAATCGGACCATCAATTATTAATCCGGATGGTTTTCTTGAAGGATACAAAGGCAATATAACAACACAAGTCCCTGATGGTTACTCGGGTGCTGTTACTGTCAATAACTACTACGGTGACGGTACTGAAACACAACAAAAAAAGAACAAAGGTTTAACACAGTCACTGTTTTCTTCTTTGCTAAATCAACAAAATAATAAACAAAGTGGTGATCCTTTAGAACTTATGTTAAATCAAATGTTAAAAGGCGGTCCAGGTAGTGGAAAGATTAATCCTATTTCGTTATTTAACCCTTAAAATAAAAAGATGAGTAACTATCGCCCCGTACAAATTGGTGTAACCGGCCCTAAGGGAAGTATGGGTGCAGGTACGGGATATCATATTGATAGTAAGTATTCAGCTTCTCTTCCATGGGAAGACGTTGTAGGTAGATTTGATTCAAAGGCTAACCTTTACGGACAACAAGGACGTAACATTGTATTCTCTAATCAAGGGATGGATTATGCCGTATATAATCCTAAGGCTGAGCTGGCAGCAAAAGTAGCTTTATTACAAAAGGCAGCTGGAGCACATGCACCAAGAAAAGGCTTCCGCTCCTTTGACTATTTTGCGCCAAAAGGAACAGATGTTTGGGATAAGAGTGCAGAAGGTGCACCTATTTATTTAGCAGTACAAGACGGACGTACGCCTACAATTTCACAATCACCTGATTATGGTGTCTATGGTGCAGTGACAGACCAAGAAGGAAACGTTCTAGGGAAGTCAGGGCATGGAGATACAAAGTATGCAGGTCAAACTTATCCAGGCGTTACACTCGATGAAGAGCAATGGACGAATGCTGACCCGAATAGAACAGGCCCTTTAACAATTAATAACTACTATTCCGGTGAAAAGAAAGAGAAAAAACAAGCACCTAATTTAACCAATCAATTACTTTCATCTTTAATGCAGCGACAACAAAAGAAAGATCCGCTTACTGCTATGATGGATAGTATGCTTGCATCTGGATCAGGTAAGTTAGATCCCTCTGCTCTTTATAATTTTCTCTGATGACTGCTACTAATACCAACAAGCAACCAGTATTTGTTGATCGTCCGCTCATTGCAAGAGCTAAAATCACTAATCAAATCGTTGGCACACCTAATGATTTAAATGTACAGGGTGGACAGAACCCTGCTTTAGTCGTTGATATGGATGCAAACCTCAGTTCTGATAACAATAGTGGAGGTATCATCGATGCTATTCGGATTGTAAGAGATAATTACTCAAATGTTTCTCAACAAGACTATGTAATTAATGCATCTACTTCAGGAGATAATATTAGTCTTGTTAGTGGACAGGTGGTCTATGTAGAAGATTCGACAGTATTAACACGAGTACCGGAAAGTGGTGTTGGTTACTACACCTTTACTGGTTCTGTTATTTATGAAGGACCAAATACAGCTATTACTTTTAGTGGCTTATCTACTGCTACTACATCAGGTTTTAGTTACAACTCCTTAGCGCAAACAACCCTTCCAATGGTAACGTTCGTTTGTTATCATACACGTGGCACTTCAGTACCTATTCCAGCTGATGGAGACTACACCGTACTCTTCAGTAAGACTGTGCCTTTGAATTCAGGTAGTGTTGATTGCAGTGATGTGATGCCTGAACTGTTAGCTCCTATTCCAGCTGCAGGTAATACAGCTGGTTTAGGCCCCGCTACGCCATTGAAAGAACGTGGAATCAATCTTCAACGTGGTGATCGTCTTTACGTAGGTGTTCTCCAGCAGGGTGTCTACAACAACACATCTGGTTATATTCCAGGTGCCCACGTAATTGCTCAAGGCGGTTACTATTGAGATGACACGGAAAAGACCTGGAGGAAACTTTGGAAACTTTGGGTCTTCTTCGTTTAGTAAAAATGAAACCCCAAAGCTAAAGAAGTACAAAGTAAAGCCTGTACAGGGAGCTTTTGGTGGCAGTGTTCCAGACTCTCTTTATACGAGTAATAAAGAATCAGCTTGGGCACGATGGAGAAGAGGATGGGAACTAGCCACTGCTAATGGTGTCCTTCGTCCTTTCTTTTATGACTTTAAATATGAATTACCTTTAGGTGGTATTCCTGTAATTGGTAATCGCGCACCGTTTATTAGTGGTGCTCTTCAAGGTTTTCTTACCGAGAACAAAGAATATGGCATGCATTGGGCAGGAAGAATTAATGCAGGTAACTTACGCTTTGATAATTTAGAAGATCAATACGACGTAAAACTAGCAGTTTCAGGCGAAATACCTTTTAATGAACCCTTTATGGCAAGTGGCCAAGATAACGAAAACTTTTGGTACATACAGTTGAGTGGTACATTCAATACGGCTAATCCTATACCACCGCCTTTATTTGTTAGGTTGCCCTTTGGCGCAACAATTAAACCTATTAATGGAGATATCTTAGAAGATACTATTGTCACGGTTTCTGGTGTACCAATTGATTCTGAAACACGTGATCCATTAACTGCAAAACGTTATGGTTTTGTGCAAGCAATCATGACAGACATCGATCAAGATACAGGTGTCATGAAAGTACGAAAACAAGGTTCAACGCAGTCAACAGAAGACGGTGTCCTTCAAACACCCTCACGTATACCTTTTGAACCAGGGAGATTTTTACAGACAGGTACTCGTTATTGCTGTAGCTGCCAAGACTTTACTCGTCGTAATTACGCTTACCTTTCTTCTTTAGGTTTACGTACAGGAGCTAAGTTTCCAAAATCAAAAGTAGCAACAGTAAAACCTGGACGTTACGAAGAAATGAAATATCGTGGCAATATTTTAAATACTGCGCAAAGTGAAATTATGAGTGGTGTTGTACAGAATCGTTTGATGACGATTGTATATCCCAGTGGTGAACCCTACTCTTATCCTGTTCCAGGTGCTACGTTACAAGAATCAGGTAAAGATATCAGACAACCAGATGCTTTGTATAGGGATTTTCCTGCCGTCTTTGATGACTTTGGAGGTATTTATACAAGAGGTTTTGGAGACAAGCCAAATCCCAGTGGAGTTGCAGAAGGGATGCCAAAGTATGGCGACTATAAACAAAGTGGTTTAGAGATTACTGAAGTGTCTGATTACTGGACATACACCTTAGATCAGTATCGTTATTGTAAGCACATCTATGCGATGCGTTATGCGGACGGTGTGTTTCCAAATGAACCGTCTGACTTCCCAGTTGATGTAGGGTCAATGGCTGAATGGGAAAGCAAGCTAGTTGAAAAGACTAGAAATTCACAAACCAAAGCATTTGAGAAGTTAGCTTACTACGGTTTAGGTTACATGGATACACCGCCATTTAACTTACAAGCTCCTATGATGAGCCCAATGCTTCAGCGTATTGTTAACGTCCCGTCTGAGTTCATTGTGTTACAGAACTTTTTCATGGTGGATAAAGACGGTAACACTTATAATATGGCATCTGGCCAAAAGCCAGTTAGCGCAGGACAACCCAGTGGATTCCAAATCAGTAATTGGGATTTCCCGTCAGGTACTAATTACTAGGTAACAAAATGATTCATCGTCACCTACCTTCAGACCAACGAATTGTAGATTTAGTTTTCTCAATTTCGGCAATACCAAAGACAAAGAAAACAGCTTGGTTGCTTTCAATGATTGCAACCTATGGCAAAACTCCTAAACAATTAAAAGGCTTTACTTGGAATAAAGACAATACAATTAATATACCTTCAAAGAAAAGACCTGTACGCCCACTGCATCCTCAGTGGGTCTTTTTATTTCAACTCAAAGAAAAACAACCCTCTAATTTAGAAGGTTGTTGGGTTGATCTTATGAAAGATCTAAAAAACATAATAGATAAAGATGAGTTATCTTTTTCTATTGAGCATCTACTTCTGTCTTATAAAGTCAGGAAGATTTGCTATACGCCGCTTAAACAGCAGCTGTCGCATTTGACTCCATCTTATTGAGAGCTGCTCGTACAGCAGGAAGGTTCCAATAGTAGGTGTCTCTGCAGCGTGTAGAAGGCCCTGCACCATAGTGCTTACCTAGCCTAAACATGCTCTTGTTACACATGCCATTAAGCTCTTTGCGAGGGATGTCCAATTCCTTAGCTGCTTTGTGTGCTGGAACCCAGTTGGTAATAGCCATGTAGCTGAAGTTGCTTACCCATTAAAAATAAAGGGTTTTTCCTTAATGTCAACTTCTTTACAGAATTTTCTCTTATTGTTAGGTTTCTTAAGGATAGGCAGTTTTAAACTAAGATAACGGCTAGATTGCTATGTTCAAAACGGAGAACGAACCCCTCGCACTCCTACTTGAATTACGGCCTAAACACGCAAAGAAACGCTTCCGAGACGAGATATATAAAGCATGGAACCACGAATGTGCTTATTGTGGTAAGCCTGCTACGAGTCTTGATCATATTGTCCCACGGTTTAAATCTGGCTCTAGTAATTGTTACAACTTAGTTCCAGCATGCCGAACATGCAATTCAGACAAAGCATCAAGCCCCATGGAGGAATGGTATCCAAAGCAGTCTTTCTTTGAAGAAGCTAGATTAGCAGCGATTAAAAATTGGATGGAAGATAAGAGCATTTACATATTAGATAATGAATTAGAATCATTAGACATGATGTTTAAACCGGCGTAAGCAATGAGCATACAAGGCGGTATCAGAGTAGTATATGCAAATAACCTTGGGCGTCCGGCTGATAACAGCGGCTTACAGAGTTACGAAAGGCTTTATTGGCAACTATATAATCAAAAACAAGGTACTTCTAAACAAAAAGAAGATTACGCTTGGAGTTTTATAGCTAATGATATTAAAAATAGTCCTGAAGGTAGAAATACACAACAAGTAGCTAAAAATGCATATGAACTTTTTCTAGGGAGACCTTGGGAACCAACGGATGGTTACGGGGCTCTTAGTCAAACACCTAAAAATATAAGAGATTCAGCTGAAGCGATTAATTTCAGAAACGCTTTAACCAGTGGTTATTATGGTACGTATAGTGATATAACAAATTATGCAAATAACAATTCTTTTAAATATGATCAAAGCAGATTTTATAATTTTCGAGGCGGTAATGCTTACTTAGGTGCATTAACACATTGGCGAGACTATGGCAGATATGAAAATCGAATGATAAAAGGGCAACAAACAATAGTTTTAAATCCTTCTACTAAAAATCTTGAGTTTGCACAATCAGCTCAAAAATTTCTTGGTGCTCCTGTAAAACAAAAATATCAAAACTTAATGAATAATTTTTCTAATTCAAACGGAGGAAATTATAACAATTTAATGGCAGCCGCAAATTATTTAGGTGGCAGCGTTGTTACACAAGACTTTCTCAATAAGAATAAAAATATGTTTGATACGTACTATCGAGATAAAAAAATTGGTCTTCCTTATAATCCAAAAAATGGTATTCAACCTCTCACCGGAGGTTTTGATTCTAAATATTTTTTAGACAATAATACAAATATAAAAAATCAATGGAATAACGCACAACAAGCAGTTTCAATTAACGGACAAAAATTTCAAGACCTTGACATTACTTCCCGGTATGGAAATAATATCAACACCTTTGCAGCGGCTAAGTTCTCTGAGGCCGCAAAAAGTAACCCATTTACCAGAGGGAATGCTGCTGCAGACATACCTGACTATAGCGAAGCTTACGATGATTTAACTGATGCTGAAAAAGCTATTTATCGTGATGAGTTGTTAGGACTTACTTCAGTAGGAGAAAGTGGACAACGTTCAATTGATTATACAGATGATAAAACTTCTCAGTTTGAATCAAAAGTCCTTTTAAACTTTACAGGACAAGAGTTATTAGAGCAGGATAAATTCGGTACATTAACTCAGGACTCTTTAAAATTTGCAGCTGCTGAGTTAAAAAAACAACAACAAAAAAATTCTGAATTAGAGCTGTATAAAAATCTTCCTGGCTTCAATGAAATTTATTCAACTAATGAATCTTTATCTCAATCGATCCTAGGAGACAGTGGTATTGGTGGTTACCTTGCCATGTTAGGAAAAGACACAGAAGGCATGGCTAACTCACTTGAAGAGCAGCTATCTAATGTAACAGGGATCCCTTCTAGTAATAGTGCGGTCTATAACTGGCAAGAATGGTTTGATAATGAGATGATAAAAAGATATGAAGATATGACTGAGATTACTATTGAATTTGAAGATACAATCTCAGATTTAGATTTAGATTCTAAAACAGGAAAAATACAGTATGAAATTGAGCTGACCAGAATGGGTATTGATCCTTTTGATGCCGATGGAAATTTAATAAGCCAACCAAATGCTTTGGCTCAACTAGAAGCAAATGAATTTAAGCGTACCTATGAAATTCAAGAAGACTTTAAAAGCAATTTTATTGAAAATTATTTAAAACCTAGGTTTGATCAATCTAAGTCCATGGATGAATTTATTAGTTACATGGACGTACAAGAAGATGAACAAAATATTTTTCAAACACAAAGCGCACTAGATAGTTTAAAAACCCTTGCTTCAAAACAGTCCTTGCTATTACTACAAGATGTTCAAAAACTCCCTGGCAATTTTGATTATGAATTTTATTTCAATCCAACGAAAGAAAAATATGGAGATAACCAATTAAAAACAGATAAATATGCGCAACAAAAACAACAAGTAGTACAAGACTGGACAGCTGCAAAATCTAATGGTAACTCTATTCCTAGAGGACAGGTTGCTGATGCGAACGGTAACAATTACACATGGAACCAGTGGGCTTATTTTTATGGGGAAGATCTTAAAAAAGAAG
>Ga0255044_10000059_pt1 | contig 18906 bp, 14 predicted proteins | sample BC1_12_21_MG_FD_183651 | JGI IMG/M metagenome (GOLD analysis project Ga0255044, IMG submission 183651) | Seawater microbial communities from Strait of Georgia, British Columbia, Canada - BC1_12_21 | ecosystem: Environmental > Aquatic > Marine > Strait | place: Canada: British Columbia... | reverse complement strand
GGTTTAAACACGAGGAGGCTTTTTATGAATTGGACAGGTCTGGCATATGCCATGGGTATCGGAGGGACCGGGGGCGGTGGTGCCCAGGGGGGCGGCTTCGCCGCTTTAGTGCCTCTGCTGCTAATGTTTGCCATTTTTTATTTTTTGCTGATTCGACCCCAACAGAAAAAGCAGAAGAAGCAGCGAGAAGTACTAGCCGCCCTCAAGAGGGGTGACATGGTGGTAACTGTTGGCGGAATGCATGGCAAAATCACCGGTCTCACCGAAAAGGTCGTAACTTTGGAAATCGCCGAAAAGGTGCGGGTGAAAGTGGGGCGAGGCTACATTGCCGGTACGGCGTCCCAAGAGCCGGAGCCAAGCAAAAAGTAGGAGAGCTCAGGAGGTTTGCCGCCAAAGGCATAGCGCTTGGCGCAGCAGGCAGCAAGCAGAAATAAACTAACCACTTTGGGCTTTGCTGGTATTCGACCATTTTACCCGGACTAAAAACTTACTGTGAGAGGAGAAAGTTAGCGTGAAGGATCTGAGATGGCGTGCTGCTCTCGTGCTGGCGGTTTTTGTGGTAGCGTTAGTCTATCTGCTACCTACCCTGGGCAAAGAGCTGCCTGAATGGTGGGTTAAATTCTTTCCCGATAAGAAGATTAACCTTGGTTTGGACCTCCAGGGTGGAATGCATCTGGCTCTGGAGGTGGAAAATGATAAGGCGGTGGAAAATACGGTGGAGCGTCTTGCTCAGGAGATTAAAGGTGAACTTGGCACCGCACACATCCGGTTCCGCCTGGTTGAACGACAAGGTGGGGATGGGGTAAGGTTGCTCCTGCCGAAGGAACAAGACTGGCAGCAGGTCGCTGACCTCATGAAGGATAAGTTTCCTCTTTTAGAGGTGACAGACCGTACATTGGCCCAAGACCAACTCCAGGTTCTCTTCAGGATTGAGGAAAGCCAGGTGCGCCATATAAAAAAGCTGGCAGTAGACCAGGGGTTGGAGACCATCCGCAACCGTATTGACCAATTTGGAGTTAGTGAGCCGGACATCCGAACTCAGGGGGAAAACCGTATTTTGATCCAGTTGCCCGGCATCAAAGATCCACAGCGGGCAATTGACCTCATCGGCCAGACGGCCCTGCTGGAATTCAAGCTGGTGGATGAGCAACGGAGTGTTGAAGAGGCCCTGAAGGGTAGAGTACCCGCCGGCGACAAAATCTACTACAGCCGTAAAGTCGACCCGGTCACCGGTCAAGTGAGGCGCAATGCCTACCTGCTCAAGGACCGCACTTTACTCACCGGCGAATATCTAACCAATGCCGAGGTACGCCTTGATACCCAATACAATCGTCCCTACGTTTCCTTGAGCTTCGACAAGCGCGGCGGCAATCTCTTTGAGAAAATCACCGGGGCAAACGTCAAGAAGCGGCTGGCCATTGTGCTTGACGGCAATGTTTATTCTGCCCCTGTTATCCAGGATCGCATAAGCGGGGGCAACGCCATAATCGAGGGCCAGTTCACCATGGATGAGGCCAAAGACCTAGCCGTGGTGCTCCGTGCTGGATCCTTGCCCGCTCCAGTACAAATACTCGAAGAGCGTACCGTGGGTCCATCTCTAGGAAGAGACTCCATCCGTAAGGGGCTTCTCTCCATGGCAGTGGGTGGTGTGCTGGTGGTGGTATTCATGGTTATCTACTACGGCGGCTCCGGAATCATCGCCGATCTGGCCCTGATCCTCAATATTATCTTGATTATGGCGGCGTTAGCTGGTTTTGGTGCCACCCTCACCCTGCCGGGTATTGCCGGTATCATTCTCACTATCGGTATGGCGGTTGATGCCAATGTTTTGATTTTTGAGAGGGTGCGGGAAGAATTGCGGTTGGGTAAGACACCGCGGGCAGCCCTGGACAGCGGCTACAGCAGAGCCACCTGGACGATTGTGGACGCAAACGTCACCACCCTGATTGCCGCTTTGGTATTATTACAATTCGGCACCGGTCCCGTGAAAGGCTTTGCGGTTACGCTGAGCCTGGGCATTGCCGCCAGCATGTTCACCGCCATTTTTGGTACCAGGCTGGTGTTTGATTACTTGCTGCAAAAAAGACGAATGAAGACGTTAAACATATAAACAATTACGGAATTAGAGAATTACGGAATTAGAGAATTAGCGGTAACTGTGACAATAATTAATTTAGTTGCTGGATAAGAAACTCCTCAATTCCTTAATACCTAAATTCCTGAATCCCTCAATCCTTGATTGCAAAATCTCTAGAGAGGAATTATGGAGTTTATCAAACCGGACATCAACATTGATTTTGTTGGTCGGCGTAAGTTTGCTTTCACTTTGTCACTGATATTGATCCTCATCGGGCTTGCTGCCCTTATCTGGCGCGGCACGAGTCTTTTCGGTATTGATTTTGCCGGCGGCACCGTTGTTCAATTGAGGTTCAGCAGCCCCACCAATGCCGACAAGATTAGGGAGGGGTTGAAGCCCATAGGGTTGGACCGTAGCGCCATTCAGCACTTTGGCGGTGAGGGAGAAAATGTATTTCTCATTCGCACCGATGTATCCAGAGCAAAGCTGGCCAACCTCAGCAAGGAGGTGAAGGACAATCTGGAGCGGATCCATGGTGAAAATACAGTGACAGTTGAAAGGCTAGAGATGGTGGGACCAAAGGTGGGCAAGGACTTGCGCCAGAAGGCGCTTCTGGCCATCTACTATGCCCTGCTTCTGATCGCCATCTACATCTCGTGGAGATTTGAGCAAAAGTTGATGCCGGCGGTCATTATGGCCGGGGCGTTATTCCTGGGAGTATTGGGCCTGCGCGAGATAGGCATGAGCATCCCCATGCTCATCGTGGCGGCCCTAGTGATCACCCTGGTCTGTTGTTGGTTTCTGAAACTCAAATACGCCCTCGGGGCAGTGAGCGCCCTCATCCACGATGTGATGATTACCGTGGGCGCCTTTGCCATTACCAACAAGGAATTTGATCTTACCGTAGTAGCTGCCCTGCTTACCATTATCGGCTACTCTCTCAACGATACCATTATAGTTTTCGATCGGATCAGGGAGAATCTGCGTAAGGGCAAACGGCGTGAATTTGCCGAAGTAGTCAACGACAGCATAAATCAGACTCTCAGTCGTACCATTCTTACCTCAGGAACGACTCTAGCTGTGGTAACCGCCCTTTTCATCCTGGGTGGCGGGGTGATTCATGATTTTGCCTTTGCCCTTATTGTGGGAGTGGTGGTGGGTACCTACTCATCCATCTTTGTTGCCAGTCCAATACTGATTGCCTGGGAAGCCAAGTTTGCCAACACTCGAGTGCGAGCCACGGCGAAGAGTTAGCCCGGATATTTCATGAATCACTTGCTGCGACCACGGATATGGCCGTCCTTCCTTGCGTCCTCGGGTGTCGGCCCCTGCGACGTACCGTTCAGGTACGCCTCGGAACCAACACCCTGCGGTTGCCAGGTGGCACGCCCATCTTCGTGGTCTCGCTACAGCAATTCATGAAATATCCGGGCTAGGAAACGCCGAGCGCAAAGCGCATGGCGCATAGAGTTCAGCCTTATCTACGTTCTACAAAGGCAGTATTGACCACAGAGAACACAAAGGTCATAAAGGGCACTCTGAGAGAGGAGTGCTGGAGTAATGGTGACTGTGGGAGCGGCTTTTAGCCGCGATTTCGATTAGTTGGTACATGGAGGTTGGTGTTTAACCACAAAGGGCACAAAGAGCACAAAGAGGACAAAGATCAAATAGAATTAGAGTATTTTCTTTGTGTACTAGGTATCGTCAAAAGCCGCAGAATCATTCATGAACAAAGACAAGATGAAACGTAACCCACGTGTGACCCTCGTTCAGTAAGATAACTAAAGACTAATTATATCAAGATAATACAATAGATGCGCTTGCTCCGGTCCTGAGCAGGTATGTTTTTTGCTAGGTCATCATGGTTGACACATAGAAAAAATGTGTGTATTGGTCACAGGTTAGAAGACCGGACATAATAAAGGTAGCTGTCAAAAAATCCGACGCCCCCTAAACAGAGGAGAGGTCAACCGTGAAACGAACAATCCTTATCTGCTTGATGGTGGGCACGTTGCTCTTGGCTTTCACGCAAACTTCCCACGTGAGGGCTCAAGAGGCAACCCCTTACGGCCAGGCTGACCAAGAAACCTATATTCATGTGGTTGTGAAGGGGGACACGCTTTGGGATATTTGCCAAGACCTTTATACCAATCCCTGGGTCTGGCCCAAAGTCTGGCAGATGAACCCCCACATCACCAATCCTCATTGGATCTACCCTGGTACTGAGCTGCGAGTCTATTATGAGGTGGCAAAATACTATGAAGAAGGCACTGCCGTTGAAGAAACAGCCGTGGTCGAAGAAGCACCCGTGGTTGAAGAGGTTACGCCACCGCCACCGCCTCCACCTCCACCGCCCAAAGTTCCCACTATAAGCTTCTCGGAGATCGATCAGGTGGGATTCATCACCCCCTTCGTGCCTGAAGGAAAGGGTTTCATTCTGGGTGGAAAGCGTCAGAGGACACTGATCGGTGCGGCCGACAAGATTTACGTACAGTTCCGCGAGGGAGCCCAACCCGAAGTGGGTGAGCGGTTTTTCGTTTTTAGAACCTCTTTATTATTCAAACACCCCATCACCAAAAAAGACGTGGGATACCTGAACACAATGCTGGGTGTTCTAGAGGTTGTCCTGGTGGCGCCGGACCATGCAAAAGCTGTGGTTATCAGTTCTTTTCAAGAAATGAGCGCCAATGATAAGTTGATGCCCTATAAGAAAAGGTCTGAAGAGATCGCCCTAAAACCAGGTGCTGAACCCATAGAGGGCAACATCATTCTAGCAGAGTGGGGGACGTTTCTCATAGCTCATCGACAGATCGTCTTCATTGATCTCGGAGCAAATGACGAGATTAAAGCAGGAAACCGCTTTGAAGTTTTTCAAGAACCAAAGGCACTGACTTCTAAGGACGAAGAAGTCGTCCTCAGCATTCAACCCATCGGTGAGTTGCTAGTGTTGGCAGTGGAGCAGGAGACAGCCGCGACTTTAGTTATCCAAGCCTTGAGCGAGTTTACCCCAGGAGAGCGCGTAAGGCTCATAACCGGAGAGTAGTCGGCCCATCGCCATAAGCATTTCCTGCGGGCCATGGAGCTGGGAATCCAGCTTGCATGGCCCCTTTTTTAATTGGAACCTCAATGAATAATGCAGGTTCATTATCCCTAAGCCAAAAGGGAAGCTCTGGAGCTTGCAGGTAATTTGGTATGGATGCAGATCTGGGCTGGCTGGCGTTGACTCTCGTGCCTGGTGTAGGTGCCAGGACATTTCACCGGTTGATTCAGCGTTTTGGTAGCCCTGATCGAGTATTCACCGCTCGCCGGAGCCATCTGGAGCAGGTTCCGGGATTGAAGAAGGGGTCCATTGATGCCATTGGATCCCGAGCGCTCATAGAGACTGCCGAAAAGGAAATGCTTCGTCTGCGTTCCCTAGGCATTCGCATGATTCAATGGGGCACAGAGGAATATCCTCCCTTTTTGTCGAACATTGCGGACCCGCCACCTCTTTTTTTTGTGAAAGGCAAGCTGTTGCAGGAAGATGAGCGGTCAGTGGCGGTGGTAGGGTCGCGGCAAGCCTCAGCTTACGGTCTGAACGTTTGCAAAAAACTCTGTCGTGAGTTGGCATGGCAAGGGTGGACCGTGGTGAGCGGAATGGCACGTGGGATCGATAGTGCTGCCCACCTGGGAGCCTTAAAAGGGGGCGGCAGAACCCTAGCCGTATTGGGGAGCGGACTGGACGTGGTTTATCCGGCGGAAAATCTAAAGTTGTCGCAGCAAATTGCTGCCTCAGGAGCAATTATCAGTGAATTCCCGCTGGGTACCCCACCAGAACCAGGGAATTTTCCAGTACGAAACCGGATCATCAGCGGCCTCTCTTTGGGTGTGGTGGTAGTGGAAGCCGCAGCAAAAAGCGGATCACTCATTACTGCCAGAATGGCATTGGAACAGGGCCGTCAAGTTTTCGCAGTACCTGGTCCCATTGACCGGCCAGGAGTTGAGGGGACTCACCGTTTGATAAAAGAGGGGGCCAAGTTGGTGGAGAGAGCAGAGGATATTATTGAAGAGCTCCTGCCCATGGTCGCTGCCAGGTCTCCGGTTGAGGCGGTGGTGAGAAAAGGTTCCCCGACGAGTTTACATCCCGAGCTGAGTGAAAGAGAAAAGCAGCTCTGGGAGTTACTGGGCATGGATCCTGTGCATATCGATGCCATTGCTCGTCAATTAGAATTTAGCGTTTCCCAAACAGCTGAACTGCTGTTGCGTTTGGAGCTCAGAGGGCTCGTCAAACAGCTCCCGGGTACTTTTTTTACCCGAGATTTTCACAGTTAGCTGGCCAGTTTCATTTTAGTTGTTATATTTAGGATCACAGTGGAAATGGAGTAGTGGTGTGTTGGAGTAATGGAGTATTGGGACATATAGAGGTAGCATTTATTGCACTACTCCAGTACTCCAACACTCCATTACTCCAGCGGACTCATAACAAGAGAAAGTATCGAGGATAATGAATGGGCAAGTCACTACTGATCGTTGAATCTCCCACCAAAGCGCGGACTCTCAGTCGCTATCTTGGCGATCGTTTCGATATTAGAGCTTCCGTGGGACACGTTAAAGATCTTCCCGCGAATGAGTTGGGAATCAATATCGAGAACAAATTCGAGCCGCACTATCAAGTAATCAAAGGCAAGGAAAAAGTCATTCGCGAACTGAGAAAAGCGGCTGCGCAAGCTGACAGCATTTACCTGGCCCCGGATCCTGATCGGGAGGGTGAGGCCATCGCCTGGCACATTGCCGAGGAACTGCGTTCTTCTAAAAAGGAGATTTACCGAGTTCTTTTCAACGAACTAACCCGCAATGCCATTGAGAACGCCTTGAAGCAACCTGGGGAACTTCACCAGCAGAAATTCGAGGCCCAACTGGCCAGGAGGCTGTTGGATCGGCTGGTGGGCTATCAGATTTCCCCCATTCTCTGGGACAAGATCAGTCGTGGTCTAAGCGCCGGTCGCGTTCAATCAGTGACCCTCAGGCTCATATGCGAACGGGAACATGAAATCCTGGCTTTCGATAGTGAGGAGTACTGGACAATCACCGCCCTGTTGGAAGGGGAGGTAAAGCCGCAATTTGAGGCGCGGTTGTGGGGAAAAGCTGGCAAGAAAGTAAAAATAGTCAACCAAGAACAGGCGTCGGCGTTGGTGACGGTCCTCGAGCAAGCCAGCTACCAGATAGAAAAAGTTGAGAAAAAGAAACGGACCCGCAGCCCTGCACCGCCGTTTATTACCAGTACCCTGCAACAAGAGGCAGCACGCAAGCTGAGGTACACCGCGCAGCGGACCATGGCCATCGCCCAGCGTTTATATGAAGGAGTTGAGCTGGGCAAAGAGGGTGCTGTGGGTCTCATAACTTATATGCGGACAGATTCTCCCAGGCTTGCCAAGGAGGCGGTGACGGCGGCTCGGACCTGGATACGGGACAATTTGGGGACAGAGTATGTCCCCAAAAAGGCCCCTGTGTACCGGAGCCGCAAAGGTACCCAGGATGCCCATGAGGCCATTCGGCCAACCTCGGTGACTCGGACCCCCGAACAGATGGCGGCTTCTCTCAAGAAAGATGAACTGGCACTTTATGAACTGATATGGAAACGGTTCGTGGCCAGTCAAATGAGCCCGGCGCAGTTGGATCAGACGATCATGCACATTGCTGCAGGTGAGCTAATGCTGCGAGCCAGCGGGACTGTGCTCCGCTTTCCCGGATTCATGCAGATTTACATTGAAGGTTCGGACAACGGTGAGGGTGGGTTAGAAGAAGAGTCGAAACTCCCAGACCTGGAGGAGGGAAAGTCTTTGAAATTGGTGAAGGTGGAACCCAAACAACACTTCACCCAGCCGCCACCGCGCTTCACGGAAGCCTCGCTGATAAGAGAACTGGAAGAGAAAGGTATTGGCCGGCCAAGCACCTATGCCAGTATTATGCAGGTTATTCAGAAAAAGGAATATACCATCAAGGAAAAGAGACGATTCAAGCCAACAGAGCTGGGGATGCTGGTGAATGACCTGCTGGTTGCCAACTTTCCAGAGGTTCTGAATGTGGCTTTTACAGCCCAGATGGAGGCAAAGCTGGATCAGGTGGAGACCGGCAATCAGGGCTGGCTCCAGGTGATTGAAGACTTCTATCAGCAGTTTCACCAGGCGGTGGAACGGGCCCAAACAGAAATGATTGATGTGAAGAGGGAGGGGCTACCAACAGAGCTCGACTGTGAAAAGTGCGGCAAAAAGATGCATATTCGTTGGGGCAAAAACGGATTGTTTCTTTCCTGCTCCGGATATCCAACGTGCAAGAACAGTAAGAACTTCGCCCGAGACAGCAAGGGCAAGATTCAGGCGGCGGCGGAAGGAGATGTTCGGGGCACATGTGAATTGTGCAGTCGGGACATGGTAGCTAAAAATGGACGGTTTGGGCCTTTCTTGGCCTGCACCGGGTACCCCGAGTGCAAGAATACACGCTCGCTGCAAAACGAAAAGGGAGAGGAGAAAGAAAAAACTGTCCAATACACGGACGAAGCTTGCGATAAGTGCGACGGGCGGTTCGTAATCCGTAAAAGTCGCCAGGGTATCTCTTTCCTGGCCTGCGAAAACTATCCGCGTTGCCGCAACACTCGACCCATCGGTACTGGGGTTGCCTGTCCGCAAACGGAGTGCGACGGGGAATTGGCGGAACGAGCGTCCAAACGTGGGAAAAGATTTTACGGCTGCACTCGTTATCCCAAGTGCCGATTTATCTCCTGGTCACGACCGGTTGACAAAGGTTGTCCCACCTGCGGCAATGCTTACCTGGTGGTCCGGAGCAGCAAGGGGGAAGAATACCTGGCTTGTCCGGAGAAAACGTGTGGATATAAAGAAAACCCCTCTACAAATGATTAACCCGGATATTTCATGAATCACTTGCTGCGACCACGGATATGGCCGTCCTTCCGTGCGTCCTCGGGTGCCGGCCCCTGCGACGTACCGTTCAGGTACGCCTCGGACCAATCCCGCGGTACCGCGGGACGGTTTCCCGGTGGCACGCCCATCTTCGCGGTCTCGCGACAGCAATTCATGAAATATCCGGGTTAGCCACAACAACTGACCACTGACGTAATCGTAACCTTGGTACGATTCATGCTTTAAAGTGATCCAGACAATATTCTTGGAGTCCACTGGATGGAGTAGACGAAGGTATGAATGTGGCGAGTACGATTCTCGGATTTTGGGTCTTTGCTGTGGGTGCGGCGGTGGGTAGTTTCCTCAATGTGTGCATCGTGAGACTGCCCAAAGGAGCCTCGCTCATCAAGCCCGGTTCTCACTGTCCCCAATGCCAAAGCGCTATTCGGTTCTATGACAATATACCCCTGCTCAGCTACTTGATTCTGCGAGGCAAGTGTCGCCGCTGCAAGACGCGTATTTCACCGCGATACTTTCTGGTGGAAGGACTGAGTGGCCTTATGGGCCTTGCCCTTTTTCGGACTTTTGGACTGAGTCCGGAACTGGGGGTTTACTTCATTTTCTTCTCAGCACTGCTAGCCGTGATTTTCATAGATCTGGATACTTTGACGATACCCGATGTAATTACCCTGCCCGGAATTGTTGCAGGCGTGGCAGCCTCTTTCTTGCTGCCTCGTTTTAATGTGTGGCAATCGCTGCTCGGCCTGCTGGTGGGAGGCGGAGTGCTTTTCTTGGTGGCGGTAGGCTATCGAATCTTTAGAAAGCGTGAGGGCATGGGCGGTGGAGATATCAAGCTGCTGGCAATGATCGGTGCCTTCCTGGGGTTGCCGGGCGTACTCTATACCTTATTTGCTAGTTCTTTGGCAGGTTCTTTAGTAGGGCTTCTGCTTATGTTCAAAGACAAGAGCGGGGGAGGCACCAGGATTCCCTTTGGACCTTTTTTGGCCCTGGGTGCCATGAGTTACGTTTTTTGGGGCCCGGCACTTATTCAATGGTATTTTTATAGCCTGAGGGGGTAAAACCTGGGCTGAGATAGCTGAAATAGAGGTGGCTCAGGTGCTCGTTGTTTAACAGCCTCGCACGTGGCTTTGGGTATTTGTGGATTTTGGCTGAAAAACGGGGTAACTTCTGGAGGCAAAGTCCATTGCCATGGGCTTGCCTCTCGTATAACGTGAGCCATTTTAGCTCGCTTTCGTTCAATTTAGGCACTTATCTTGCTTGCTAGTGTCTCTAACTGATTGCTGGATGGCGGTTACCACAACCATTGGTGCTCTCAGTTGAATGGACGTGTTTCCATGAAACCGCGCCGTTTCTTCGTTGAGGGTGAGGCCCTTGGCCCGGGAGAACGGCTAGTCACGGGTAAAAGGGCTCGTCACCTAACTCGGGTTTTGCGCTTGGGAGTCGGCGAAGCTGTTGTGCTTTTCGACGGCAGTGGCACCGAATATCCAGCAGAAATCTTGGAGGTGGGGCGACAGCTCGTTCGGTTCAAAGTGGCGGCTGGCACAAGGATAGACCGGGAGTCGTCCCTTGACCTAGTGCTGGCACTGGGACTGTCCCGACCGAGCATCATGGACCTTATTATTCAGAAAGTCACTGAGCTCGGAGTGAAGGCGATAATACCGGTAAAGACCGAAAGAGCGCAGAGGTGGTCCGCTGGTGAGAGAGGGGCTTCCCGTCTCAAAAGGTGGGAACGCATAGCTCAGGAAGCGGCGAGACAGAGCGGCCGCAACCTGGTTCCCCACATATCGCCACCGGCGGATTTTTCCCGGTTACTTGCGAACCAGAAAGAAACAGAGCTGAAGCTAATTTGCTGGGAAGAGGAGGAGAGTGGCAGCCTGAGAACGGCCCTTGCAGAGCAAGCGGGAAGCCGGCAGGCTTGTGTACTTATAGGTCCAGAAGGAGGATTTTCAGCAAACGAGGTTGAGCGGGCTACTGCTGCTGGTTTCCGGTGTGTTTCCTTGGGCCAGCGTGTACTGAGGACGGAAACTGCTGCAATTACAGTAATTAGCCTGCTACAATACGAGCTGGGTGACTTGGGTCTTTTGCCTTGACCTGTGGTCCGCTTCGGCTATACTGCCTCACAAAGGCTGAGACAAAACATACTCCCACTCCACCAAGCCGTTGTTCCCCGGCAGGCGGGGGGGGATGTATAAGGAGGGTGCCATGAAATGCCCTAAGTGCGGCAACGTCAGTTTTGATCACCTGGATAACTGTATGAAATGCAGCAGAGACCTTTCGGCGGATCGAAATGAACTTAATCTAATGGATTTCAGGCCAGAAGTGCCTTTTCTCCTCGGCAGTTTGGTAGGGGAGATGCAAGGCGGTGGTGTCCAACAAGATCTCAGCTTTACTCAAGAGACTGAGATAGAGTTGGGGGGATTGGATATGGGTGCGCCCCTTGCCCCAGAGGGATCTATCGATATGCTAGAGGAGGCGGGAGTAACCGGCGCAGGCTCTTCTGATGAACTAAGTCTGAGTGAGATTGCCTTGGACGACCTGGAGACCATCGAGGCGTCGGCCTTGGGAGATGCGGCAGTTGAAGAGTTGCAACTGGGTGATCTCGCGGAGTTGAGCGGTGAGGATGCGGGCCCGGCTGAAGAAGATGATGGATTTTTGGGGCTGGAATTTGAGGAGGATGAGTCTGCCGACGATTTTGCCGATCTCGAAGAGGTTTTGACTTCGGAGCCTGCATCGGCTGATCAAGGAGATGCTCTTGAACTGGACCTCAACGAAGATGACCTCTCCGCACTTGCCAAGGAACTCGAAGGTCAGCTGGATTCTGAGGAGGGTGGCAAGAAAAAAGGGGCCGTCGATGAGCTGGAATTGGATTTGGAGGACGACTAAACAAAAAAGATAGTGAAAAAATATCAGCCGGGGAAGAACAAACCGCGGTATGAATGTACCTGAATTCAGAGAGTTTTATCCTCTTGTAGCCCACCTTTGATCATAGAGAAAACCGCCAGATTTTAGCCCGGATATTTCATGAATTACTTGCTGCGACCACGGATGTGGCCGTCCTTCCTGGCGTCCTCGGGTGTTCCTTCGGCTTCGCTCAGGACAGGCTCTCCCTGCGACGTACCGTTCAGGTACGCCTCGGAACCAATCCCGCGGTACCGCGGGACGGTTGCCAGGTGGCACGCCCATCTTCATGGTCTCGCGACAGCAATACATAAAATATCCGGGCTAGAAAAATAGCATACCTGTTTTGCGTTCTGAGATAATTCTTTTTTCCTTGACAAAATCACGAGTGGGGCGTATAAGACTGGCGGTGGAAGGCGCTAAGGTCAGATATAGTAATATCAAGTACTTACAAAGTACCAACCGAGTACCATAGCTGCTGCACAATCCTCTACCCCATATATACAATCAAAATTGTATAAGACAATGCCGAGGTAGCTCAGTCGGTAGAGCAGTGGACTGAAAATCCTCGTGTCCCCAGTTCGATTCTGGGCCTCGGCACCACAAGTTAACTACTTGTCTCAGGGACTTGGCTCACAATGCCAGGTCCTTTTTTTTATGGCCCTATGCCCCTTTAGGGGATTTCGCTGCCAGATTGTTGTTGCAAGGTCAAGGAACTTCCATAGGTACGGTGCTCCTCGCTGGTCTGCGCTAAGCCGAGCGAACCATAGCTGTTGATCAGCCTCTCGCCAAGAGCCCCTGCCAGTCGTCTAAAGAAAGAAAGACCATTGATTGGATCCTTTTTTAAGATCTCCTGGAAATCCTTTCTATCTATCTTGAGCAGCTTTGTGGGTTGTACACACTCTGCGGAGGCGGAGTAAAAATCACGACCGACAAGGCTGGACCAGCCGAAAGCCTCGCCTGCACGACTGACTGTGTGAACCACCTGCCCAGTATCTCGAGTGCCCAGCCTAACGCGTCCTTTTAGTAAGATATAGAAATGGCTGGCCTGATCCCCTTCACTAAAGAGAACTTCTCCTTCTTCAAGAGATTGCTTTACTGTGAGGTCATATGTTTCTTTGACGAAATCCTTATCCATTCCTCGAAATAGATCTGTCTGTTGGATAAACATGATCCCCCCTCTCTGTCCTCAAGTCAAAGCCGGACATTCCCCAAGAGCAAAAATTTGCTGAGTCAATTGTTACGTCTCAAAAAATCTTTCCCACCTCAACAGACCGGGCTCGCCCGGATTATTCATGAATCGCAATGGATTCATGAACAATCCGCCCTACGGGCTTCGACTTCGACCATTTGAGGTCTCCGCTCAGGGCTAGCCTTGAGCAAGGTGTGAAACACCGAGTCGAAACCTGCATGAAAGCAAACAGCTTTCTTGCAGGTGCTGATTCACGAATCCCCGGGATTCGTGAATAATGCAGGCTAGAAAAATTGTAACCTCCTTGGCAGCCTCTTTCCAGGTCATCAAGTTTGGTCGTACGGTGATGGTGGTTTACCCAGTGCCAAAAATTAAAGGGAGAAATAAGTGAAGGAAGATGTATTTCTCAGGATTCCGAGGTGACCAGGGGCGGCATGGAGCGCGGGGAGCAGAGGGTGGTGAGGCTACTTTACCCGAGGCTTAAGCAAGCATTCCAGCTCCAAGTGTCTGATAACTTTAGCTTCCAACAGATCAGATGGTGCTCTGTTGGAAGCGCTATGGGCCCATTTTGCATAACATTTGCGAATCTCCAACAAGCTGGCGGTGGCCAAAAAAGACAGTCTAGGATTAGCTTAAGACCGATTCAGTGACAGTGTCAACATAAAACTACTCTTGTGATAGGAATACTTTTCACCGAATTGTCCGTTGTCAGTGGTCAGTTGTCCGTTGAAAAAAAGCGCCAAGCGCATAGAGCATAGCGCGAAGCAGATGACGAGCGGTTTTGGAGTACTGGCGCATTGCAAAATATCAAATTCCAAGCACCAAATTACAAACAAATCTCAAATTCCAATATTCAATGACCAAAACAGGTTTGGAATTTCGAATTTTGGTCATTGTGATTTGTTTGATATTTGTGGTTTGTGATTTGGAATTTCTGGTACTCCTTTATTCCAGCAGACTGCCGCATGAAAAAAAGACCATTGAAACCCCCTATAGGGGTGGTTCAAAGCCCATAAGAGCCCGGATTCTTTACTCTCATTCAACACGAACAGCCAAGGTTAGTCCGTCTTTTTCTGGTGAATGGTTGGGCAGAAGGGAGTACAAATGTACGCAGCGCCAATGATTGTCGGCGAAGATTGTTTGGTTGAACTCACTGGCTCCCAAGAAGGCAACGTTGTCTACAACCAGAAGACCGCCCAGTCTGAGCAGTGAATGGCACCCCGATAGAGCTTTCTGGTAATCTGCCTTTTCAATATCCATGAAGATTAGATCATAGGGACCCTCTAGTGTCTCTAAAATTTCCGAGACCTCTCCCACCCTGACCTCAACCCGATCCGCAAACCCAGCCCTGGAAATGTTTTCTCTGGCTCTGGCTGCCATGGCCTCATCACGTTCAATGGTAGTCAGTATTCCCCCCGAATTACTGATCCCTCGAGCCAGGTAGATGGCCGAATATCCTGTGGCCGTTCCCAGCTCCAGGATAGCCCTGCAATTCATGGCTTTAGCAAGGATGTATAGGAACTCACCCACTACAGGACCAATTATGGGAATGTGCTCCTGTTGCGCTTCCTGTTCGAGTTCGATAAGCAATTCGTCTCTGGGTGGGATGAAGCCTCGAAAGTATGTTTCTGCATCCGGTATCATGTCGGGCATTACCGTTCACCTCGTTGCTTGGGACTCTGAAAACATCAAGCTCAGATTTTGGATTTTAGATTTCTGGTGGTTGTTAATCTTACGAACGGGCAGACAGGACAATGGCTATAAATCGAACGGCGTCAAACTTTCGTAACCATTGTCGGTAACAAGTACAGTTTGCTCAAACTGGGCAGAAAGCGATCCGTCTTTCGTTACCACCGTCCAGTTGTCAGCCAAAATAAGGAGCTCCTTGCTTCCCAGATTAACCATGGGCTCAACAGTGAAGACCATCCCAGGAACCAAGCGAATGCCTTCCCCCTTTCTGCCGAAATGTGGCACCTGCGGGGGTTCATGAAAAGTAAAACCTATTCCATGACCGGTAAATTCCTCCACCACCGAACAACCTTCCCCTTCAGCATATTTTTGAATTGCCCAGCCAATATCCCCTACTGTATTTCCAGGTCCCACCATGGCCAAAGCCACTTTGAGACTCTCACGGGCCACCTTAACTATTTTCCTGGCCTCTGGACTGGGGCTGCCAACAAAAAAGGTCTTATTGGCATCGGCATAGTATCCGTCCAAGATGGAAGTCACATCCACATTTGCTATGTCTCCGTCCTGCAATATTCTTTCTCCCGGGATCCCATGACATATTTCTTCATTTACGGAAACACAAACAGATTTGGGAAAACCCCTATAGTTCAGCGGTGCGGGGATAGCACCATTTTTGATGGTAAATTCATGTGCGAGGGTGTTGATCTCATCAGTTTTGATGCCTGGTTTGATCTGTGTTTCCACCAAATCAAGGGTCTTAAGGACTAATCGACCAGCCCGTTTTATCTTTTGGATTTCTCCTTTTTCTTTGAGCCTAATATTGTATTTCTGGGCGTATATTTTTTTGACGCTTTGATGCTGGATCTTACTCTTCCCCAAGCAACATTTCTTGTATTTCAGCCCACTTCCACAAGGGCAAGGGTCGTTTCTTCCCATTTTCTTCGGCATAGATTCCTCTGTGGAGCTCCAGCTACCGTCTCATAACTCAATTCGCCATATCAGTCCAAAGGCCGTGCCAAATATAACATGAATTATTCTGATTTTACAAAGACCTAACGAATTTCCATCCGGAAATTATACAAATGGATGTCATTCTGAGGAGTGCGACGGCGACGACGAATCTCATGTCCATCTGGTTCGCAGGAGATCCTTCGCTTTGCGTAGAATGACATTCACCCTTAAATCTAGTCGCCATCCTCATTGACTTCCGCAAAATTTGGCAAGAAATATGCATAGTTCTTTAAACCTGAAAGAAAACAGAAGACTGGCATTCGGTACAGAGTGGATGGCCGCCTGCAGCAGGCACAGCCATATCTTCGCAGCAGCCGTATAGGACCGTGTCCATGAAGCAGTGTTACCTGGCCTTCGAAATAGGATCCATGCAGAAGACCATCTATCCGTTGTTGGGACCAACCACCATTGGCCGGGCTGCGGACAATACTATCACCCTGCCAGATCCCATGACTTCGCGCAATCATGCCAGATTAGTCATCGCCGATGGGAAATGGGTGGTGGAGGATTTGGGAAGCGCCAATGGTATCATTTTCGGCGGGCAACGTGTAGAAAGAGTGGCTCTCAGCTCAGGAGATATCTTCGAAGTCGGTGGAGTTAGTTTTCGCTACGTAGAGAAGGAAATCTCGGGAAAAAGTAAGCAACTGTTTGAGACCGTACAAATCCTGGCAACCGCAGGCGACGACTTGGATTTCCATGTTGCTGAAGAGACAAAGGAAGCAGCAGCAGAGCAGAGCATACCCTGGTCTCAACGACTTCAGGAAGCAGTTGCTGCGATTCCTTTTTTCTCACCTTTGGATGGCGATGAGAGGAAAAAACTCGCCGATGCTGCGACCCTCCACGTATTCAATGCTGGGGAGATGATCATCCGTGAAGAAGATCCGGGACGCTCGATCTACGTTATATTGGACGGTAAGATTCGGGTGTTCACGAGAGATCATCAGGGTGAAGAACTGGAGCTTGCTGTCTTAGGGGCAAGCCAGTTTTTTGGTGAAATGTCCTTCTTGACCGGCAAGCCGCGATCGGGTTCGGTGGCGGCCGTGGATACAAGTGTCATAGTCGAACTCAGTTACACCAGCATGAGAAAGGTGGTCAAAGAACATCCCACCGTTAAGAAGGTATTGGTGGAGTACTACCAAGAGCGGTCGGGGAATACCGCGGAGAAACGTGCCGAAAAGGGAATGGACGAAGGAAAGCGTGACTCTCGCCAGAAAGACCGAGTATCAGTGAAGCTCGTGGTCTTACCCCAAACTACACCCACTGGCGAAGCAAAAGCAAGTTCCTGGAAAGGTGTTTCTGTGGACGTTGCCGAGTCAGGTATTGTGGTCAGAGTGTCTGGAGCATCGCCAGAGACATTCCTAGTCCAGGGTGAAGTCAGGTTGGAGATTGATCTTCCGGAACCCTGGGGAGAGATTCGCACTCTGGGAACCATCCGCCGAGTCAAGTCTGCCCAAACGGCAAAGGAAATGACGATGGTGGGGATTGAGTATGCTGGCATGGCGGAAGCGGATGCAAGAAAACTCAAAGACTACTTATCTGGCGGGGGTTAGCTAGTGGCCATCCGGAAACCTGGCTTTCATGTGTCATTCTGAGGAGCGGAGCGACGAAGAATCTCGTAGTTTCATGGTTCGCAACAGATTCTTCGCTTTGCTCAGAATGACAATACCCCATTTCCGGATGGAAACTAGCTAAATTGCCGTTGGACTGAAACTAAGAATACCCTTGAGAGGGGGATATCTTTTGGCTGCCGAGAAACAGGACAAGAAACAGTTCTTGCAGGTATCTCGCTTGAATAGCATTAAGACCAGGATCATTGTATTCGCCCTGCTCGCCACCATTATTCCTTCGGTGAGCATGGGGTGGCTTTCCTATGTCCAGAACAAAAAATTCTTGAATCAAAAGATCAAGCAGGAATTAAGAGTTGTTACTTCTCAAGTTTCTCGAGAGCTTGATCTGTGGCTCAAAGGTCGACTCTACGATGTACGAGTTTTTTCCAGATCATACGTTGTCTTAGAGAATCTAGACAAGATCGTGGGCCAGGGTGGCGCGCACGTAGAAAACGTTGTGGCCCTCCGCCGCCTAAAGGACTACCTGAGGTCTGTGCGGGAAAAAATCGTCGACTATCAAGAGCTCATGCTTCTGGATCTAAAGGGGAAGATAGTAGCCACCAGCTCAAAGCAGGCCACCACCGTGCAATTACCTAATAAATGGCTTCCGCGAGCGCAAGCGAACAAGCACACTATCGGACAACCCCATTGGGATGAGACGTTGCAAGCGGGTGTTGTGGTTGTTACGCAGCCCATCCGGACCGCCAACGAGCGGCTATTGGGCGTTCTTGCCGCCAAGATCAACTTTCGAACTATCGGCAAGACCTTGAAGAACTACTCCCAAGGCGAGATAGGAGAGCTCTATTTGATCACAGGGGAAGGGACGTTGCTCGTCAGTTCCCGGACCATTTCGGCTAAGTTTCTGGAAACAAAACTGGTTGGCAGGACAACCCGAAAACTCTTTTTTGAAGAAGGGGATCCTCAGAGATATTATGGCTACCACGGCGAGCCGGTGGTGGGCGCCCTCAAGAGAATGTCAGAGCTGGATTGGGGGGTAGTGGCTGAAAAGGAAAGAGCGAAAGCGTATGCCCAAATCGTCCGGCTTCGAAATGTAACCTTAGTGCTGGTAGTGGGGTTGCTGCTCTTCATTGGCCTCGGAGCCTACCTCCTCGGCCTCACTCTGGTCCGTCCCCTAGACCGTCTCACCGGGGGTGCTTCGAAGGTGGCCGCGGGCGATTTAGAGGTGGATCTTCCCGTTCTCAGCCGCAGTGAGGTGGGCTATCTCACTGAGGTCTTCAACGACATGGTAGCGCGGTTGCGTCAGGGCCGAGAAGAACTGGCTGCCATCAACAAGACTCTCCGCAAGAAGAACAAGGAACTCCACGAGCTCTCCATAACCGATAGTCTGACTGGACTTTATAATCGTAAACACTTGATGGAAACTCTGGACAATGAGGTGGCCCGCTCCAAGCGGCACAAACACGATTTTGCCTTGCTGGTCATCGATATCGATCATTTCAAAGAATACAACGACACTTATGGTCATCTGGCGGGTGACGAAGTACTCAGCAGACT